>Ga0209375_1000778_pt1 | contig 26037 bp, 20 predicted proteins | sample GraSoiAngelo_131_FD_185888 | JGI IMG/M metagenome (GOLD analysis project Ga0209375, IMG submission 185888) | Grasslands soil microbial communities from the Angelo Coastal Reserve, California, USA - 14_0929_02_30cm (SPAdes) (version 2) | ecosystem: Environmental > Terrestrial > Soil > Grasslands ... | reverse complement strand
TACGAGAATCCCTATCCGGCAAAAGCGGTGCTGTTGGTTGACGACCAGGCCAGCGCGCAGCAACGTGCTGCACTGACGAATTTTGCGAAACACATGGGCGGCGAGCTGCTGAATAACATTGAGCAGGTCATTCCCGTGCAGATGGAGTTGGTAGTGAATGCGAAACATCATGGCGCAGCCATGCTTCGCGCTGGCAGGTTTGCGACCGTGCAGACGCGCTCCATCGGCGACAAGGACCATCTCTGCGGAAACGAAGAGACCTACTATCCGCCGCTTACCCAGTTGGCCCATTCCATGCCGGCAGTCGCCTTGACCGATTCCTACAGCGGACCGGGACTCGGAACCTCCTGGGATCTACCCGGCAAACGGAGCGCCTTCGTCGGTACTTTTGCTCGATAACCTCGTTCGGTAACTCGGGAGAGCACAGGGTGCGAAAGGCCGCGGTCTTGATCATCGGCGGGCTGGCGCTTTCGCTAATCTGCACCGCCCAGAGTGGCAAGATCGAAACCCTCGGACCCTTGACCGACACGAGTGTCCCCGATGCCATTCGCCAGACGCTCGACTCCAAGGGGTATCGCGTTTTGCTCGATGAGAGCACGCCCGCCTGTGAGCTATGGCTACGCAAAAACGTGCCTGTCCAACCGAAGAAGGACTCTCAAGACGTCATTTACACGCAACTTGCCGAGTCCACGTTCGTTGGCATCTTGCGCTTCCCGAAAACTGGCAGCGATTTTCGAGGGCAGGCGATCCCTGCCGGTTTTTACACACTCCGCTATGCGCTGATACCCAACGACGGCAACCACCTCGGCGTCTCGCCCAACCGCGATTTCCTGCTCCTCCTCCCGGTGGCATCCGATGCCGATCCCAATGCGACTTTCAAATTCCAGGATCTCGTCGCTCTAAGCCGAACTGCAACCGGAACAAAGCATCCCGGTCCTTTGAGCATGGCTCAGCCGAGTGGAACAGCACCGGCTGTCTCCAAAGACGATCAGGACCACTGGATCTTTTCCGCCGCCATGAAGCTTGCATCAGGAGAGGATCTCCCGTTTTCGCTTGTGTTGAGGGGAGTGGCGCAGCAGTAGTCCACAGCAATGGTCAGAAACCGAGATTCGGCGTGGCGGCGACACCGAGTCTAAGGACCTTCTCAAGAGGAAGCTGTCTAGCAGGGGAATGACGAATGGGAGGGCCTGCCGCCTGAATGAGGCAACAGTGATGTAGTTCGGGGAAGGTTGCCGGAAGCAACTTCAGTCAAGCGATGGAGATGAATCGAAGCTCCTCCGGAAAGAGGCGGCCTCTTCAGACTCCGGCGTTATGCGGCATGAGGATGTCAGGGCGAGGCAGAACTGAATCTGCCGTTCCTATAAACGATCTCATATGTTGTATCCAAAAGCTCGTCTTGAGCTTCTCGCTCATGCCGTCACTCTCTTCGTGGAGAGAAATCCATTTCGCCAATTTTTCTGCTGTCAATTCGCTCCAGTCTTTTACTGCCACAACTGGCAGATCTCTGTAGAGGAGATCGAGGGAAGAGGAAGGCACAATGACGATATGTCCAAGAGCGAGCGCCTCCCAGGTCCTGTGACAATCGAGTCCCGTTCCATGTGGGCTGAGAACGAATGCGTATGCTCCTCTTTTCCGCCACATCTCACTTCGACAAAGCAATTCGCGTTGGCAAAAAGCTATGTCATTCTTGAGCATCGTTTTGACGACTTGCCGTCTGCTCTCGTGAAACTTCGTGCCTGTCAGCGGGTGATAGCGTCGATAGTCACGTAAACCGAATCCTTGTTGCCAGGCAAAATCGACATATACTTTCTGAATTCGGTTCCTGAGAGGCGGAAGATTCCCGTGAATGGATCTTAGTGTTCGCTCTTGTTGCTTGGGGGGCGAAGCGCTTTCTCCCCAGAACGGCCCTTCACTCTGCATGTGGAAGTCGATCCCGATTGGCAGAGGCGAAATCTTCTCTGGAGCCATCGACCCATCATAGTTCTGGGCATACCAGTGCGCCACGTTTTCGGTGTTCAGAATGGCTTGAGCTTCAGGCATGACTTCAGATGGCACGCAAGCGTCCGAGTCTGCAGTTGCTAGCACAAACCTGCTCTTCACCAGCGGCAATACCTGCTTCACGAACGACTTCAGCCAGGAAAGCCGGACCCACACCAGTTCTCCGTCCGCAATACCGCGGTATGCTGTCGGGTCAGAAATCAAATTGTCAGGCAGTCTGCGCGAAGGCATGGCTCCGGCCAGCGTGGACACCGTCGAGTAGTTGCGCCCATCGGGAAATTCATCGGGGATTCTTCGATCGCACAGGGCTGCGATTCCCTTATTCCAAACCAGTTCAGGTTGATGCCGCGCGAGCGCCTCGATCATTGAGACTCCACGCTAGTGGTCCTGAATTCGCGGTCAACGCTGGAACCAGTCCGGGTCCGGCGATTCTTTCCAATGAGATCTCTAATGAGGCTTAGCGTATGCCCTGCTTCACCAACCCTCAGGAAATGTGCCGTTGCCAGAAACGCCGTAGCGCTTGTGATCAGCACAATGCCAAGTACGCAGAGGCGCAAAACCATTTTTCCAGAATCAAATGTCGACTGTAGCAAGTGCAGACTCAACCAGCTCACAGTCGCCATAGCGATCGTGGCGATTGCTGTCTGGGCACACAACCGCAGAAGATCCAAATCAACGCGCAGCAGTCCTCGTCGCTTCCAAAGCACAAGCCCAAAAATGGCCGCGACCAGGAAGAAGGTTAGGCCACGGGTTATCGCCAAGCCCCCAATACCAAAGCGGCTGGTCAGCCAAGTAGCCGTAATCGTATAGAAAGCCAAGTTGATACTCTCCGCTACTAGAGGGGTCAGAGTATCTTGAATGGCGTAGAAGCCGCGTATCAAAATCATTGCAATCGCATTCGGAAGAATTCCTATTCCATACAGCATCAAGATCCTCGAAATAAGAACGGAATCTTGCGTGCGAAATTGCCCGCGTTCGTAGAGAAGCCGAGTCACTGGTAAGGCGTTAAGAACGACCCATATGGTGATCGGCAGGAAGAGAAACATGACCATCCGAAGTGTACGTGAGATCTGATTACGCAAATCGCCACGCTCTCGCCGTACTGCTTCACGCGCAAAGTGTGGGTAAGAAACTATCGCTAGTGGAGCGGTCAGGAAACCCGAGGGCACCGCAAAAAGACGTATTGCGTAGGTGATGGCTGAAACGGCGCCTGCAGAGAGACGTGACGCCAGATTGCGTTCAACGAGCAGCGAGACGGTACCCAGTGCCAGGTACAGTAGCAGTGGTCCTCCGAGCCGCAATAATTGGGCAATCGCGGGGTGCCGAAAATTGAAAATCGGCCGATAGCCAACACCGAGTCTAGCAACCGCGGGCAAGAGCAGAAAGCATTGAAACATGAAACCAATCGTAGTGGCGATTCCAACCCCATAGATAGCTCTCTCTCCTCGAACTAGAAGAGCCGCCGAAATTATTGCAACACTCGACAGTGCGGGTGCAAATGCCGCCAGCGCAAACTTATGATACGCATTCAGCACAGCGGTGAAGATCCCTGTGAGGGCAAGGAATACAATTGCTGGCAGGATTATGTAAATCAGACGAACTGCCAGCGCGCTTGTAACTCTATCGAAACCAGGAAAAAGCAGCGGCAGCCACCTGTGTGCCGTCACCACACCACAAGTTACGGCCGCGATCATTACCAGCAGAATGAAGTTCATCACGACGCTGAAAGTTTCCGATACCCTGCTGCGGTCGTCACTTGCGTCCTCCTGCAAGAGGATAGGGATAAAAACAGGAGATAGTGTGCCCACTACCAGGATCAGATAAAGGTTGCTCGGAACAAAAATGGCGCCAAAATACGCGTCCATGGTTGCGGACACGCCAAATCGGGCCGCGAGACTTGCGTCCCGGAGATATCCGAAAACGGACACAAGAATCGTTAGCATCGTAACTAGGCCGACAGTTCGACCGCGGTGCCCAACAAAGGCCGGCATCTCATTCGGCGTTCTTACGATCGGAGATTCGGATTCAGTTTTGACCGGAATTGGGTTTCCTTCCTAGCACCAACGTATTAGGTTTTCCAAAGTATCTTCCTAGCAGCATTCGGCGAAAGCAGTAAGCGGGGATGTTGCGTCTACCAACCATTCGCCAACTTCCCAAAAACTGCTTCTCAAGCGTGACTTTGAATCCAACGGCTTCCAGCATGCTTCTGAGCAGCAATTTGGGGTACGGTCGAACATGGGTGGGGTCCATCCAGAATACTTCGGAGATCACCGACAGATCGGTTGGGTTTGGCGTAATGGTCAACAGTATTCCGCCAGGTCTTAGTGCGGCCTTGCACAACTCCAGGAAATTTAGCGCATCTGCGTAGGCCATGTGCTCGATTACATGACTGCAGAAAATGCCACCGAACTTACACGGATTGCGGGCCAGAAAGGCACGGGCCTCGCCGCGGTGAACCTCAACGCCTCTTTTCTCACAGGCGGTGATCGCTTCTTCTGAATGATCAATCCCAACTGCCGCAATATCTGCCCTACGGAGCAATTCCAGGAACACACCCCGCCCACAGCCGATATCGAGCACTGGGTCGAAGCCTCTAAACATCTCAGCAAACGGCTTCTGCACTCGGCGCAACACGTCTTCACTGCCGCCGAATTCGTAGAGGCTGATTGATCGCATGGGGGCAGGGCGAGAGAGCGAAGAATGCCCAAGACGACGTGGAGCAACTGAAAACGCAGAATTCACAGCATCTATAATCAACGTCTGCGGTTGCGCGTCATGAGCTAGCACTATCTCCTTGTGAGATTTTCAGCGATGAGTCGTCAGTTACATATTGCGTGGGATAACTCGCTGGCCGGACGTAACCGCGCGGGAACAGGCGTCTATGCATCGGGGCTTCTTGGTCAGCTGACCACTGCGCCTGATTTGAAGCTCGAGGTGTTCGATGGTCCAAGCCGCCCAGGTGAACACGGAGGAGTCCTCGCTCGCAGAATTCAGAACGCAAGAAGTCTCCTCTGGACTCACTATTACCTTCCCCGTCTACTTGCCGGCGAAAACTTTGATCTGCTCCACTCACCGGCCTTTATCGCACCTCTCCGCTGTCCGTGCCCGAGCGTTGTGACCGTTCACGATCTGACGTTTGTAATGTTTCCGCAGCACTTTGAGCGACGCTGGCGGCTGTATTTGACGTGGATAATGCCACGGGTCCTTCGATCCGCTTCCGCCGTTATCTGCGTCTCACAACAAACGAAGACGGACTTGCTGAGGTACTACACCATCTCGCCGGATAAGGTCCATGTTGTGTACAACGGCATCGACCATGCGCGATTTCACCCTGGGGCAACTCTCGATGTCAATTGGGCTCGTGGGGTTGGGATACGAGGCAGATACCTGCTGCACGTTGGTACCTTATCCTACCGGAAGAATATCAAAACCCTATTATTGGCTGTTGCGCAGCTTCGCTCCAACGGGAAATGGACAGACCGCCAAGTGGTGCTGGCAGGGGCAGAAATACCTGCGTTACCAGGAGCCGCGGAAATCTATGAAACCATACAGGCGTTAGGTCTCGCGCGCGATGTCATACTGGCCGGCCGCGTACCGGATGAGCATCTCCCCGGTCTGTATGCACATGCTAGCACCTTAGTAATGCCCTCATTGTATGAAGGATTTGGACTGCCTGTGCTGGAGGGTATGGCCGCCGGTACCCCGGTGGTTACAAGCGACGCTTCTAGCCTTGCAGAAATAGCAGGCGATGCTGCCATGTTTTTTCCCGCGCAAGACGAAGCCGCGTTGGCTGCGGCAATCGTCGAGGTAGTAGAGAATCATTCTGTTGCTGAAGAGTTTCGGCGCAAGGGATTAGCGTGGGTACGCCAGTTCAGTTGGCAGCGGGCAGCACTCGAAACAATTCGCATCTACCGATCAGTCGCGAGTACCTGATGCACTTCTTTCCCTGTGCCTTTGGTCTTTTTTATGAGGCAGTACTGCTTGCTGATAAATCCGTCTCGCCGTTCCTGTTCGAGAAACCGGAAATTGCCAATGGAAGAGAGATCAGTCGAATTCGTCAGTTTTACATCTATGATCTCCACATGCTGATCGGACAAGAACCTTCTAATTTGTTTCTCGCTAAAACAATGCATTTCCATGCATAACGCCGGTTCACTCCTGCAGACAAAGTTCTTCAGTCTGCCACGAAGACGCGCCTTGCTTCTCCATTTCTGTATAGTTCCCCTGGCGTCTCGATCAGCTATTTGAAAAACGAATAATCCACCAGGCTTTAGTATCCGTATGAGCCCCCGAAGGTAACCCTCTACAAGTTCCTTGTCGATATGCTGAAGAACAATGCTCGTATAAACGAATCCGAAATAATCGGCGGCAAATTGTTCCAAGCTGTCCGTTACATTCAACGAAAAGTGACAATGACGAAGGTCCTTATGGAAGTCTCGCGCCAACTGAATCATGGTGGGCGAAATGTCCACGCCCCAGCACTCGTTAAAATGCTGGGCTAAGGCTCTGGTGAGGCGGCCAACCCCGCAGCCAAAGTCCAACACCGGAGCCTCGGGATCAAGACCAAAACCCAAAGATTTTACATAGTCCAAGACTTTCCCGATTTCGTTCGCGCCAGTTGCAAAGAACTCCCGCTCGCCCCATAGATTGTTGCGCCTTTGCGGATCGACACAGATAGACCACAAAGGATCGCTCTTAGCAAATCCCTCCCAGTTTCTCTGTAGCTCTTGTAGTGAAGCCACGAATTAGTAAGCTACCTTATTTTCCAATACTGCGCTCGTGATCTGGCAATGCTGAAAGGAAAACTCGGGACGTCTCGGAATTCGTAAGTAGTTGCCAGGTGCCAGATACGCCCGCGGCATATTTGTGCCAGGCTGCCTTTTTGCGCAATGTGTCGCCGCAGCTGGGGCTGACTGACTAACCAGCAGATCAATCTTTTGCAGCAAGTAATTCCGGCTTCCTGGGTGAGAACAGGACGGCGTTGTCGCCGTCAGTGAGCGCCTCGTGTACCCCAGCGCCTCGTGGAAGACATTGCCGGCCGAGCTTCCTGAATTGGAATCCTGTTCTTGACCGCACAGTATTGTTTGCTGATGAAGCCATCCTCGGGCTCTCGATCTAGGAACTGCAGATTACCAATGAAGGCCATGTCTGTAGAATTCGTGAGCTTAACGTCGATCAGCTCCGCGTTACTGGTATGCAGCAACTCTCGGACGTGCTTCTCGGAGATACAATGCATTTCCATATTGAACACTGCCTGCCGTAGCACGAACCGTCGTATCCGACCGCGAAGGCGCAATTTGTTTCTCACTCTTCGTACGATTCCACTTGCGTCTCGATCAGGTACTTGGAAGATGAATATTCCTCCGGGCTTGAGCACACGGATGAGATCCTGAACGTAGTGTTCCACGAATCGCCTCTTGATGTGCTGAAGAACAATACTGGTATAGGCAAATCCAAAATAGTCATCCGAAAAGGTTTGGAGATTATCGGTTGCGTTTACCAGGAATCGACAGCGAGGGTTATCGACGTGGAACCGTTTCGCCAGGTCGATCATGGTCGGGGAAATATCTACGCCCCAGCACTCCTCGAAATGCTCGCTCAGGGCCTGAGTTAAGCGTCCGACCCCGCAACCGAAATCCAAGGCTGGACCCGTTGGCCGCAGCCCACAAGACCGAACGTACCCCAATATTTTTGCAATTTCCCTTGTCCCAGTCTCAAAAAACTCCCGCTCATCCCATTTCTTATTGCGCTTTTCTGGGTCAGTGCAGATGGACCAGAATGGATCGGCCTGCGCGTAACCTTCCCAGTTTCTCTGCAATTCTTGCAGTGAGGTCACGATGAACTCAGCAGCGGCTTAGAAATGTTGAGCAGAATAGGAGCTTGAGGATGCCGGCACAGGCACGTGAGAATCTTTGGACGGCATGAGTTGCTGACAGAGATCGCTAACTTGGTTCGCATAGCGATTCCAGTTGTAATTCTCCCGCGCAAGCTGCATCCCATTTTGTGCGATTTTGCGTCGCGATTCCGGATTGGCAATCAACGAGGCAATTCGCTCCGCGAGCACTCGAGGATTTCCAGGCGGAAACAGAACCGCATTTTCGAGATCCGTGAGCACTTCGTGGACCCCGGCCCCTTGCGAAACCAGAACTGGACAGCCGCACGCCATTGCTTCGAGCGCGGCCAGCCCCCAAGTCTGTTGATCATTGGGAAAGACGAACCCATCACAGGCGCAATAGAAATCGCGGATCTCGTCATCCGCAAGCTTGCTGACAAAGGTGATGTATTGCTGCACGCCCAGGCGCACAGCCCGCCGCCTCAGAGACTCGACATACTGCGGATGGCTGCGATCCGAGCCAGCCAGCAGGAGCCTGATCTTGAGACCGCGACAGACTAGATCACTTACCGCCTCGATTGCATCTTCCAGGCGGCGATGAGGCATGAAGATGCCCAGCCAGAGCAAGACAAAATCGTCATCGGCATAGCCGAATCGACGCCGGATCTTGGTGCCATCTCCACTTGGTCGGAACTGCCCCGTATCCACTCCTGGCCCGATAACTCGTGTCTCGCTATCGTAGATCGCCTTGAAGTCACGGTTTGCCCAGTTGGAAACCAGCACGGTCAAATCAATTTTATTATTCTGCTGACGATCATAGAGGTAATACAGCCAGTGTGCACCAGCAGAAACAAAATTCCCCGATTGGCGAGCTTTCAAATAAAAATTGGGAACATCATTGCACATCCAGAGCACCGCTCCCCCCAGCCTACGCTTGAGCCACACGCCGCCCCACTGAGCCGGCCAATGGTGAGGATTCCAAATGTCGTGCTCTTCATTGATGAATGCAGCCAGATGCCTCATGTCCAGATATCCGCGAATCAACCACGGGTTTCGCAATGAAGGTATTGCGCCACGGCCCACTACCTTGATTGTCAAGTCTCTACAGATCTCCGGAAAACAGTTAGCCATGTCGTATGCGCAGGTGAAAACTGTAACCGTGTGACCTTGTCGGGCCAAGGCACGTGCCAGGCAGACACATTGCCGTTCGCCCCCTCCGTTAACCAGCAACTCATGAATTAGAAGAGCGATTTTCACGCGTGCTCAATCTGCGGAATTAGAGAGAGGTGGCGCTGCCGGGATCGGCGCCAGGTCCGTTCGAATCCCCAGCAATCGCCGATACAATTTCTCGTGCTGGCTAACTACTTCTTCCCATCGGTAGTTTGTCATTGCGCGCTTTGAGGCTCTCATCCGATAGTGTTCCACAAGCGAAGGATGATCTAACAGTTTCTGTAACTGTTTTTGAAGATCCTGACTAACTTCACGGCCCCGGTAACTGAACCCGGCATCGCCCACTACCTCGAGATTTGATTGTGTATCGTTAACCAATACACAATTTCCAAATCCCATAGCCTCTACTAACGATGGGTGTGTACCACCGACCTCGTCCGGCAAAACAAAAACATAGGCATTGCGCTGCAGTTCTTCGTAACCCTCCGCATAGATGCCACCAGCGAACATTATGCGTGGATCACAGGTAGACTTTAGCGAACGAATGTAACGTTTTCCCCACGGATCATCGCCTACAATCACCAACCTCTTTTCCGTCTTGATCCGCTCGAACGCAGCGATCAGGTGATGCACGTTGTTCTCCGGCACCAGCCTGCCGACAAATAACACGTATTCCCGTGGCTGCAATCCAAGTCGCACCAACCAATTGTTTCCAGTAGGCGCAGCCTCGCGTATTCCATACGCCGACAAAGCCAGGTCGGCGCCGAATTTCCGGCGATAGTAACGGACGACCTCCCGCGAATCGCCGATCAGGCTATCGCAGAACAACGTCGCCAACCTCTCAGAGACACGTAGATAACAGCGGGCCACAAAGCTCCATTTTCGGCGCTGCCAGTCAGTCCCGTCCACAGAGCAAACCACCTTCATGCCCGCCAGCTTCGGAAGCGGCGCGAAAAGAGTAGCTCCGGTTGTGAAATAGTGGACGACATCTACTCGGTTGCGCAAAACATGTATAGTGCAGAGAAAGGCATGGCTTATTGTGCCCAGGTTCTTGCTTTTGATCATCGGCAAGGTAATGAGTCTCACGCCTTCATATTCATCTCCTTGATGGGAGCTCAGCCCGGCACGATTGTAGACAATCACTTCGTGACCCAGTTTTACCAGGCGGCGAGAGATTTCATCCACCGCAGTCTCGAAACCTCCATATCGCGGCGGAAGTGCTTTGATCCCGATCATTGCTATTCGCATAAACTTTCGAGCCGCATAAGCCTTTCTAAAACAGAATTTGAACCTCGGGTCTCTAAGATGCTGTATAAAACAAAGGGAGTGTTCCGGAAATTGCGAGTGTCAGGATGCGCTCCTTCTCTAGCGGCGCACTCCCTTAAGCGCAGGATTTTCGTACGTCTGCATGGGTCTCATGGCTGGCCAATTCTTCTTGCTGATCCTGCCCCGTCACGTGTTCGTAAACCGCGATCGTGCGACGCGCTGCAGTTCTGAAGTCGAAGCACTTACTTCGCTCCAGTCCTGAGTGCCTGAGTTGCGCGCAAAGCGCGGGGTCTTGCAATACCCGCGCTAAAGCATCCGCAATCGAGAGTTCATCGAAGGGATCAATTATCAAGGCCGCGCCGCCGGTCACTTCCTCCAGCGACGATCCGCGCGAGGTAATCACCGGCACGCCGCACGCCATAGCTTCCACAACCGGCAAGCCGAATCCTTCATAGACAGATGGGTAAACGAAGACGTCGGCGGCATTGTAGAAGTTTGGCATGTCCTCAGAAGGAATGTATCCGGGCACCAACACGTCGTTCTGCAGCCCCAGTTCTTGAATGCGTAAACTCACTGACTGAACTAGGAAATCTTGCTTGCCGACCAGCAGGAGTTTATGGCGACCCCCCGCCCTACGAGCCCGCGCGTACGCCTCCACCAGGCGACGAAGATTCTTGCGTGCCTGTAGCCGGCCCACGTATAAGATGAACTCACCATTAATCCTGTACTTGCAGGCGAGCTCTTGTTTCGCCCTTTCTTTGTCTCTAGGAAAAAACTCCTTACCTGCGCTGCCATAGGTAACAGTGATTTTTTCCGCCGGGATCCCATAGGTCTGGACAATGTCCCTTTTGGAATGCTCCGACACTGTGATGATGTGATCCGCGCGTTGCGCCGACGAGCGCATAAGCGCCTTGAACCATAGTTTCTGAAACAAAGGAAAAAACTCTGGAAAGTGTTCGTAGGCAAGATCATGAATAGTGGTAACGGTCTTACATTTTGCAAACGGCGGGACAATGTACTGCGAGTGCAATACATCCAGTTGATCCTGCCGCATTCGCCACGGCAGCGTCGCCGGGATCCGAACTACCGGATGCGCCGGATGGAGCCGTCTCAAGCTGAATGTCCCATTGCTATGAATCTGTTGCGGTGTTTCCCGATTCACATAGTAGAGGATGAACTTGTGCTCGCTTGGAACTGACGCTAAACCTGTGACCAGTGCGCGATAGTAAGTCTCATTGCCACCTTCTTGCCCACCGAGACTGTGAACATCAATTCCGATCCTGAGGGGCTTCATCGCGGCTTCCGATCCTTGCAACAAATCCGGTTACTGCGAACGATTTAGGTAAGTCTGAGATTGTCTCTGTTCTTATCCGTAGGGTTTACTTTGCGGTGAATTGAGCTCTATGTTGTGCAGTAATAAACGCAGCTCACGAAAGGCTCACCCTCTTGCTGAATCGGTTCGATGTCAACTACAAGTCCGCCAAAACGAGTGATGTGACGAACAATTTCATCTTGGCGAATCCAGTTCATCCGTATTGGGCAAAGCTTCAGGCGATTGTAAAGTAAGTCCGATCTGAGCCCGACGCTACGCAGTAGCGCCCAGAGCCGGCGTCTAGGTTGAAGTCGGTTTCGCCAGGGAATATGGCTGGGTAACTGGAACACCAGCAGGCCGTTCTTACGTAGAACTCGCAAGAGTTCCCCGATGTACCCGGTAATTACGCCTCGATCTGGTTGATGTTGCAGCACCAGGCTGCTATAGACGAAATCAAAATAGCAGTCCGGAAACATGCGTAGATTCCATTCGACATTGACCAGAAACTTGCAATCGTGGTTCAGTTCTCTTGCTTTGCGAATCATCGATTCCGATATATCGACTCCAAAGCACTCTCGAAAATGGGGGCGAATCGCTCGCGTAAGCCGCCCAACCCCGCAGCCAAAATCCAATGCTCGTTCATACGTCCTCGGTAAACACAGGCGTCTTGCTTTATGAATTACGTGTGCGATCTCTTGCGCTCCGGTCTCAAAGAATTCATCGCGTTCCCAGTGCCTGAAGCGCTTTGATGGATCGGAAAGAATAGCCCACAAAGGGTCTACAGTCGCTAAGTCTTCCCAATCTTGCTGGTGTGAGTGGGCGTTCATTGATGAGGAACTGAATCGCGGGGTGCCCGCTTAGCAACTAACGCGTGCAACTGACGGAGATGTCCGACTGTCTCGACGGAGGGTGGAACCTTCCGTCACGCTGATAGGCGTGAATTAATACATCCTGAAACACGTTGCGCGCCAGAGCAGAAAAGAACCTGCCATTCACCTGATAATCCCAGCCAGCGCTTTCGAGGTTGGAGAGAAAACTGCCCAAGCGAGGAGTTTCATTGGGAATGTTGTGGTGATATTCCACTATCATCTGATGAACAAAATCCAGCTTGCCTGACTCAAGCAAATCGGCGATGACTTTGGCTTCGGCACCTTCTACATCCAGCTTCAACAGGTCCACTGGAGCATTTATGAATTCAGACAATCTCCTGGCTTCAACCGTTATTTCTTTTTCCTGTCCTGACATGCGATTCGCATGGGTGCTCATGAGAAGCGATCCCGGCTCGCCAGCGTTCACGAAGAATGGAATCTGACCGTTCTCGTCCCAAAGCGCAACATTGTGTGCTGAAACATCTTTGAGCCGGTTCTTTTCGATGTTTCGTTCCAGCAATTGAAAGCTGGCCGGATCGGCTTCGAAGGCCACGACCGTACTATTGGGATATAGCCACTTGAAAAACATCGTAGCTATCCCAATGTTTGCGCCGCAATCGAATATCAGCGGTTCTTGAGCATCACTCTCGAGCATGTATTCTTCGCGGACAAAGATCTCCTCGTAAAGGTATCGCAGCGATTCTCTACTAAAGCAATCTACATCAAAGCTGAGAATGTTCCGTGGTTTGTGGACGCACAACCGGCACAACGTCAGCCACCTAGCCAGCTTGAAAGAGGCGCTCCCATCCCACAAAAGCTGCGAAGAACGAACAAATTTGGCTATTCCCGACACGTTAGCGAGGCCCTTTTACCTGACGGGTGCTAAGGCAGTTCACATTTACACCGCATGCCGAGTATGACCGATTTGCACCGCGGCCCCCAGCAACCCGAGGTGAACCCAGGTGAAGGCAAGAATGGTCGCTTCGGTAGCTTGAAATGTGATTGCATACAGGATTAAACCGGCAGAAAGGGCGACCAGCACATTTCTTGAATGGCTCGGTGCTATTCGCATCGCCTTTCTAACCGCCGAAGCGAGGGTCCAGACGAACAAGGCAAAAATCGCCAAGCCCACAATTCCCGTATCATGAAGAATGCGAACGGGCGAATTGCCGATCCATCCGCCCTCGTCCGTGTCTGCTCCCATCCCCGGCAGATAATCATCCCAATTAAACAAAAGCTGGAAACTAGCTGTTCCGGTCCCAATAATTGGATGCGTGCGAACGTCCTCCAAGGCTGCTGCGGTCTGGATCAGCCGGACCACGGTCGTATCATCGGCTGATGGTTGAGACAAATCTATTGTGCCGATCCTCTCTGAGACGAAGTTCAGAAGTAGGGGGCTGATGGCGAGAAGGACGAGTACGACCCCAACCCCGAGGGGAAGCAGTCTTCTGATTCGAAGATGGCCGGTCTTCAGGGTGACCCAGACGACAAAAACAGTCGCAACCGGCAACGCAAATAGTACTGAACGCGCGAGGCTGATCAACGCTCCTATAAGAGTGATGCACAATCCCCATCCAAATTTCGCACGCGGCTCATGGCTCAATAAAAAAAATGCGAGAAACATGACTGCGCAGCAGGCAGTGTAACTCCCGAACAGATTCGCTTCATACTGAGTTCCGTGGGTGCCCGGCATGAACCCGTATTGTTCAGCCGAAACCCCTAAGGTCGTATTAAATGCCCGATTTGACAGAAAGCAAATGATTCCGAAGGCGGCCTCCGCGGCACCTACCCACAGCAGCATCTGGACGGACTTGTAAAGCCGGTGCTCGTCCTTGATCAGCAGACGAAGCAGAAAGAACGGGCTGATCACGATTGCATTGAGAGCGGCCCAACGCAGGGTCTTATGTGGGTCCGGAGATGTAACCGCTGAGGTGAGGAAATTCAAGCCGACATAGGCGAGCAGAAAATAATCGTAGGTCTGAAATTTCAGACCAGGCCAGATGCTCCCTTTCAGAGCCTGCATAGAGAGCGCCAGCACCACGAGCCCAATAGCTAGGTGTTCAGGACGTACGTGCAAACCAAACAGCGTCAGGGCAAGCCTTGGGGTAGCGCTACCTATGATAAGTACCAATACCGCGCCCAAAGGCCATCTTGCCCTAACGATTATGCTAACCACGACCGTCCCTGCAATAACGAGCAAGAGGATTGCGACGGCCTTAAGGTCTTCCGTAAAGAGCAACCACGCCAGAACGACAAGCGTAGCCGCTGTGAAGATGTTCGTTAGTAGCCGCATGTCACTGCCTCATTAAGGCTGTTCGGTGTTTGTCTCCACCATCTCGCTCTGGATGGTATTCGGCGAATTTAGGTGTAGTCGCTCGGCCCTCGCCGAAAGCGCCTAAGGAACGTGGCCAGACGTTTGAAATGAAGACGAATCGCAGTTTGCTCCACCCGCTCGCGCACTCTTTCCCAGATACTCATCGCCAGTAGTTTTCTCGAATCTTGAACATCGATACGCTCCCAGCGTTCCAAGGCGATGATCCAGCAGGCGACTCCGGCAACAGTCGTGAGGGTAAGTACAAGAATGATCAGCAGTCTCGGCGGCCAGGACTTCTTTTCTGGCAGCTCCGGCGGATCGATTACGCGAATAGTGGGAATTTCCTTGGCTTCCTGGATTCTTGTCAGCTCGTATTGTTGATTCAGCAACTCGTAGACGGTTTCCTGGATCTTCATTCTTCGATACAAGTCAGCCCATTGCACTCCTAACAGGGGCAGTTTTCTGATGGAAGGATAAATCTCATCCTGTGAAGAGGCAGTATTATCCTGTGTCAGCGAGGCATCCGTACCGCCGAACTTTTCCAGTTGGCGCTGAATCTCCCCCACCCGGGCCTTGAGAGCGCGAACGCGGACGTTGTTAGGGGTATAAATCTGCTCCAAGCCTTGCAGTTCGGATTGTGCAGCGATCAACTGCCCCTGCAAGACGGCGGCGGCCTCCACCATGGCCTTCGCCTGTTCTTTAATGTCCAGCACCGTATTCTTGCTGGCGAAAGCGCTGAACTGCCTTTCGGCGTCTTCCAGATCGTTCTTGACCGTTCCCATGCGCTGCTCGATGAAAATGCGCTCTCGCCGTGCCGAAGAGGTGCTGACCTGGGACACAAGGTGGTCCAGTTCCTCTACGTAAGCCTGAGTGATTTCGCGTGCTCGTTGCGGTTTCCGGTCTGTCACGCCGATCGAGATCACGCCGCTTTTTCGATCTTCATTAACCTCCGTTCGGGAATCCAGGACCTTGCGAGCATCCTGCTTGTAACGTGCCCAGTAAACCTTCTGCAAATTAAGACGGTCGACCACGTGGTCCTGCACCGTCCGGCTGTGCACAAGATCGACGAAGAGCGCTCCGCTCGTTTTCATGCCCAAAAAATTTCCTGCGAGCGAAGCCAATCCGGGAGATGCGGCAGCGGAATCTGTGCCTCCGCCAGATCCCCCAACCACCTTGCCCGCCAAAAGCGCGAGCATGGCGCCGCCATCATTTTGCTCTGGCGGCATAATTCGAGCCTTCGACTCATAGGAAGAGGGAATGAGAATCGCAATCAGAGTGCTTGCTATCAGCGCTCGGACCGCAGCCTTGGAGATGAAGCGTCGGTTCTCCCAGAGTAGCCATGAATAAGCCGTCCACCGGCTCTCCACCGGTGACGCTTCCAATTCCGGCAGCTTGTGGTCAGTGGGAAAGTCAATCTCCGGAATCGCCTGTATCGACTGCACAGAAGATTTGTGCCGTGGATCCTTCACGTGAGCCTCTCAAGTCGAGAGAAGATATTGCATTCACACCGCACTGTGGAACCTACACGCCGCGCATGGCGAAGATTACCGTATGCAACAGAATCGCGACATCCATAAAAAGATTACGGTGCTGAATGTAGTAAAGATCGTACTCAATGTTTTCATGAATGCGGAAAGCCCGATCGCCGCTCAACTGCCAAAGCCCGGTTAAGCCAGGTTTTACTTGAAGCCGCTGCTCCTGCCTCTCGGTATATTGCTGCACGATGAACGGCATCTCCGGCCTGGGACCAACTAGTGACATGCTGCCCTGCAGGACGTTCAAAAGTTGCGGCAGCTCATCGAGACTGGTACGCCGCAGAAATCTTCCCACGCGGGTGATCCGCGGATCACTGGGTACGCTTGGAGAATACTCGTACTGATAAGCGCCAGCCCGCATGGTTCGTAATTTATACATCTTGAATCGAGTACCGTGCTCCCCCACTCGCTCTTGCTGAAACAACGCCGGGCCCCGCGAGTCCAATTTGATGAGAATAGTCAACAGCGCAAAGGTCGGAGCACCCAAGATTAAAAGGGCCAGGGATCCCAACACATCGAAGACTCTTTTGGCGAATTCGTACCCAAACCTTTGAGACTGTTTGCCGAAAGAAGCCAACAAGACGCCGTCGATATCGTCGTAGTCGACTAAAGGATCGGATGGTAGGAAATGGGTCGGCACAAACGAAAGCCGCGAGTTCGCGGCTGCTGCCTCGCTGATAGTACGAATAAACTTTTCGTGTGAGATCAGGGGGATGGCGATGATCACCAGGTCGGCGCCATGGCGCTTAATTAGCTCGCGTCCCACGGGACCGCGCACAACCGGGGCCGAACGGCGTCGCTCGTATCCTAGTTCGAAAACTTCAGCCCCGGCTTTGGTTGGGTCGTCGTCGACAAATGCTATCGGCTCCAGCCCAAGCCTGGGTGATCGCCTTAGAGCAGAGAAGACCCGTCGCCCGGTAGAACCTGAACCGTAGATCAGAACTTTTTCGATTCCGTAACCCCGCGAATGTAGCGTACGCACCAACAGGTAAATGAGGTTTTTCTCCACGAATAAGGACAGAGGCACCAGAGTCACGGAAATCGCCAACAGCCATCGCGAGACAAGCATGCTTGTAAAGAAGCTGACTGCAAAAGCAATTAGGAATGCCTGCATTGACACTCGCAGCACCTGCTCGGTCTCGCGAATTCGCAGTAGTCCGTTTCCCCTCTTGTACGCGCCCACGCGATCCAACATCAAAACCACGACCATGGCAAAACCAAAGGCGATGCCGAATACGACTCTGACCGGATATTGAATGTGCTTGCCAAGCTCGAGGTTGTAGTAAGCCAAGTAGCCGGCCACCACGCTCAGTGTGACCGTCACAAGATCTACGGCGACTTCAAGAGCAGCGATCAGGCGCCGGAAACGCGCGGCCGCAGTGCGTTTTCCAGCGACCTCCACCAAAGTTGGCCCAACGCCGCTTGCAAATGGTTCTTTGGCTGTCTGTGTCACTCTTATCGATGAAGCCATTGCGCCTGCCTAAGTACTATGCACGTTTGGTGATTCGGATGAGACTGTCCTTACTTCGTCAGCCGCCAATGTGGATGGAATGTCAATTGGACACTGGCAGTGATATTCGATTGCCTTGCCGGAGAGAGAACCGGAAACCGCCATTGTTCATATTGCAAAGAACCACTAAGGGAAAGTTTGGGCGAAAGTGCAAAATCGGCAAGCGCTGCGTAATCACCCAACCGCCCCCCTTCAATAAATTTGTGGGAGACTTCCTGAAGACGGTACTGGAACTGAAGTCTTGTGCGTGGCGAGAACGAGTAGGTTAGCCAAGCTTGTCCGCCTCGGCCCGCGCGTCCTACCCAGTTTCCAAGTAGATTTCCATCATTGGTGTAGCCAGAGCGATAGCGGCGAAGGCCGTAGTAGACAAACCCTGGCGCAAACTCGTTTGTCAGAGGCTCGTGGATACCCTCGGCTCGGAGTTCCAAGTTGTGGAGCTTCGGAAATTGCGGCATGTATATGCCAGGATTTACCGTGGCGCGGCTTGAACCAATCGGAGAAAGCTCATCGACAGTCAGCGCGTCACTGTAGACTGTCAGCCAGTTCCGGAGTCCAGGAACACGATAGCTGAAGTCCAAAGTGGTAGCGCGTTTTGCTGGATTGTTGCCGCTGCTCGTAGGACCCGTCTGGCTGTGAAAGTAGAATGTCCGAAGAAAGTTGCGAAACGTAAGGGGAAGTCCCGGCCCTGCGAATTGAGCCGTAAATCCCATCCCGATCTCGAGGTTGGGGGTCGGTTTGAAGCTGAACTTGCCTCCCTGCAAAAAAGGTTGCGGGGTTATGTTGCCCGGTCCGAGCAATTGATTGCCGTTCAGCTCGAATTGATGACCGCCGAGCTGCCCAAGGAAGTACTCCGATTGCACTGGTCCCAAGATACTCGATAGTAATGGAACCCGATAAGGCAAAATGCTATTAAGTTTAAACGTTAGGACGGGCTCGGCGTTGTTGCTCATGAGCAGCGATCCCGATTCACCCGTTCCTAACCACTGACTCTGTTTGCCGAATGACAGTTGGACGTTGCTCAGGTTTACTGAAACTGCCCCCTCGACCAAATCCAATCGATTTACTTCGGCCCGTCCATCCGGGACAGGAGTTGTAAAATCAGCATTTGCGATAGCCTGGAGCACACCGGGCGGGTGCGAAACTACGGCGGGCGCATGCTGGTACTCGCCACGAATGTAAAAGGCAAACCGTCCCGCCTCGGCGTGAGCGGTCAGTCCATTTACTGAATTAAAGCCTTGCCCGTACGGACGCCCATAATCATTGATAATGGTCTGGCCAAAGTGATATCCATCGCGCAGCGGCGTCCCTGTGATGTTAGTGGCGCGCGTATAAACCGAGTCCAGGCTCACCCCTGTGTTGGCAGCACCACTGAGGCGGGCGTTTTCATCCGACAGTTCCTGCGCGAGTTCGCGATAGATCCGCCGCCCATTTCCAGCACGATTGTCTTCATCACCGATCTGCTGTTCTGCTTCTTCCAGCATTTGCGCACATTGCATGCGCGTCCAGGGGCGGATGCCTAAATATGCGGTTTTGATGTAGCCCAGAGCAATTAACCGATCGAGGGCGGGATAGATCCAACTATCCAGCGGGACGTAAGGTGATCCGGTGTTGGCCGGCGTGCGGGATCTCGGTTTGTCATCACTCTCAATGAAATTACCCCACGCTGCTCCTCCCAGTTCCGGATCGTGATGCGCTCGATAGACTTCGTGTCCGAAATAGAAACCCAACAAGCCACCTATCACTGCATCGGAGGCAAAATGCTCTTTGCTGGTAATCCGAGCCATGGTTACCGCAGAAGCCAGTCCATATGCGCTCAGCTTAGTTAAAGGACCGGGATATTCGTGTGCGAACACGCTGGCCACTGACCAGGCAATGGCAGAGTGGTCGGATGGAAAAGAATTGCCCCTGTGAAATAACGCGCCATGGCCGTTTCCTTCAAGAGGACGTGGACGTTGAGTGACCGCACTTAGAACGGAGGCCACTGCCAGCGCATTGATTGTGGCCTCGCCTGCTAAAAGACCTGTTTCGCTCAAATGCTCATTCTTCTTCAATTCACCCCACAAGAACGAAGCACCCGCTACACCGGCCAGCGAGTACATCCCGTAATTAGACACCTTCAGACTTCGCTGCAACTGATTTGGCTTGTCCGGAACCTGCTGTGAGATCCAATGGTCGCCAGCTATCAGACCTCCGGTGACCGCGGCCAGAGGCGTCACCCATTTAAGGTCAACTCTGCGAATTCGGGTGGGCGCGCTCCAAAAATTCTCTTGGTCCTTTACAAGATGCTCAACGAACGGGCGGAAAAGGTGATTTTGAGGATCCTCGCCGGGCAGCAGTTCATAATCTGTCTTCGGCTCTGCTCGGGCAGCAGGGAGCAGAGAAAGCGCACTCACTTGACCGCCAACCTTCGCGCCGTGTGGAGCAGGCGGAGCCTCCTGCGTCCACGAAATCGTGACTAGGACGGCAACCATGAACCAGCCTAGCAGCGAGCCTAGCAGCGCTTGATTTCCAACCCGGCGCTTCACGAGTGCGTCCTGTCAGAACCCGCGCGCCACTTGTATTGCAATGCCGACTGCGGAGACCAACTGAGCGACTTGCAGCGACTCTTTCCATTTGAAGCCGCCCCCAAACGCTTTGTCGGGCACCACAACCATGTCACCAGGTTGCAGCGCTGCATCGAGAGCACCGCCGGTGAACAGGCCGCCCTTTCCACCACTCACCGTGCCATCAGCCCGAACCACGAAGATAGATTTTTTATCCGCCATGTTGGTCGGTCCGCCAGCCCGCTGCAAGTACCAGGCTGCGCTCTTGCCCGGTTTAAAGGTGATCGCGGTCTGGTTGTACACCGCGCCATTTACCATCACGAAATTCGGTCGTTTGGGGATGAAAAGCACGTCGCCGGCGCGAACTTGAATGTCTGCTGGGGTATTCGCCCACTGCTTGATGTTCGCAGAAACATGGATCACCTGTCGGCCCGCGGGGGGCGCATTCTGCAGTTTATTTAACGTGTCCCTCCACTGCATCAGCGAAGCCTCTTTGGAAACGGGGTCATCAATCGTCGACTTTAGACTGGTCCCCTCCTGCTGTATCTCTCGGATCAGGTCAGCACGACTTTTTTCCTCGAGTTCTCTCACTTGCGCTCGTTCGAGAATGGCGCCATACGAGTAGGCGTCACTGCGAAATCCTCCGGCACGTTCCAGGATTGAGCTGAGGCGTTCACCCCCTTCTATTCCATAAGTGCCAGGATGAACCACTTCTCCCGCCACTTGCACGGTCGCACCGATGTCGTCCCATCCCGAAATCTGCCTCACCGTAAGCACGTCCCCAGGGCGTAGCCGAACATCGGTGTCGGGTTCCCCACCGAGTGCTTTGGCGATTTGTACATTCACGTGCTCCCCCTCGACCTGATTCCCCTGCTCCACAACGTAGCGAGTTAGATCTGCCTCTTGAGTGTAGGCAGAGCGCTTGAGCCCTCCCGCAAGCCGGACCAACTGAGCGGCACTCATGCCCTCGCCCAACGGATATTTGCCCGGCCGCGCGACTTCGCCTTGGATGGTCACTGTCGGAGGATCTAGCTTTGATACATCTTTGTAGATAAACACTCGGTCCTGCGGCTGGAGCAGAATGTTTTGCGACTCATCGCCGGTCAGTGCTTTGCCCAAATTCACGCTGAGAACTTTGAGCTTTCCGTCGCTTGTTCTACGGAAAACCTGCGCGTTGTCGATTTCCGCGTCGGGCGTCACGTTGCCGGCCAGATAGACCGCATCGCGGAGGTACGTGGCTCCATTCGTGACATGGTCCCCGGGATCTCTCACCTCACCAGTTACGGTAATCACGGGAGGATCTTCAAAATCAAACCGCCCAAACACGCGCACCGTGTCAAACGGCTTCAGGACGAGACCTTGATCTTTACCCGAAAGCGCATCTTCCAAATTGAAAGCCAATACTTCGGGCGTGTAATCCGGAGCCTTCAGGCGGATGATCTCTGCGTGCGGCTTGTAAGGCTCCGGCAATACGTCGCTAAAAGATTTGACGAGATCCGTGACTTTCATTCCCTCGCGGTATGCATACTTGCCCGGCCGGAAAACATGGCCGTCGAGGTACACGGTCTTGTCTGCGAAAGGAAGAATAGGAGAAATTCTGATCTTGTCACCGTCTTGGACGTTGAAATTTTCCAGTACCTGCGTGACTGAGTCTTGGTTGTTATTTTCGGGCATGTCGACCCGCAGCATGGAGCGGCTCTGGTGAGCCTCTACGCGTTCCACATCTACGTGGCGCAGGGTACCGGAAGGTAATACTCCGCCTGCTAGTTGTAGCACTTCAGCCAAGTTCTTCTCGCCGTTCAGCTCATAAATCGCCGGTCGGCGCACCATGCCTTCAATCGTGACTTCTGTGCCGATCGGCGGGACGAGAATGGTGTCTCCCGATTCCAGCCGCTCCATGCCTGTTTGCACGCCATGCAACAGAAGATCGTATACATCGACGTTCTCTACTAGCTGCTTTCCGCGGAAATGACGCAGCATTCGCATCGAACCGCGGGTGGTTGGTCCACCGGCTTGATACAGTGCATTGAGCGGCGTCGAAAGTGAGCTCACGTCATAGGCTCCCGCTCGCCGCACGTCGCCCACCACGTAAACACGTATGGTGCGCAGTCGCGAAAGCGAGACATCAGCTTCAACCTCACGAAACTGAGATCGCAGCGCGGTTTGTACAAGATGTTGGACGTCGCCCAAAGTGCGTCCAGAAACCTGCACCGCACCCACTTCGGGCAGTGCCAGCCGGCCTTCGCGATCTACAACCCTGCGCAGCCGTTGCGAGAAACTTCCCCACAGATCGACGTTGAGACCGTCTCCCGGCCCAATGACATAGTCCGGACCCACCGGCAGGTCCATGGGTAGCTGATCGAAGTTGCCTGTTCCGTTCTCGAAAACTTCGTTGCCGAACCGGGTCAATGCTGGAGAACGACGCTGATACTGTGAGTACAAATCATATAAAGAGGGAACATCGGCGTAGGGATTTGCCCGTCGCTGTAACACGGGTTGATCCAAGCCGGAGCCGTCCTGAAGAGGCGGAATGGACGGACGCTGCGGTGACTGCAATCGCGCTTGTTGACGCGGCGGTGCCTGCTCCTCACTGGTGGGCAGCGTGGGCATTGGAAGTTGCAAAGAACTCGCAGGATTGAAGGCTCCCGCCAAATTCCCCCCGCCTAGAACGGCGCTAAGTCTGTTGTTCATATCGACATTTTGCAGACTGCCCCCTGAACCCGTCCCACGCTGGCTGCCCATGTAGGCGCTGATTAGCTGCGATATCTGATCGGAGCTGAGTTGCGGCATCCCGCTCGACGCGTTGAGCGGACTTTCCGTGGAAGAGGAATCCTCTGCCGGGTTTTGCGCTTCGGCTTGCAATACGCGACGGTTATCGTCCGGTGAAAGATTCTGCGGTGCCGTTTGTTGAGGGGCCGGTTGCGATGGCGGGTTCGATAAAGGCCGTGTGGAATCCTGTGGCGATCCATATTGCGATTGCCGTTCCTGCCTTGACCAGTATTCCTGTTCCTGGCTGCTGGCTCCTCTCGTCTGCGATTGGCTTCTGCCCACGCCGCTACCCGTTGTTGCAGGGCTTTGTGCCTGCCATTCTCGCTCCATCTCCTCGCGCGTGGGTTTGGCCCGAATGTAGTTGCGATCTTCGATTTCCTTTGTGATCAGTACCCGAACATTTTCGTCTCTTCGGATCAAACGGAACAGCGCATCTTCGGTGAGCTCTCTTTGATCTACGATCTGGCCTTGTTGATATGCTTTCCTCACCAGCATCCGCTTTACTTGCAGGAACAGGCCCGGCTCCTGTTCTAACAGTGCAATAATTTTTTCGGCCGGCAGCGAAACCATTTGCTCCGCTGCCTTTTCGGCGCGTGATTCGTTTTCATCGATGGCCCGTGTGCGGTCCGAGTATGGCGCGTCGGGGCGCGGCGTATCCGAGTAGGGCGCCTCGGGGTTGGTTCTCTCCTGCGCTAACAGAAGCTGTGCAGCAAGCATTATCACCAACGGCGCCGTTCCCATTCTGGCAACAGAACTGGCACGTGAGCGCGTTTTCATAACACCTCCATCGGCGGATCTGATTTGGGAGAATTCAAATAGCGAATGGGTTGACGGTGAGGATCTATACCTGGTTCGGCGTTTCCGTTAACCGATCAGTTCCACATCCGCCTCATCAATTTCGAGCGCGACTGACCGCATAATGGCGTCGATGGAAATCACCAGCCGGCAATTATCTTTTCTGCGCACCAGAATGCCTTGCGCCCCGCTTAAAGGCCCATGGGCGACTCGCACCCGGCGGCCAACTTTCAAATAAGGATGGCTTCGCGCGTATACCCCGTTTGCTAAGCCATTGCGCAGCACATGAATTTCATTTTCCGGCAACGCCGCTGGAGAACCATTAAAGCTTACGAATTTCACTACGCTGGGCAATTGCAGCACTCGCAAACGGTCACGCAACATCAAGTGAACAAAAACGTATCCGGGGAAGAGCACCAAATCCAGTTCTTTGCGCCGATCTTTCCATCTTCGTTCGCTGTGATAGAGCGGCAAAAAACATTCGATCTCCCGCTCTTGCAGTTGCCGCGCGACAGCTTTCTCATGACGCGGGCAGGTATACGCCGCATACCAGAAGCATTCCGGCGTGATCAATGCCAGGGGCGCAGCGTGTGTGTTCTCACGTTCCGCTTGCCAATACAGTTGCGCAGTCCCAGCCATAGCTTCGCCCCCTCACTTACACCGGTATTTGTGAGCTAACCCGTTGAAGCAGAGCTACTTCCGATTCATACCGCCACAAACTGGTCCGACCCTGGTCAGACGTATCGCCCAGGCGGATTCGCTGGCAACTCGGCCAATTCAGGCTCATTGCGCAGCGCGCTAAGAATCCCGTCCTCTGACGTCTGTACCTGCCTGGAACGAATGTCGACGAAAGCCCAATAGAAAATGCTGCGGTTCCGTTCCGGTGCAATCGCTAGAATTCGCATTTGTGGATAGCGGCCTAGCAGGAACCCGCTCAGACCGGGCCGCGTTTCGGGCTCCTGCAGACCAATGATCAGCACGTCGGGCCGGGTTCGCTCCACAAGCTCGGTGATCTCGGCTTCATCTTGTGTTTCGCCGACAACTTCTATATCTGGCTGATCCGCGATCGTTGCCAGCACGAGTTCCCGCATAAGCCGCGGCTGATTTGCAACCAGCACTCTGACTCTGTGCACACCCCTCTCCCGTCGTCGCCAAGTATGCGCAGCTACTCCGGAAATAAACAGGTTCAATTGGGATCCGGCCAACCTGGTTGGATACATACCCGAACGGGGCCTAATTCTTGAGGCACAAGAGATACAAACCCGCAGAGGACGTTAGTACCCAAATAGTACCAGTCGACGCGAGTCAGGCTGCGATGCCTTGAGTGCGGCAAAGTTCCACGACACCAAGTCGGTCGCTCGCGCCCACTTTGCGCAGCATGCGGTGCACGTGGTTCTTGACCGTCTGTTCAGAAAGATTCAGTTGGTTGGCGATTTCCTTGTTGGTGAGGCCGAGCCCAATGAGTTGCACAAGTTGCTGCTCGCGGCGTGTCAGACCAAGAGCGTATCTTATGTGGAAACTGGGCATCCTAGCGTGCTGTGCCACATAGTCGAACAAGGCCAAGCACAGTTGAGGCGGACAAACCGCTTCGTCACCGACTACGCAACGAACCGCGTCGGCTATTTCTAGAGCGGACGCGTCCTTTAGCATGTAGCCGACAACTCCGTCCCGCACGGCGCGCAAAAAGGTTTCCCGGTCGGCGTCCATGCCAATCATGACGACTTTGAGACCGGGAACGGCAGCACGCAGTTCCGGAACGAGGCGGAGCTCTGCCAGAGACATTGCGGCAGAGTCGGATAGCAAAACATCGGGTGCGGCTGCGGTGACCTGCTCCGTCACCTGCGATGCCAAGGCGGAGGCTCCAACCACATCGATGTTGCTCTTCTTTCTAAGAATTCGAGTGAGGGCTTCTCGTAGCAGTCTGTTCTCTGCCAGAATGAAAATGCGCACATTCTCCACTGCAACAGTCATAACTTCCTCTAGAAGTACGCATGCCCCCCCAAGACGGTTTCGCCGCAACAAAACTACTCTGGTATGGTTAACAAAGATACTAGGGTTGTTCGGAAATGCAAGCAGAAGTTTTTTGTGTCCATAATTACAAACCAGGAACCGGGGAGAACTCG
>Ga0209375_1000777_pt1 | contig 26044 bp, 22 predicted proteins | sample GraSoiAngelo_131_FD_185888 | JGI IMG/M metagenome (GOLD analysis project Ga0209375, IMG submission 185888) | Grasslands soil microbial communities from the Angelo Coastal Reserve, California, USA - 14_0929_02_30cm (SPAdes) (version 2) | ecosystem: Environmental > Terrestrial > Soil > Grasslands ... | reverse complement strand
ATTGCTGCGGGTTCAGACGATCGACGCGCTTGACTTGGGGAATGACCTTGTAACTGCGTCCGGCAATGTTGAAACGATTGACATAATTTCCACCAATGGCTGCGGTGAGATCCCCTCCCACTTGCTGCATATCGAGGCCGAGCGAAGCCACTTTGTCGTGGTCGAAAACAATCTCGGCCTGAGGTTGGTCGATCTTTGTATCGATGTCCGCAAATCGAAACACGCCGGCCTGCATCGCTTTCGCCTGAAGTTGTTGCGCTAATTCCAGAATTCGCTCGGGATCGGCAGTGGACGTAATGACGAAGCTCACCGGAAAGCTGTCGCTGCCCGGTAGCGCAGATGGCATCACGGGAAACATTTGAATGCCGGGAATCGCTCCGAGCTTCTGCTGGACCACCGGGAGATACGCTGCGGTGGGCGTTTTGCGTGTGCCCCAGGGTTTTAAAACCATCCCGCCAAAACCGTTATCTGGAAACGTGATTTGAAATGTGAAGCGCGTATCCGGGATGTCGTGGAAAACTTTTCCAGCTGCATCGGCATACCGGATTGTATCGTCGATGGTCGCGTTGGCTGGTGCAGTGATAATTCCAAAGATCACACCCTGATCTTCTGTCGGCGCTAATTCCTTTGAGGCGAAGCTCGGAATCATGATGAACATGAACAGCGCCAGTGCCGAAACTCCTGCCCAAACCAGATAAACCGCTGGTCGCGCGTTGAGCGTGCGATCGAGATGACTGCCATACCAGTCGCGGAAACGATCAAACGTGCGATTCACCCAGCCGCTGAATCCGTGATCAACGTGTCCAGGACGTAGCAAATGCGCCGACATCATTGGGGACAGCGTGAGGGCAACGACGCCGGAGATGAACACCGCACCGGCAAGAGTCAGCGCGAACTCACGGAATAGCGCACCGGTTAATCCGCCCTGGAGCGCTATGGGCGTATAAACTGTCGCGAGTGTAAGCGTCATCGCGATGATCGGGCCGACCAATTCACGCGCGCCCTTCAGCGCTGCGTTCATGCGCGACAGGCCTTCGCGCATATGGCGCTCGACGTTTTCAACAACAACAATCGCGTCATCCACCACCAACCCGACCGAAAGCACAATGGCCAGCAGCGTCAGCAGGTTCAGACTGAACCCGAAAACCTGCATTAAAAACATGGCCCCGATGAGTGAAATCGGGATCGCCACGACCGGTACGATCACCGAGCGAAAGGATCCGAGGAACAAGAAGATCACCACCATCACGATGAGAAGCGTGTCGATGAGGGTCTTTACCACTTCATGAATCGCGTCGTTGATGTAGGCAGTAGCGTCGTAAGCGATCTCGCCAGTCATCCCGGTGGGCAACTCGCGCCTGATCTGCTCCATCTCCGCGCGCACCCGCTTGATGACATCGACGGAGTTTGCATTCGGAAGAACCCAAATCCCCATGAACACGGCTTTTTGTCCGGAGAATCGGACCTCGGCATTGTAATCTTCCGCGCCGAGCACCACGTCGGCTATGTCCCCGAGCCTGACCAACGTGCCTTTGTCCTCACGTACAACGAGCTTTTTAAAATCGTCTGCCGTATGCAGGTCGGTGTTCGCGGTGAGATTTACCTGAAGCAGTGAACCTTTCGTGCTCCCAACCGCTGAAAGATAATTATTTCGCGAAAGAGCGCTGCGGACTTGTGCCGGCGAAATATTGAGCGCCGCCATGCGATCAGGCTTCATCCAGATTCGCATCGCAAACGTGCGGCCGCCGAGGATGTCCGCCTTTTGCACGCCGCCAACCGCGGTAAGGCGAGGCTGCACGAGTCGCACAAGATAATCTGTGACTTCGTTCGGCTGAAGAATGTCTGAGGTAAAACTCAAATACGCCGAGGCGAATCGTGAGTCCGCCGCCTCAATACTGATTACTGGAATCTCAGCCTCAGGCGGCAAGTCGCGCCGGATCGCATCCACGCGTGAGCTGATATCGGACAACGCTTTATTAGCGTCATAGTTCAACTTCAAGCGCGCGGTAATCAGCGATTGTCCCTGTTTGCTTTGCGACTGGATGTAATCGATTCCGTCCGCCGCCGCGATCGCGCGTTCGAGCGGTGTGGTGATGAATCCGCGTACGAGTTCCGCATCCGCGCCGATGTAAACTGTGGTCACAGTAATCGCGGCGATATCGCTGCGCGGATATTGCCGCACGTTTAGACCACCCAAGCCCGCAAGCTTCGGAAAAAGAATCGGCAACACCGCTTTCGAACCGGCGATGACGATCACAAAACTGACCACCATGGCCAGCACCGGTCGCTTGATGAAAAGATCAGTGAACGATTTCATCCGATTACTTCGTCATTCGCGTCACGTATCTGCCGGCAGAGGGTTGAGCTCCGGTTTGGGCGCCAGATCATTATTAATCGTAACAGCCATCCCATTGCGTAGCTTGAACACTCCGGTGCCCACTACTTCCTGCCCTGGCTTCAAGCCTTGCTTAACCGCAACAAAGTCACCTCGCACTTCCCCAATCCGCACAAATTGTTGACGGAGCACGAGTGATTCCCGCCCGCTCTTCGGGTCCTTTTGTTTCTCAATCACAAATACCGAGTCGCCGTACGGCGCATATGACACGGCTGAACCGGGGATCACGATGGTCTTTTTTGTTTCCGGCAACATGACATCCACCTTTGCAAACATCCCGGGACGCACTGCGTGATCGGGATTTTCCAGCGTCGCCTGCAACGGCACATTGCGAGTAATCGGATCCACCATCGAATTAATCGCGGTTAGTTTCCCTTTGAACTCGCGCCCGGGAAGCGCGTCAGCTCGGACTGATGTTTCCAAATCCTTGGTTAACTTCGAGACGTTTTGCTCTGGCAACGCAAAATCCACGTACACCCGATCGAGCGACGTCAGCGCGACCACTTGTTGACCGGCATTGATCATTTGTCCCACGTTCACCTGCCGAATACCAAGCTCGCCGTCGAACGGCGCGACAATCGTCTTCTTTGCAATATTGGAGCGCATCTGATCGACGATGGCATTCAGCCTATTGAATTTCGATTCGGCCGCATCAATTTCAGCTTTGGAAATTACTTTCTTCGATACCAGATCGCGTGCCCGTTCCAAGTCCGTGCGCGCAAGTTCGGCTTCGGCTTGTGCTGATCGCAACAATGCTTCCTCCTGGGAGACGTCCAGCCTGACGAGCACGTCTCCTTTCTTTGCTTGCGCGCCGTTCTCAAACCGGATTTCGCCTACTGTCCCGCCTAGCTCCGTGGACACGACCGCGCCTTGCGCAGCGCTCACAGATCCCACCGCCGATAGCCGCGGAGCCCAGTCTTCCTCCTTCACCGCTGCGCTCGTGACCGTTGTAACCGGCAGCATCTTCGGGCTGCTCATCATTTTGCCGATTTGCAGCGCTTTAATGCCGACGACGAAAATCAGGATCGCCGCGAGCAACCCGATCGCCACACCCAAACCTCCGCGACTCCGTCTCACGTTGGTTTCGGTCGAAATATTTTTTGCCACATCATGCATAAGTGAGTTCTGCCTCCGGTTTGAACAACAAACGCCAGAGCCTCCGCGTTACTTCCAGTTGTCGCTCGCGCCGTTCCGCCGCGGTCATCTGGTGCGGGCGCAATACATCGAACATCAACATTCCTCGCGCGACGGCGAAAATTAATTCTGCCAATTCGATCGGAGAAAGGCCGTGCGTGGCGTTTTTTGCTTCGGGCGCCCGCGTGATCAGTTCGGTCACGCCATCCATGGCCGTTTGCAAAACATCCCGCACCAGATCGGCTACACGGGGATTGCGTGACGCTTCGGCGTAGAGATCGACCACGAAGGCCGACACAACTTGCGGCGCGTCTTCGCAACAATGCGCGGTGAACAGAATTTCGAGCGACTCCAACATTTCGCTAATCTCTTTCTTGTGGCGGTCCGCCATCGCGGAAATGACCGCTTCCTTATTTTCGAAATAGCGATAGATCAACCCAACGCTGATACCAGCTTCGGCACTGATGTCGTGCATGCTGGCTTGGTGAAATCCACGTTTGGCAAAGCAGACTAGAGCGGCATCGAGGATTTGGGAACGTCGATCGGGATTAGAAGATTCTATCTGGGATTGCGGCATAGGTTGGGAAGATGAATGAACGTTCATTCATTGTCAACACTTACTTGGCAAATCCCCGAGTTTCAGTAGGGACGCCGCACTAGGGCGTCCGGTCGGTCCCGCGCGCCAACCCTACCCTCCTGCGCTTACACATCCGCCGCGGTTTTGTTTCAAGATTTCGTATCGAATACTGCTTCCACGGTGTGATGCGACATAATCGGCACCGGTTGCGCTGTCGACTCGAGCCGGGCGAAAGGATCTGGTGTTGGTTGGCCGATGAATTGCAAAATTGCGGCGACCACACTCAAAACACAGGTGGCAAACACCGCGGTTTCCATTACGCTCCGGCCCTTCTCCTCCGAGCGGACCAGAAGCCTGTAGATCGATTGAGCTTCATTGTTCATAATTTTAAGACGCCGCGGAGTTCCCGCTTTGTCTAAGGTTTGTTGTTCGTTCATGATTGGTTTTGAACGTTGGATGCAATGGCGCCGTGAATTGGATTCAAACAAAAACAAGTTTGTTGGGGAGATTCCCTCCAAACATGCCCTATCTCATTGGAGTTTCCGGCGGACGCGATTCCGTGGCGCTCTTGCATTGGCTGATCAATCTCGGTTACAGGAAACTGATTGTCTGCCATTTGAATCATCAGTTACGCGGGCGCTCAAGCGATGCTGACGCGGGGTTTGTAAAAAATCTCGCCGCGAAATATGAGCTGGATTTTGAAGTGGGCGCGGCAAACGTTCGCGCGTTTGCGAAGAAAAAGAAGACATCGGTGGAAACCACGGCACGTAATGCGCGCTACTCGTTTTTCGCCAAAAATGCGAAGCGCCACGGTTGCCACACGATTTTTCTAGCGCATCACGCGGATGATCTTGTTGAGACTTTCCTGTTAAACTTGATCCGGGGCGCCGGTCTCACTGGCCTGGCAGCAATGCGCGATGTTTCTATCCGACACATTGGTGGCGTCGACTTGAAGATCGTGCGCCCGTTGCTCCCAGCCTGGCGCAAGGACATCGATAAATACGTTCGTGAATGTCATCTAAAATTTCGCGAAGATGCCACGAACAAAAAGCTGGCCGCGACTCGCAATCGCATTCGCAACCGTATCATTCCGTATCTGGAAAAAAGTCTTGGCCGAAACGTCCGTCAGAACATTTGGCGCACAGCCGTGATTGCCGCCGAGGAAGAGAAATGGCTCGACAGCGAGGTGCCGGATTCAGCCAATGCTGATCTTTCAGTACCAAGACTTCGTGCACTACCCGTTGCACTCCAGCGTCGAGCGATTTTGAAATGGCTGCGGGCACAAAACATGCCTGACGTCGGCTTCGACATAATCGAGCGTGTGCGTTTGCTCGCTGACCGCGAAGCTTCGTTCGCGAAAGTGAATCTCCCGAAAGATCGACACGTGCGCCGCCGCGCCGGCAAGATTTTCATTGAATGAGTGTAGCGGCGCTTGTGTCAAACGCCCGCCGGCTGACACAGCCGCCGCTACAACATCTGTGAAAATCCGCCTGCATCGCCGTAGCCTGCGGCGAAGGTGCGTGTAATCTGTGGCTAATGGCCTCTGACATCCGCGTTCGTTTCGCCCCCTCACCTACTGGTTATCTGCACATCGGCGGCGCGCGCACTGCGCTGTTCAACTGGCTGTTTGCACGGCACCATGGCGGGAAATTTGTGCTGCGCATCGAAGACACAGATATCAAGCGAAATACCGAGGAGGCGATGGCCGCTATTTATGAGGGGTTAGAATGGCTTGGCTTGGACTGGGACGAAGGCCCTCACGTCGGCGGCGATTTCGGACCTTATTTGCAGAGCGAACGGACAGAACTGTACGAGCGCTACCTAAAAAAACTTCAGGACGCCGGTCACATTTTCGATGACCAGGGTGCATTGCGATTTCGTTCGCCGCGCGAGCACGTGATCGTTGATGATCTGGTTGCGGGCAAGATCGACTTCGATCTCAGCAATCCGGCAACGCACCCCGACATGACGATTCGCCGTCCGGACGGCTCATGGATTTTTCATTTCGTCAACGTGATCGACGACCTTGAAATGAAAATCTCGCATGTGATCCGAGGCGAAGATCATCTCTCGAACACGCCGAAGCACATAGAGATTTTTCGCGCGCTCGGCGCGAAGCCACCGACGTACGCGCATATCCCGCTCATTCTCAACCGCGACGGATCGAAAATGAGCAAGCGCGATGAAGGCGCGCGCGTCGAGTATTACATCCGACGCGGCTATCTACCAGCAGCGCTGCGCAATTATCTCTGTCTGCTCGGTTGGTCGCCAAAAGACAACCGTGAGAAAATCGATATCGACGAAATCGTCCGGATTTTCGATCTGAAAAACGTTGGGCGCAGCTCGGGCACATTCGATCCCGACAAATTACACTGGTTGAATGGCGAATACGCGCGCGAGCTCAATGACTTCGAGTTTTACGATCTTGCCGTCGAAAGGTTGAAATCGAGCGGTGTGAAACTGGACAAATTTCCGGAGAAGTACGTCCGCGCGGCGTTGCAGACCTGCGAAGGTAAGATCAATACGTTTGACGAGCTGCCCGCCTATTGCGGATTCTATTTCACCGACGATTTCGATTACGACCCAGCAGGCGTAGCCAACCATTTTACCGCTGAGAACAAGCCGCGGCTGAAAGCAGTTCGCGAGGCGCTAAGTGCGCTTGAGAAATTCGACGCTAACAACATCGAAACGACACTAAAAAGCACAGCGTCAAACCTCGGCGTAAAAGTCGGCGCAGTCGTTCATCCCACGCGACTCGCTGTGACCGGCAGTAACGTGGGACCGAGTCTCTATCATTTGCTCGAGGTTCTCGGGAAAGAAAAAGTGCTCGCCCGAATCGATCGCGCGCTTTCGATATTCTAACACGCTGTCACCCGAGCGAAGCGAGGGACCTCTGACAGACTCAGAAGATCACGCCACGTACTTTGTGCGATCCATCACCCAGCGCGAGATCCTGCGTCGTCTTCACGACTCAGGATGACACGCGAATTATTTCTTAGCCTCCTTCGCCCAAGTGTCTCTGAGGGTAACTGTCCGATTCCACATCTGTTTTTCGCGGGTAGAATCTGGATCGAGCGCGAAATACCCGAGCCGTTCAAATTGATAACGCTCTACGGGACGCGCAGGTGCCAGGGCGGGCTCGCATTTTGCGCTCACCACTTCCAGCGAATGGGGATTAATGAATGATTTGAAATCACCGCTCGCGTCGGGTTCCGGAACGGTGAAGAGCCGATCATACAAGCGGACTTCGGCGTCGATCGCATGCGAGGCGCTCACCCAGTGAATGGTCCCCTTCACTTTGCGGCCTGCTGTTGGTCCACCTGATTTACTATCGAGATCAACAGTGCATCGGAGCTCGCTAATATTGCCCTTTTCATCTTTTACCACTTCATCGCACTTGATGATGTAAGCGTATTTCAGGCGCACTTCGCCGCCTGGTTGCAGTCGGAAATATTTCGGCGGCGGCGTTTCCATAAAATCATCGCGCTCGATGTAAAGGTCGCGACTGAAAGGAATTCTCCGCATTCCGGCATCCGAATCCTCGGGATTGTTGATCGCATCGAGTTCTTCGGTTTTTCCTTCGGGATAATTCGTCAGCACGATTTTGATGGGCCGTAGCACGGCGAGCCGCCGTGTGGCTATGCGATTAAATTCGTCGCGCATGGTATGTTCCAGCAGCGCCATATCGGTCATGCTCGGATACTTCGTGATGCCGATGTTGTAGGCGAACGTGCGCAACACGCCGGGCGTCACACCACGCCGGCGCAAGCCGGAAATCGTGACCATGCGCGGGTCGTCCCACCCGCTCACCAGTTTTTCATCGACGAGCTGGATCAATTTGCGCTTGCTGATGACCGAGTAGGTCAAATTGAGCCGCGCAAATTCATACTGATGTGGACGCGGCTCCGGAAATTCCAGCGCGTCGAGGATCCAGTCATAAAGCGGCCGGTGCACTTCGAATTCCAGCGTGCAAATCGAGTGCGTGATCCCTTCGATGTAATCGCTGAGCGTGTGCGCCCAGTCGTACATTGGATAAATGCACCATTTCTCCCCGGTGCGATGATGCGATGCGTGCCGAATGCGGTACAGCACCGGATCGCGCAGCCATACGTTCGCCGCGTTCACGTCAATTTTCGCGCGTAACGTGCGTGCGCCGTCGAGAAACTCGCCCGCCTTCATTCGCGCAAACAGATCGAGATTTTCTTCGACCGAGCGATCGCGAAAGCAGCTTGCTTTCCCGAGGCGGCGATACGCATCCGTTTCTTCGGGTGTCATGTCACAAACGTATGCCTTGCCTGTGCGCACGAGATCCACCGCGTATTCGTAAAATTGCTCGAAATAATCTGACGCATACAACGGTGCGCCCCCGATATGGTTATCGGCCCAGCTATCGACCAACCAACGGACATCAGTCATGATTGACTGGACATACTCGGCTTCCTCCTTTGTCGGGTTCGTATCGTCCATGCGAACGTTGCAGATGCCGCCAAACTCCCGCGCGATCCCGAAATTCAGACAGATCGATTTCGCGTGACCGATATGTAGATAGCCATTCGGCTCGGGCGGGAAGCGCGTGCGGATTTGTTTGTATTTTCCCCTACGAATGTCTTCCGCGATGATGTCGCGAATAAAATCTGACGGTGAATTTTCAGTCGAAGCTGTCATTGCGCTTGTGCGTGCTTAGTATTCTCGATTCTCTACGAATGGAAAAAAAGCAAACCACTGACCGTTACACGCTTGCGGACTTGGAAAACTGGTCTGCCGTTGCGGGGGAACTCGAGCCTCCGGTTCGCCTCGGCATTTTTGGCGATCCGGTAGCGCATTCGCTCTCGCCGCAAATGCAAAACGCCGCTTTGCGCGCCTGCGAGATCGACATGCAATACGCGCGTTTTCATATTCGCACGAACGAGTTGCGATCGGCCCTACTGTTTTTACGCACGCTGGATTTCGTTGGAATCAATGTGACCGTCCCGCACAAGATCGCAGCGTTCAAGCAAGTCGATGAGACGGACGAATCCGCGGCTCGCGCGGAAGCGGTAAATACGATTCGTGTTCGCGATGAGAAACTGATTGGGTCAAATACGGACGGTGAAGGATTCCTTCGGGCGATTCGCACTGAATTCTCGATCGATCTTCGCGATCTGCGTGTGATGATCATTGGCGCTGGCGGTGGGACGGGGCGCGCTATAGCCTGGCAATGCGCGCTGGAAAGTTGTGAGCGCCTTGTTCTGGTGAATCGCACCTTGGAAAAAGCAAACGCACTTGCCGAGCAATTGCGGCCGTTTTTGTCCGACGCCCGGGTCTTAGGTCCCGCGACGCGGCTGGAGGCGGTCGCATTAGATGAGTCGGCGATGCGAGTGCAACTTGCCGACATCGATCTGATCGTTAATGCCACGCCGCTGGGAATGAATCCGAGCGATCCGACACCCGTGCCGGCGCGATTGCTCGCGCCGCATCACATCGTATTCGATTGCGTTTACGGCTCATCGAAAACCGCATTGCTCCGCGCAGCCACTGAAGTTGGCGCGCGCGGCGCGAACGGCTTCTCGATGTTACTACATCAAGGGGCTCTCTCGTTTTCCACCTGGTTCGACCGCGAAGCTCCGATTGAAGCAATGCGCGCAGCTTTGTACGCATTGTAGTGGCGCTCGCCGCGGCGAGCGCCGGGCGGCTGACACAGCCGCCGCCATACTCGCTACGTTTGTAAATGGCTAGGAAACCGCCATATTAGCAGATGGTAACTGCAGGGGTAAATTTCGATCGGGCTACCCACCTGGCTGCACCCCGCAGCCGCGTCGCCCACAGGGCGACGGCTACAGTAGGCGATCTTGCAGAAGAATTGTCAGAGCTCAAGCGCCAGCGAAACGCTGTTATTCTCGCGCATAATTATCAGGTCCCGGAGTTGCAGGATGTTGCGGATTTTGTCGGCGACTCGTTAGGCTTGAGTTATCAGGCCGCGAAAACTGACGCGGACGTCATCTTGTTTTGTGGCGTCCATTTCATGGCGGAAACAGCCAAGATCATTAATCCGACCAAGCGTGTGATTTTGCCGGATCTCGATGCCGGCTGCTCGCTCTCCGAATCGTGTCCGCCGGAAAAGCTGGCGGAGTTTCTGAGACAGCACACGGACAAAAATTATTACGTGATCGCCTACATCAATTGCAGTGCTGGCGTGAAAGCGCTGGCCGACGTGATTTGCACCAGCGGCAACGCAGACAAGATCGTTCGCACAGCGCCAGTCGATCGAAATATTCTCTTTGTTCCGGACCAAAATCTCGGCGCATGGGTAATGGAACGCACAGGACGCAGAATGGATTTGTGGCAGGGCACCTGTTACGTGCACGTCGAGTTCACGGCGCGCAGCATAAACAAAATCCGCGAACAATATCCAGATGCCCCCGTCGTTGCGCACCCTGAGTGTACCTACGCTGTGCGCATGCTCGCAGATGAAGTTTGTTCCACCGAAAAAATGGTGACCTTTTGCAAGGAATCTCCCGCGCGCGAGATCATTGTGGTAACCGAAGCTGGCCTGTTGCACCGACTGCGCAAAGAAATCCCAGGTAAGACATTCATTCCTGGCCCGACAGACAATTGCTTTTGCGGTGAATGCCGCTTCATGAAGATGAACACGTTGGAGAAGGCTTACGATGCTCTGTTGAACATGGAACCCGAGATCACTTTGCCCGAGCCGGTGCGCAAAAGAGCGGAAAAACCGATCCTGCGCATGCTTGAGTTGAGCAAATGACGTGAGCTGCGCGCCGCGTGCCTGACATAGCTCACGCATGCCGCCTGAAATCTCTGTCGGTTAGACATCTTTCCCTGAGCGCCAGGCTGGAAGCCTACAACGCAATCTGGGATGATGTCTGAATGACCGCCAAAGCATGACCGCCGCTGTAAAATCCATCGACGAACGACTCGATCGGCTTCACAAGGGCGGGATCATCGATCTTCATTTCGACTTGCCGATGGATTTGTACGAAAAACGCGATCGCAAGAATCTTCTGGAAAGCGAATTTTTGCCAGAATTCGACAAGGGGAACATCGGCGTTCTCGCCGTGGCGGTTTATATTGAAGACCGTTATCTACCGGAGACCTGTCTGCGCGTGGCGCTCGATCAAATCGCGCGGTTGTATGCTGAGATACAGACGTGCAAGCGCTTAGCGATTTGCAAAAGCTTTCGTGAAATTCAGAAGGCACGCGAAACAGGCAGAATCGCACTGCTCATCACGATGGAGGGAGTGGAACCGTTCGGGACAGACCTGGATTTGTTGCGCGTCTTTTATGAACTGGGTGTGCGCTCAATCGGGCTTACACACGCCCGAAGCAATTCGGCGGGACATGGCGGAGCCTTCGCAGCGACCGGTTCGCCGCCGCAGGGTCTAACCAGCTTTGGGCGCGACGTGGTGCATGAATGCGAGAGCCTCGGCGTCATTATTGATCTCGCCCACATCAATCCGGCCGGGTTTGACGAAATTTTATCGATCACAAAAAAGCCACCCATCGTGTCGCACGCAAACGTCCGTTGCTATTACGATATCGAACGCAACATCAGCGATGAACAAATCAAAATGATCGGCGAACGGCGCGGTGTAATTGGTGTGAACTCGGTGCTGGTGAGCCCGAGAGGCGACGAGAGCACGATGGATCGTTACATCGATCACATCGAACACATCGCCAATTTGATTGGTACCGACGGAGTCGGGATCGGCTTCGATTTCTTCGAGTTCATCTACTGCCAGTGGCCTGAATCAAGGCAAAAAGAGCTCGCTACAAAATTCACCACTCCGCATTTCATTCCCGATCTAAGGAACCATTCCCACGCGCGCAATCTCACTCGCAGGTTAATCGAGCGCGGATTCAGCGACGAGCAGATCGAAAAAATCTTGCGAGAAAACTGGATGCGAATTTTTAAAGAGGTTCTTTAGCCCGCAAATCTAACGGGCCGGAATAGAAATTGTATAAGTGATCAACGCACAAACCGCCACCATTCCGATCATCGCGATGATAAATATCGCGTCCGCGATCTTTTCAAGGCGATGCATTCTGCGCAGACCTCGCGAGCGAAGGGCCCAATAAGAAAGCAGACAAGAGAGCAGAAACAGCAGCGCGTCCACGGCAAGCAAATCATCCGCTAGCGTATCCGCGGATCCAAGTGTGATGACAACGCGGATCAATCCAATGACGGTCAGACAAACGCCGACCATTGCGGAGGAGACCGTGAAGATGTGGATGCAAATATCCTGCTCCAGATGGGAGTTTGGGTCGCGCCGCCCATTCGTTTCTCCTTTCATTGCGACCAGTATTTAGACTGCCCGCGAAACCGACTGTTCAGAGAATTATGGCTCTGATAGGAAAGCCGAAGAGAGGCCCAACGATAATCGTGTGAAATTCCTTAATCTGACACGGCGCACGGAGATTGGCGCGAACTCGTACTACCTTGAGATCGGCGGCCACAGGCTGGTGCTCGATTGCGGGATGCATCCAAAGAACACAGGGGAGGATGCGTTGCCTTACTTGAAGGCAATCGCTGGCCGGGACATTGAAGCAATACTGATTTCGCACGCGCATCAAGATCACATCGGCACTTTGCCTCTGATAATGCGACGCTTTCCAAGTGCACGTGTGTTTATGACGGAAGCTACGGCCGAGGTTGGCAGCGTCCTTTTGCACAACTCCGTCAACGTCATGACACGACAACGTGAGGAGGTTGGAGAGGCGTCCTATCCCCTTTTCACCCATCGAGAAACTGACAGAGCGTCGGAACGCTGGCGTCGCTGTCCGTTGCGCCAGCGAATTTCCATTGCCGGCGAACGGGCGCCTCAGCGCGAAAGAGAAGCGCTGGCGTTCGAGTTTTTTGAGGCCGGACACGTGCTCGGTTCAGCCGGAATCCTGGTGCGGGCCGAAGGCAAAACCGTCTTTTACACCGGCGACGTCAATTTCGACGATCAGACCATCATGCAAGCAGCAGTCTTCACCGAAGAGAAAATCGATGTGCTAATCATGGAATGCACGCGAGGTGATCACGCGAAGCCCGGCGGCTGGACGCGGGCCGGTGAAGAGCGACGGTTCGCTGAGGCGCTCGAGAGCGCTTTCGAGCGCGGGGCGTGTGTGCTCATCCCAGTCTTCGCGTTGGGCAAAACGCAAGAGATCCTGGCAATGCTTTACAAGTTCCGCCGTCACCGGCTCCTGCCGGAGTTTCCCATTTATATCGGCGGACTCAGTTCGAAGTTCACCGATATTTATGATCGGCGCGCGCATACGACGCGTCGACAATTGCCGCGCCTGCAACTCATGAGGGAAGCAGCGCCGTTCATTTTGAATGATGAAACCGTACGCGATGCGCTGTTGCGTGCGCGACGCGCATATGTCCTTTCCAGCGGGATGATGATTCCAAATACGCTCTCTAATGTTCTTGCGCGCAGACTGATCGAAAACCCGCAGCACTCGATATTTTTCGTCGGCTACGCGAATCCTGAATCGCCTGCCGGTCTTCTGCGGGAGGCGGGCAAGGGCGGCGAGGTCGCTCTTGATCCTGATAAACCACCCGAACGCGTCCGCTGCAATATCGAACAGTTCCAGTTTAGCGCACACGCGACCCGAGAGGGACTGATCGAATACGCCAGGAAAATTTCGCCGCGCAAGATTGTTCTGGTGCACGGTGACCCACCGGCGGTGGAGTGGATGCGCGCGACGCTGGTTGCCGAGCTTCCGAACACAGACGTGATTGTCCCGACGCCAGGCGAGGAAATCGGACTGTAGCGGCGCTCTCGGAGCGCCGACCGGAGCATTGTTCAACGCAAGATTGGTGCGACGGTCAGAGACCGTCGCTACAGCAAATGCGCATCGCTTCGTGGAATATCAACTCTCTTCGCAAACGACAGGATCGTCTGTTTGCGTGGTTGGACGAGACCAAGCCGGACATCGTCTGCCTGCAAGAGACGAAATGCCCCGATGAACTGTTTCCGGCACTCGCTTTGCAAGCGGCTGGATATCGCTGCGCCTACCATGGGGAGAAGTCGTACAACGGCGTGGCCATTCTCGCGAACAGTGAGCCGCATGACGTCCGCCCGTCACTTTGCGATGAGGTACGCGATCCGCAGGCGCGGGTAATCGCCGCGACGATCGGCGACGTGCGCGTCTTCTCGATCTACGCGCCGAATGGTCAGGCGCTTGGTTCGCCAGCATATCAGTACAAACTGCGTTGGTATCGCCGGCTCCGTAATTGCATCGCGAAAGAAAAATCGGCCGATGTCGTCGTCTGTGGCGATTTCAACGTCGCGCCGGAGGACATTGACATTTACGACGCAGACCTGTGGCGGGGAGCCATCATGGCGTCGGATGGCGAACGCGCGGCATTCCGAGAGCTATGCGAACTCGGCTTGCGGGACACACTGCGAATTCATCACAAGGAAGGCGAGCTTTTCAGCTGGTGGGATTATCAGATGCGCGCGTTTGAAAAAAATCGCGGCCTCCGGATCGATGCAATTCTGGCGAGCGAAAAACTGACAAAGAGATGCAGCGCATCAGGAATCGATATCGAGATGCGTAAAGGCAAAGACCCTTCCGATCACGCGCCGGTATGGGCGGAGTTTTGAACTCAGTAAGAAGTGAGAGGTGAGTAGTAGAGGGAACCCAACCTAATTTCTCACTTCTCACATCTCACCTCTGACGTTCTACTAGCCCGATCAACAATCGCTAATGCATCTCCGCATTTCTAATCCGCCGCCGAAACCGCTGATGATCTGGGACGGCGAATGCCATTTTTGCAAGAGATGGATCGAACGGTGGCGGGAAATCACTGGCGGTAAGGTCGATTACGCTACATATCAAGATGCAGCGCATCGCTTCCCCGAAATTCCGGTCGAGCAATTCAAACGCGCAGTCGCTTTGATTGAGCCAACCGGCGAAGCTTTTTTTGCCGCGGAAGCCGTCCATCGCTCGTTGGGATACAGATCTTCAAGAAAATGGCTCGCCTGGAGTTACGATCACATTCCGGGTTTCGCGGCGATTTCGGAAATCGCTTACAAGTTTATCGCTCGGCATCGCAGTCTCGGCTCAGCTGTTACTCGATTGCTGTGGGGAAAAGACGTGCGGCCACCGACTTACTTTTGGGCACGGCGTTGGTTTCTGCGCGCGCTCGGCCTGACCTATCTGATCGCGTTTGTGTCGCTCTGGGTACAAGTGGACGGGCTGATCGGCGGCGATGGTGTGTCGCCCCTGAATCAATTCCTGCCGGCAGTTCGGGCACAACTTGGACGGGACGGCTATGCTCTCCTGCCGACGCTTTGCTGGTTCGACTCGAGCAACACCTTTCTCCATTTCCTTTGCGGCGGCGGTGTTGTTCTTTCTTTGCTTTTGATTTTCGGGATCGCACCGGCGATTTCACTCGCCGCACTTTTCATATTTTACCTGTCGCTCACCATCGCTGGGCAAACGTTCCTGAATTTTCAATGGGACGTTCTGCTGCTCGAGACCGGTTTCCTGTCGATCTTTTTTGCGCCATGGCGACTTTGGCCAAAGGATCTCATGTGGCGGCCGGGGTCAACGTCCCCGGCTACAGCGGCTCCTGTTTCGCGTGCGGGTTTGTTTTTGCTCAAATTTCTTCTGTTTAAACTGATACTGATGTCCGGCGTGGTGAAGCTCACCAGCGGGGACGACTCATGGGGTTGGCTGAATCATTCCTTTCACTGGAGCGCACTGACGGCGCTTGATTATCATTACTGGTCACAACCGCTGCCAACGATGTTCGGTTGGTGGGCAGACAAAAGCCCGGAATGGTTCAAGCATTTTTCAGTCGCATTTTGTCTCGCGGTCGAAATTGTCGTGCCGTTTCTTATCTGGGCGCCACGGCGCCCACGGCTCATCGCCGCTGGATTGATGATCTTTCTTCAACTCGCGATCGCCATTACCGGCAACTATTGTTTCTTCAATCTACTAACGATTGCGTTGTGTCTGCTGTTGATTGACGACGCGTCAATCGGGCGGAAACATGCGACGGTCAGAGACCGCCGCTACAGTGATCAATTGTGCCGCTACGCGGCGATTGCCGTGATCGTTGTAACGTTGCCGATCAATGCGTGGTTAATCTTCAGCGCGTTCAAACCACGGGCTCGCCCCCCACACGCGCTCGCAAATCTTTACGAACAACTCGAAGCGTTTCGAATCGTGAATGGCTATGGGCTGTTTCGGGTGATGACAAAGGACCGCTGCGAGATCGTGCTCGAAGGCAGCGCGGAAGGTGTTGAATGGCTGCCCTACGAATTCAAATGGAAACCGGGCGACGTGAAACGTGCGCCGGGCTGGTGCGCGCCGCATCAACCGAGGCTCGATTGGCAAATGTGGTTTGCGGCTTTGGAAAGACCCCAGCAAAATCCATGGTTGGTCGGGCTTATCGTCAGACTCTTGCAGGGCTCAAACGACGTGAGCCGGTTGCTTGCGCATAACCCATTCCCAGAGAGGCCGCCTCGCTACATCCGGGCAATGTTTTATCGTTACCGATTCACGACTGTGAGCGAGCTTCGGCAAAGCGGCGCGTGGTGGAAACGTCAGGAGCTTCGGGAATATCTGCCGACGGTCTCCCTGGATCAGCTGCGCCAGCCTTGAGAAATGGGTGTCGCACGGTATAGTTCGCCGCGATGGCGAAGGAAGGACCGATCGTAACCGAAGGCACGGTGACCCAAGTGTTGCCTGGCACGATGTTTCGCGTCGATCTTCCCGGTCAGCGCAATGTGCTTGCCCATATTTCTGGTAAAATGCGGAAGCATTTCATCCGTATTGTCCCCGGCGATAAAGTTTCCGTGGAGCTTTCGCCTTACGATTTGACAAAAGCTCGCATTACCTTTCGCGAACAATAAACGCGAAGTGCGTCCGTGATGCGATAACTCGGTGTTTGCTGATTTACCAAAGCACACGGATAGTTACGGCGAAAATCAACTGGAGATTACCAATGGCAGAAGAAAACAAAGCAGAACAGAAACCGTCCGCGACCGCGGCCGCCCAGGATAAATTGCAAAGCAGCAGGGACCACGCGCGCAGAGCAGCGGAAGATTTGAAATCAGCCGCAGGCGCTTTGGCCGGAGAGTACCGCGGCAAGGCAGAGCAGGCTTGGGACGAGGCACGTGGCAAGGCAGAACAAGCATGGGGTGATGCGAGGGATCGCGTCCGGACGTTCCAAGAAGATGCAGAGCAATACGTGCGCGAAAATCCTACAAAGGCAATTTTCACGGCGCTTGGAATTGGGTTCGTCTTGGGTTTGATCTTCCGGCGCTAACTCCGAAACACCTCGGAGATGATCAGCGAGAGCCCTCGGTCGCGCAATCCCGCGGGGCATGCCGGTTTACTCGAGAATCTCCTGGCGCTCGTCACCGCGCTCGCCGAGTTTTTTGAGAGCCGCTTTGCTCTTGTTGCCCAGGAATCGAAAGCGGCCGCGGTTCAACTGCTCATATTGGCCGGTTGCCTGATTCTTGCGCTGCTCCTGTGCGCGTTGGGTTACGTTTTTCTCATCACCGGCGTGGTTGTGGGGCTGGCCCACTTGCTTGGAATTTCATGGGCTTGGATAGCGCTGGCCGCTGCCGCAGTGCATTTCATTATTGCGATGGTTTTGCTTCTGGTCGCGCGCAGCCGCATCACCAAACCGGTTTTTCGCACGACGCTGGCGGAATTAAAGAAGGATCGCGAATGGCTGAAAAATCTGGACGTAACAAATCAATCGACGAGCTGACCTCGGAAATCGCGGAGTCCCGTGAACGTGTAAGACGCGATTTACGCGGCCTGCAGTACGAATTGGATTTCCCCGCGAAATTCCGCAGATCATTTCGAAAACAAACTGTTTCGTGGATGTCTGCCGCAGCCGCTGTCGGCGTGCTGGTGGCCTTGGCGCCGATGCGGAAGAAAAAGATTTATGTCGACGCAAAAGGCGCCCGTAAATCACAGAAGAAGCTGGTCGAAACCGGGTTTGCGCTGGCAGTGCTCAAAATCGCTGCAAACATGGTTCGACCGGTGATTGTCGAGTTTCTGAAAAATCGCCTCACGGGTTTTGCGGGGCAGTCGCGCCGTAAAACATGAGTCCCATGCGTCGAACGTCTTGCATGGCGCGCGGCTCTTTTTAGCATTTACGCGCGCAGCTGGGCCGGGTAATCATTCCGGCAGTTTGCAATGGCACCAAAGATTTCAGCTCCTCCCGTCGCGTCGCATCCGCTGCCGAGCGTCGATGATTATCTAGAGATCGGCCAAAAGGCCGGCGCCTCGGACGTTCATCTGGGCGTGGCCGCACCGCCCATTTGGCGGATAAATGGAAGTTTGGAGCCGATGTGGCAGGACGTCCCGCTTCTAACCCGAGAACAAACGGCAATCTTGGCAGAGGCTTTCATGCCCGACGTGTACAAGGAGGAGCTCAATTCACGCGGCGATTCCGACTTTGCCTATGCAAACCAGTTCGCTCGTTACCGCGTCAGCGTGGTTCGGCAGCGACTGGGGGTTGAAATTGTTTTTCGAGTGATCAACACGCATGTCCGCACGATGGACGAACTGGGATTGCCGGAGCATCTCAAGCTGCTCACTCGATACCAGAATGGCCTGATTCTCGCCACAGGTTCGGTTGGCACTGGTAAATCAACCACGCTCGCGGCGATGATCGAGTACATAAACACGGAACGGCGCGATCATATCATCACGCTCGAGGACCCGATCGAATACGTCATCACATCGAGAAATTGCCATGTCAGCCAACGCGAAGTTTTCACGCACACTGAGTCGTTCGCCACGGCGTTGCGCGCCGCTCTCCGGGAAGACCCAGATGTGATCATGGTCGGCGAGATGCGCGACTTGGAAACGATTTCACTCGCCATTACTGCGGCCGAAACCGGACACCTTGTCTTGGCAACATTGCACACCAGTAATGCTTCGCGCACACTTGATCGGCTGCTCGACGTTTTTCCGACCGAGCAACAGGAACACATCCGGGTGATGGTAGCGGAATCGTTGCGCGGAGTCATCAGCCACCAGTTGATACCAAAAAAAGACGGAACCGGTCGGTTGCTCGCTTTGGAAATCCTCACCAATACGCCCGCGGTGGCCAATGTGATTCGAGAAGCGAAAACGTACATGTTGCCGGGCATCATTCAGACCGGCAAAAAACAAGGCATGCGTTTGATGGACGACGCGCTGATCGATCTTTATGACCGCGGCCTGATCAGCGCCGAGGAAGCCTACGAGCGCGCCGACCAAAAACTACTGATGCGCCAGCATGTGGGAAAATGACAAAGCACGAATGACGAAGACCGAAACAAATTTCAATGAGGACAACCGAAAGGTGACAGCGGTTGGGAGACAACCATTTGTCATTTATGGATTGTCATTCCTTCGTTATCCGGCATTCGTCATTCGTCATTAGCAATGGCTTACATCGATCAATTTCTTCAGCTCGTCGTCCGGCAGGGTGCGTCCGACTTGCATATCGGAGAGGGGCAACCGCCAAAAATGCGCACGCACGGCGATATCATGCCCACCCGGGACGAGCCGATTTCACGGGAGGAAGCCACCCAAATGCTCAGCGAAGTTTGCGGCCCGCAGAATTGGGAAATTTTCCAGGAACGCGGCGATCTCGACTTTGCTTACCAGATGGATGCGGACTCTCGATTCCGCACCAACTACTTTAAGCAGTCCGACGGTTATGCCGCGGCTTTTCGATTGATTCCTACCAAGATTTTGAGTCTCGAGCAGCTGGGTGTTCCAGTGGTGATCAAGGAATTTGCTTATTTGCGCGGCGGGCTTGTTCTCGTCACCGGTCCAACGGGTTCCGGCAAAACAACGACACAGGCGGCGCTCATCGACTTCATAAACCAAAACTTTTCCAAGCACGTTGTGACAATCGAGGAGCCGATCGAGTTCGTGCACGATAGTAAGCGCAGCATTATCACGCAGCGGGAAGTGCCGGGCGACTCGATCTCGTTTGCCGCCGGGCTCAAGGCCTCACTGCGAGAGGACACCGATATCGTGCTCATAGGCGAGATGCGCGACTTGGAAACGATTTCGCTCGCCCTCACCGCAGCCGAGACTGGTCTTCTCGTGATCGGGACGCTGCACACGAACAATGCCCGTAAGACAGTGGATCGTATGATAGACGCTTTCCCGGCCGATCGGCAGGCCCAGGCGCGCGCCATGCTGGCGAACTCACTTCGCGGTGTTGTAGCTCAACTGCTTTTGAAAAGGTCAGACCGGCCAGGTCGCATTGCCGTCAATGAAATTCTGATCGCCAACGCAGCCGTTGCCGCCATCATTCGCGAAGGCGCAACACAAAAACTGCAGGACGTAATCATTTCCGGAAAAGCGCAAGGCATGCAATTCATGGATGACGCGATCTTGGCGCTGCTCGAAAAAGGCATCGTCTCCCCGCATGAAGCGTTCATGAAAGCGATCGATAAAAATAGGTTCAAGCCATTTCTCTCTGCGGAAGAAGAAGCACTCGCCAATGCTGCCGGTGCCGCCCCGGACGACGAAAAACGGATTCCGGGTAATTTTGTGAAACAGGTCACTGGTCGTGCACGGGTTGGAACGCGCTGAAAAACTGACGCTCAGGCGGGCCGGCTCCGTCCAGGTTGGGTTTGAGGTTCCTCGCTCTGCTTGGGATGATCGCTGTTAGGCATTAGAAGAACAGCGGTTCCACTTAGCTCGCCTGCGCGAAATCGGTCTAGTGCCGTATTGGCTTGTTCTAAGGGGAATGTTTCTGTCTTCGTTTGCACCGGAACGCGCGGTGCGAGATCGAAAAATTCCTCGCCGTCGCGCCGGGTTAGGTTTGCCACCGACGTGATGACCCGTTCTTCCCAAAGATCGGCATAGGGAAATGAAGGGATATCGCTCATATGAATCCCGCCGCAAACCACAATGCCGCCTTTCGCGAGAGCGCGCAAAGCGGCGGGCACGAGCGGGCCGACTGAGGCAAAAACAATTGCAGCATCGAGTTTTTCTGGCGGCATCTCGTCGGAGCCGCCGGCCCAGACCGCACCCAGTTTCTTTGCGGCTTGCTGCGTTGCGATGTCGCCTGGCCGTGTAAATACGAAGAGGCCGCGCCCTTCATAAAGCGCAATCTGCGCGATCAGGTGCGCGGCGTTGCCAAAACCATAAACGCCGAGGCGGCGCGCATTGCCTGTTTTGCGATAGGAACGATACCCGATCAGCCCAGCGCAGAGCAGCGGCGCAACTTCGACATCATTGTAGCGCTCTGGCAGAGGAAAACAGAACCGCGCATCGGCGACGGCGAATTCGGCGTAGCCGCCGTTGATCGTGTAGCCAGTAAAACGCGCGTTGTCGCACAGATTCTCCCGGCCCGATCGACAATAAGCGCAGTCGCCATCCGTCCAGCCTAACCACGGAATTCCCACGCGATCTCCCATCTGGAATCTGTTTCTTCGCCGATTTCTTGTACGCGCCCGACAATTTGATGGCCCAGAATTAGGGGCAGCTTTGGATCCGGCAATTCGCCATCGACGACATGAAGATCGGTCCGGCACACTGCGCATGTCGCAACGCGCACGAGCAATTGTCCCCTCCCCGGCTTCGGTTTTGGCACATCGCGCAATTGCAGCGACTTTCTTGGCTTATCCAGAACCATCGCTCGCATGCTCTAAGATAAATTACGGATAAGGAATCGCGAAGCTGGAATGGATAACGAACCTCGGAGGCACATGGCTGTAGCATGCGCTGTCCTCCGCGGATTTTTTTGACCGCGTTGAGTTGACGCGCTGAGGACAGCGCACGCTACAGCACTAACGAGAACAAAGAAATCAGTGGACGGCAGCTGGCTCCGGCTCAATCTCTCCATCGCCTCGCGCAGGTTCGCCTTCGTGATGCGTGTGCTTGCTGCGCAGGAATGGCACTTTGTCGAGCACGTGCTCCTGGAACCACTCGAGCCAGAGGTAGATCACCGGGGTGACAAAGAGCGTGATCAGTTGCGAGAAAATCAGACCGCCCACGATCACCAGACCCAGCGGGCGGCGCGATGCGGCGTCCTGGCCGAACCCCAGCGCAATCGGCACCGCACCCATGAGAGCGGCCAGCGTGGTCATCATAATGGGACGAAACCGTTCCATGCTGGCTTCGTGAATGGCTGAGCGCAGATCCCAGCCTTCGTCGATTCGTTGCAAGGCGAAGTCGACAACCATGATGCCGTTCTTCTTGACGATGCCTAGCAAGAGGAAAAGACCGATGACGCTATAAAGCGAAAGCACGGAGTGAAAGAGATACAATGTAGCCAGTCCGCCGACGACTGCGGGCACAATCGCGGGGAACAAAACTGTGAACGGGTGTACGTAGCTCTCGTAAAGAATTCCCAGAATCACATACATAACAAAGACCGCGGCGAGCAGCAGCAGAGGTAGGGAACGGAATAGTTGCTGGAACACGAGCGTTTCCCCCTGGAAGATACCCTGCACGGTCGGATAGTGCGGATGGATTTCCGCGAAGGCGTCCTCGATGAACTTGGTCGCATCGCCAATGGCGACGTTTGGCAACAGGTTGAAATTAAACGTAACGCTTGTGAACTGATTCAAATGGTTCACAGCTTGCGGACCAATAACTTCTTTTGTTGATGTTACAACACGCAGCGGTACGAGGTTCGCCATGTTGCCGGTAGTCGTCGCTATGGTTCCTCCGCCTGAGCCGCTCGCGCTGAAATTGCCGCTGGTGCTGCTGCGGACGTAGAGATCGTCCAGGTCCCCAGGGTGCGCCCTGTCCTTGTCTTTGACTTCGAGAATAACCTGGTATTGGTCGTCTGGTTCCTTGATGAGATAGACGTAGTTTTGCGAGTAAGCGTTGCGCAACAGGCTTTGGATTGCAGAAGTGGAAACGCCGTACGTCGCGGCGCGGTCGCGGTTGATATCGATCCTAAGATTCGGCGTGTCGTGGTAATAATCGGAGCGGACACTGGCGAAGCCTTTGAACTGTTGAAGCTTTTTCAACAGTTGGTCGGCCACGGCATAAACATCCCCCGGCACGATGCCGCTAATGGTGTAAGCGTACTGCCCCTGGGTCTGGCTCGTTGCACCAACACTGATTTGCAGCACAGGGCTCGGCGTTAATACCGCGGTCATCCCGGGAATAGAGCCGAGCGATTTTTGCAATCGCAAAATGATTTGATCGATAGGCGGACGTTCACCGCGCGGTTTCAGAAAAAGAAACAGCAGCCCCTGCGACAATGCGGTGCGCGAGGAGAAACCAGCGAGCGTGAAAAACTGCCCGACGGCTGGATCCGCTTGGAGTTTCTTATTGACCTCCGCTTGATACGCTCGCATCTGCGCCGGCGACGAGCCTTCCTGCGCGATGAACACGCCGCGAACGAAACCGCTGTCGCCCGGCGGCAACAACGTAAACGGCAAATGGGTGAAGAAGAACCAGAGACCGAGGATGCAGATGATCAGGATCGGCACAGTGAGCCACGCGCGGTCGAGAAATTTGTCGAGCCACCGGCCGTAGGCAGCGATCACGCGTTTGATGAAATTGCTGGTGTGCCGTTCCATCCAGGCGCGTCGGTGGCCGGCTCTACGCTCACCCAGGATGCGCGCGCACATCAACGGGGTAAGGGTGAGCGACACAAGTCCAGAGGCGAGAATCGCAACGATGATCGTGACGGAAAACTCCCGGAAGATGCGGCCAAGCAGTCCAGGGATGAAAACCAAGGGAATGAAAACCGCGGCGAGCGACAACGTCATCGACAGGATGGTGAACGAAATTTCACCGGCACTGTTGAAGGTCGCTTTTACGATCGACTCGCCGTGCTCGGCACGGCGCACCACGTTTTCCAAAAACACAATGGCGTCATCGACCAGGAACCCAATAGCCAGGGTCAGCGCCATCAAAGTCAGATTGTTGATGGAGAAATTGAGCATGTACATCACGGCCACGGTGAGCAGCAACGACATTGGCAACGCCACAGCCGGAATCAGCGTGTCGGTAGCGCGGCCGAGAAACACGTAGATAACCATCACTACCAGCACGAACGCGATTATCAGCGTCCATTTCACTTCGTTAGCGGAATTGACGATCGTTTGGGAACGGTCGAAAACCGGCGTGAATTTGATCGAGCCCGGCAGGCTCGCGCGCAGCTCAGGGAACAGCGCTTTGACGGAGTTCGCCACCTCCACGGCGTTTGCGCCCGCCTGCCGTGACACCGCAAGCACCACCACCGAGCCGGGCGGTTTAAAACCGCGCATCCAGAAAAAGCGCGAGATGCGTTCGTCCTGAACGCCCTGGTACGCCTCAGCGACATCGCTCAAGTAAACCGGCAAACCAGTCGGGTTGCGCGCCACAATCAGATTGCGATATCCCTCAGCCTTATCGATCTGTCCATTCGGCTGAAGGACAAATGTGCGATGCGCACCGTCGAATTGTCCTGCGCCGGAATAGACTGTGCCCGCTTTGATCGCGCTGGCCAGATCATCCATCGTCAGACCGCGCACAGCCAACGCTGATGGATCGGCCTTGATTCGAATCGCGCCCTGCACTCCGTAAATGTTCACCTGCGAAACACCCGGCAGAATATTGATGCGCTGCGCGACAACCGTGGATGCGTACTTGTACAGGTCCCAGTCGGTCAGCGTGTCTGACAATAGGCCTAACAAGTAAACGGCCTGGTCGTTCGGGTTCGTCTTTGTGAACGTAGGCGGACTCGGCAGATCGATTGGCAATTTCCCTGTAGCGCGTTGGATCGCGGCCTGCACGTCGGTTGCAGCGTCGGTGATGCTTTTGCTGAGCACGAACTGCAAGGTCAGCGACGTGTTGCTCTGCGTGCTGGTGCTGGTGATGATGTCCAGACCGGGAATTTGCAAGAATTGTTTCTCCAACGGCGTCGCGATGTTGTTGGCCATCGTCGTAGGGTCCGCGCCGGGATACGAGCAGGTAACTTGAATAACCGGGTAATCCACTGCGGGCAGATCGTTGACGGCAAGTTTGCCGTAAGTCGCGAGACCGGCGACGATCACGGATAGCGTCACCAGCACGGTCATCACGGGCCGGCGAATAAACGGGCCGGAGAGTCCCGAGCCTTCGACTGGAACTAACTTTGCCGTCGGCTCCGGCTGATCTTCGGCGAACGACCTTGATCTAGGGCGATCCCGATCTCTTACTTCACGTTCGCCGTCATGTTCCTCTGCGTCATTCATCCGAGGTTGCGCTTTTTGGAGTCTCGACCTGTCCAGACTGAAGCGTGCCCGACGTCTCAGCAGCATACGGTTGCGGCGCCACTTTCGCTCCCGGCGAAAGCGCGAGCTGGCCGGTGACAACAACGGTCTCGCCGGGTTTCACGCCGCTCTCAACCACGATAAGATCGCCGTCCTGGCGCTGACCTGGTTTCACGGGTCGTAGATCGACAGTATTGTCCGGCTTTACCACAAAAACGAATGGCCCACTCTGGCTAACTTGGACGGCCTGCGACGGCACAAGCGTGGCGTTCTTGAGCATGTCCAGAATGAAACGAACCAGGACAAATTCCGACGGCCAAAGCGCGCGATCAGCATTCGCTGTGACCCCGCGGACTTTCACCGTCCCCGATCCGGGCTGCACTGCGTTATCGATAAAATACAAATCGCCCATGCGCGGGGTGATCGACCCGTCTGCCAGGTATGTTTCCACTTTCACGTTTGGGCCGCCGAGATATTTTCGCACAAGCGGCAGATCGTTCTCGGCCACGGTGAAGTCGGTGTAAATCGGATCCAAACCCTGGATTGTGACGAGTGGCGGAGTCGAGGGTCCAACCAAGTTGCCAACGTCAACATTGCGGAGACCGACTCGTCCGTTAATGGGCGACTTGATGTAGCAATAATCGAGGTTCACCTGGGCAGCCTCCGCCGCTGCCTGAGACTTCTGTGCATTCGCCACAGCAGTGTCGTAGTCTTGCTGCGCTATGACCTTTCTCGCGCGAAGATCTTCTTGTCGCTTCAGCGTCACCT
>Ga0209375_1000771_pt1 | contig 26073 bp, 21 predicted proteins | sample GraSoiAngelo_131_FD_185888 | JGI IMG/M metagenome (GOLD analysis project Ga0209375, IMG submission 185888) | Grasslands soil microbial communities from the Angelo Coastal Reserve, California, USA - 14_0929_02_30cm (SPAdes) (version 2) | ecosystem: Environmental > Terrestrial > Soil > Grasslands ... | reverse complement strand
GGGAACGAGTCGCCGGGCCGTCAACCGCGGGCCGGTGTGGCACGCGCTCGTCACGCTGGCGGTTGTTCCTCACCGCATCGTATGGCAGCACCCGGAAGGTCTTGCCTTGGTCGTTCCCCCCGTCCTGTTCTATGGAATCGCAAACAGGCAGGCGGGAGCGATCGTCATGCAGCTCCCGACGGACGAGATGCTCTGCGTCAGTGTGAAGCCTGAGAATGGTCCGGTCCAATGGAGCGATACGACACGCATGGGAGACGTGGGGGGACGCCGCTTCGTCATCCCGCACGGGAGCGCGTATCGGGAGGCCGTCCCGTTACCCCAAGCGGCCGCGCCGCAACCCGGTCGCTATGTCGCGCGTGCCGGCATCTGCCGCATCGGCGACTACGACGTCTCCACCAAATTCGAGGTCGAGTAGTCCATGGCCACAGCGCAGCCCCCGGCGAAGTTCAAGGTCGGCCTGGTCCAGATGGCGATGTCCGCCGAACCGGACGCGAACCTGCGGGGAGCACTCGCGAAGGTGGCGGAGGCGGCGGCGGCCGGCGCGCAGCTCGTCTGCCTCCCGGAGCTGTTCCGGTCGCAGTACTTCGCCCAGCGCGAGGATCCCGACCTGTTCGATCTGGCCGAGCCCATCCCGGGGCCGAGCACGGAGGCGCTGGGGAAGGCGGCGAAGCACGCGGGCGTCGTCGTGATCGCGCCCGTGTTCGAGCGCCGCGCCGCGGGTCTCTACCACAACAGCGCCGCGGTGATCGACGCCGACGGGCGCGTGGTGGGGACCTACCGCAAGATGCACATCCCCGACGATCCGGCCTACTACGAGAAGTTCTATTTCACTCCCGGCGACCTGGGCTTTCGCGCGTTCGACACGCGCGTGGGACGGATCGGGACGCTCGTGTGCTGGGACCAGTGGTATCCCGAAGGCGCGCGCCTCACGGCGCTCCAGGGCGCCAACGTGCTGTTCTACCCGACGGCGATCGGCTGGCATCCGAAGGAAAAGGCGAGCCAGGGGGCCCAGCAGCTCGACGCCTGGCGCACGATCCAGCGCAGCCACGCGATCGCCAACGGCTGCTACGTCGCCGCCGTGAACCGGGTCGGCTTCGAGCGCCTCAGCGGTGGCGAAGGCGACGGCATCGAGTTCTGGGGCTCGTCGTTTCTGGCCGATCCGTTCGGCGCCATCGTGGCCGAGGCGCCCAACGACCGCGAGGCGATCCTGGTGGGTGAGGTCGATCTCGCGCGCATCGAGGAAGTCCGGCGCGGCTGGCCCTTCCTGCGGGACCGCCGGATCGACGCCTACGCCGGCATCGGCAGTCGTTTCCTCGACGACCATCCGTAGTGCCCCCTCCGCTCCCCCGCGCCGACACCCCGGCCGCCCTCGGCTTCCGTATGCCTGCCGAGTGGGAGCCGCATCGCGCCACGTGGCTCGGATGGCCCCATAACGACAGCGACTGGCCCGGCAAGTTCGCGCCGATCCCCTGGGTGTACGGCGAGATCGTCCGCGCGCTCGCCCCCGGTGAAATCGTCTGTATCCTCGTGAACTCCGCCGGGTACGAGCGGCAGGCGCGGCGCGTGCTCGAGCGTGTGGGCGTCGATCTCGCACGAGTGGAGTTCTACCGGCTTCCCACGAATCGTGGCTGGACTCGCGATTTCGGGCCCCTGTTCGTGCGCCGGGCCGCACCACGGCCCGAGGTCGCGATCGTACGGTTCCAGTTCAACGCCTGGGCCAAGTACGGCGACTGGCAGAAGGATGCCCGCATTCCGGAGCGCGCGGCCGCGAAGCTCAAAATGCACCTGTTTCGTGCGCGCGCCGGCGCGCGCGACGTCGTGCTCGAAGGCGGCAGCATCGATGTGAACGGTCGCGGCACCCTGCTCACCACCGAGGAGTGCCTGCTCGATTCCACGGTGCAGGTCCGAAACCCAGGGCTCGGTCGCGGCGAGCTGGAAGCGGTGCTGCGCGACCAGCTGGGCGTGACCAATGTCCTGTGGCTGGGGACTGGGATCGCGGGCGACGACACCCACGGCCACGTCGACGACCTGTGCCGCTTCGTCAATCCGCGCACTGTCGTGCTGTCCCGGGAGACGGACCCGCGGGATGCAAACTATCGACCGCTCGAGGAGAACCGGGAGCGACTGCAGGGGATGCGACTCGAGGACGGGTCCAAGATCGAGGTGGTCGATCTGCCGATGCCGGCGCCGCTCTACTTCGACGGCCAGCGCCTGCCCGCGAGTTACGCGAACTTTTACATGGCGAACGGCGCCGTACTGGTGCCGACATTCAACGATCCCCAAGACCGCGTCGCACTCGGCGTTCTTGCGGAGCTGATCAAGGACCGGACGGTGGTGGGAATTCACGCGGTGGATCTGGTGTGGGGGCTGGGGACGATCCACTGCCTCACACAACAGGAACCAGCCCTATGAGCCATCCCCCCTCCGTGATCCCCGGGCTGTCGCCCGGGGTCAGTTAATACATCGGTGACCACTGACCCCGGGCGCGAGCCCGGGGTGATCGAAGGAGGCCGCTGTCGATGCGCTTGCGGCTTGGCGTCTGGCAACTAGACTGGGGACCATGCCCACTGCCCCTGAGCACTTCGGCCTCTCATCAATCGGCCAGATCTTCGTTCGCGCCCGCGATCTCGACCGCGCCGTCCGCTTCTATCGCGACACCCTCGGCATGCAGTTTCTCTTCCAAGCACTGCCCCAGATGGCATTCTTCCAATGCGGCACCACGACCCTCCTGCTGGGTGTTCCCGAGGCCCCCGAACTCGACCACCCCGCATCGACTATCTATTACCTCGTGCCCGACATCGCAGCTGCACACGTGACGCTACGTGAGCGCGCCGTACAGTTCATTACCGAGCCACACCTCGTCCACCGGGCGGCGGACTACGAGCTCTGGCTGGCGGAGTTCCGCGACTCCGAGGGGAACGTGCTGGCGCTGATGGATCGGAAGCGGCGCGGCTAGCCGCGGCCCTGGCTCGGGGCTCCCTGCCCTGAGTATCGTTCGAAAGCCTCCCCCGGAGCTCGAGACCAGTGATCCCCCAACACCGCCGGATCGTCCTCGTCGCTTTCTTCGCGGCAGCCTGCCGAGCAGGCGCGCCCCGTGCGGAGCTTCCCCTCCCCCCACCCGCACCGGCTCCCGGAGACACCACGTGCACGATCGCGGCCGGTCGGGCGGCGGCTCGCGACACGGTCACCGTCGCCGTCACCGACCCCGTCGACCCGAAACACGCTCCCCTGCCCCGCAACGACGCGGAGCGACTGGTGTTCGGCCAGCTGTACGAATCGTTGATCCGGGTGGACTGCCAGGGACGGGCGCTGCCCGGCCTCGCCGCGGTCTGGGAGCAAGCACCGGGAGACCGTTGGGCCTTCACGCTGCGCGACAACGCGCGATTCTGGGACGGGGCGCCGGTCACGGCGCGCGACGTCCTGGCCTCGTGGCGGTCACGCGACGCGACGCTCGCGGCCAGTCTCACCGTCAGCGGCGACCGCAGCTTCACCGTACCGGCCTCCGCGCCGTTCCAGCGGCTCGCCGACCAGGCCCTTTCGATCACCAAGCCGGCGCCCGGCGGCGGCTGGCCGATCGGAACCGGCCGTTACTGGATGACGAGCGGCGATCCCGCCTCGCCGGACGTGCTCGTGGCCCAGCCGATGGCGCGGACCGGGCAACCTGTGGTGAAGATCACCACGGTGCCGGCGAGCGCCGCCCGAGACGCGCTCGACGGCGAAGCCGCAGTGCTCATGACGGACGACCCGGCGGCGCTCGAGTACGCGAGGACGCTGCCCGGGTACGTCGACGTCCCCCTGGAATGGAGCCGGACGTACGTCCTGCTTGCCCCAAGACGCGATAAGCCCGTGGTCGCTGACCTCAGCCTGGAAAGCCTCCGCGAGGCGGTGCGCGGGGACGCTCGCCCGGCCGAATGGACCGGTCCCGGCCGGTTCTGGTTCACCGATCTCCAGTCGTGCGGCGTGGCGGCGGGGCGCGACACGCTCGGAACCGCCGGACCGCGGCGCCGCATCGTCTACAACCAGAGCGATCGCAGCGCCGCCGATCTCGCGGCCCGGCTCGTGGGCCTGGGCGCCCTGGGCCGGGGCGCCGCGGCGGCAGGCGTGCCGGCGAGCGCCTTCGAATCCTCGCTCCGGGGCGGCGCCGACGCCGCGTACGTCCTCGAGCTACGGCGGCGGGTCTACGACGCGTGTCGCGCGGCGCTCGAGCTGCCGCCTTGGAGCTCGGCCGCCACTCTGGAGCCGCTGCTCGACGTCCGCTCGCATGCCGTCGTCCGGCGCGGGCTGCCACGGATGACGCTCGATTGGGACGGCACGCTCCACCTCACCCCGCCCTGACGTTCGCACCCGGCTACACCGCCCCGATCTCCCGGCCGAGCGCCAGGATTTCTTCGCGAATTCCCTTGCGCTCGGCCAAGAGCTGCAAGAACGCCCAGCGCCGGAACACGAACAGACTGAGCGCCCGCGCGCCGCCGATGATGCGGTCGAGCCGCTCGAGGAACACCAGTGCGGCGTACGCGGTGAGCGGCACGACCGCGAAGGCCAGCAGTCCCGCCTCCACACCCCACCGCAGCCAGACGGCCGCGGCCACGCCGCCCCAGGTGAGGGGAAAGAGCAGCATCGCCGCGAGGACCTTGATGCTCGCGAGCGCGTCCTCCGCTCCCTGGGCCATACCTGTCGCGACGAACCCGACCGTCCGGTACGCCGGATAATGCACCGCGACGCCGACCAGCGCGGCGGGCAGGAGCAGCACCAGCACGAGCGCCGCCTTGCCGACGTACCCGGCCACGCGGCCGGGCGTGAAGCGGCCGGGCGCGAGCTGCCGCGGATCGAGCCCCGCCACGGAAAGCGCGGCTTCGTAGCGGTCGATCCGGGTCGCCAGAGCCGCGAACCGCTCCGGCCACTGCGCCCGCACGACGTCGTACGCCGCCAGCAAGCGACGCCGCAGTGCAAACTCGTCCGCGAGGGACCGTGGACTCGCCGGCGCGTCGTCCTGCGCACTCACGATGCGCTGCGCCCGGTCGACCAGCGCATGCGCCTCCGCCTGCTCCGCTTGGAGGGTCACGGCGGCCAGCGCTTGCTCGATGCGGGCCGTCAGCTCGCGCACGGGCCCCGCCGGCGGCTCTTCGCCCGGCTCGAGCGCCACCGGTGCCACGGCGAACGGCTCCCCGAAATACAGCAGCGCCGCGCTCCGGAAGATGTGCTTCGCCCGGTAGTACAAGCCGGCCGGCACGACCCGAAGCGGCGCCGACTCCGACAGTCCTCGCGCCGCCCCGAACGCGATCCGCGCCGCGCCGGTCTTGAGCGGCCGTAGCTTGGGGTCCGAGTGCGACGCGCCTTCCGGGAAGATCGCGATCGCACCCCCGCGCGCGAGCACGCCACGCGCCGTGTCGAACGTCTCGCGGTTCTGCGAGGGGTCTGACCCCGCGTCTTGACGGCGGTGTACGGGGATCGCCTCGAACGCGCGACAGAAGAATCCGATCACCGGCATCCGGAACAGCGGTGCCTTGGCGAGGAGCGAGATGCGCCGAGGGGCGAGGCACAGCAGGAACGCGGGATCGATCAACCCACTCGGGTGGTTCAGGACGAAGATCACGGGACCGCTGCGGGGGACGTGCTCGACGCCCGAAACTTCGATGCGGCGGAAGAAGATGCGCAGGATCAGACCGAACAGCGCCCGGAACAACCCCCTCACGGCGACGGCTCGCCGCCGGCGCGTCCTCCCCGCCAGGCCGCGTAGGTCCAGATCATCCCTCCCACGAGCACGGCCAGCGGAATGATCAGCACGGCTTCGCCCAGCGAGCGAGTGTCCGACAGGACGCCGACGAGGGACGGGGAGGGAACGTCGCCCAGGAGGTGAATCGTGAAGATACTCAAGGCCACCGCAGTGGCCCGCATGTGCGGCGAAACCACGTTGACGATCGCCGAGTTGATCGGTCCCGTAGAGGCGAACAGACACAGCTCCGCCGCCACGATGGCCGTCCAATAGACCGCGGGCCGCGGGGCGGCGAGCGCGAGCAGCGTGAGCGGCGCGGCGACGAGCGTGACCAGGCCCGAGACCCAGAGGTACGCCTGGCGCGAGACCCGAAGGAAGTAGTCGCCGATCCATCCCCCGGCGTACGTGCCGATGAATCCGGTCACCACGACGATCGCCCCGAACTGCACAGTCGCTTGCGCCTTCGGAATACCGCGCGTGCGCTCCAGGAACGACGGGGTCCAGAACGCGAGCGCACCGATGGCAAACGTGTAGGCGGCATAGCCCAGGACCGTGAGCATGTAGGGGCGGTTGCCGACCAGGGCGGCGTACGCCGCGCGGGCGGCACCGCCGAGCGACAGGGCGTGGGCGTGGGAGGCGGAGCCGGCGGCCGAGTCTTGGGCGCCGCGGGGCGGATCGTACAGCCGCAGCGCCAGCGCCGCGAGGACCAATCCGGGTACCCCGGCCACGAAGAAAGCTTGCCGCCACCCGAAGTAGTGATCGACCAGCCCGCCCACGATGTATCCGAGCGCCGAGCCGACGGGGATCGCGGCGAAGAAGACCGCGAACACCCGGCCACGCCGCTCGCGCGGGAAGTAGTCCGCCAGCAGGGCTGGCGAGATCGTACCGTAGGCCGCCTCCCCGACTCCCACCGCCGCTCGGGCGGCGAACAGCGACGCGTAGCTCGTCGCCAGGCCGGCGAGCGCCGTCGCGACGCTCCAGATCGCGACGCCCAGCCCGAGGAGACGCGTCCGGGATCGCGCGTCGCCCAACGAGCCGAACAGCGGCGCTGCGATCATGTACACGATAATGAAGCCGGTCATGAGCGACCCGAGCTGCGTGTCCGAGAGCCGGAGCTCGGAGTGCTTCATGCTCTCGGCCAGCGCCGCGACGATCCACCGGTCCAGATAGTTGAACAGGTTGATCAGCGTGAGAACGGCAAGCGCCCGCCGGCCAAGGCGGGCGAAGGCGTTCCCTACAGGTGAGCCTTCAGCCACGCCGTGAACAGCCCGTACAGGTTTTCCCGCGTGGTGCCACCGGCGATCGAGTGGGTCTTGTTCGGATAGATCCGCATGTCGAACTGCTTGTTCGCGGCCTCGAGACGCTCCACCAGGCGGTCGCTGTTCTGGAAGTGCACGTTGTCGTCGCCCGTGCCATGCACCAGTAGGAAGCTGCCCTTGAGGCTATCGGTATAGGTCAGCGCGGCGCTTTCGTCATAGCCCGTCGGGTTCTCCTGCGGGGTGCGCATGTAGCGCTCGGTGTAGATCGTGTCGTAAAAGCGCCAGTCGGTGACGGGCGCCACGGCGATCGCGGCCTTGAACACCCCGGCGCCCAGAAACGCGGTACGCGACGTCATGTACCCGCCGTAGCTCCATCCCCAGATGCCGATCCGATCCGCACTCACGAAGGGCTGCTGGCCGAACCAGTGCGCCGCGGCGATCTGGTCGGCGGACTCGTACCGGCCGAGATGGAGGTAGGTCATCTTCATGAAGCTCGCGCCACGGCCGCCCGTCCCGCGATTGTCCACGCTGGCGACGAGGTAGCCGTCCTGCGCGAGCATTTGGTGCCAGAGGTACTGCGCGCCGCCCCACACGTCCCTGACGGTCTGCGAGCCCGGTCCGCCGTACACGAACAACAGCAGCGGATAGTGCTTGGTCGGGTCGAAATCCCGCGGCTTGACGATCCAGGCGTTGAGCTCCACGCCGCCGGGCGTCGGGACCTTGAGAAACTCCGGCGCTCGGAGGCGCAGCGCGTCCACCTTGCGCACCAGCGCCAGGTTGCCCGCCAACGGCCGGACGAGCGTCCCGTCGGCGCGCCGCAGCGTCTCGACCGGGGGCACACCCGCCCGCGAATAGGTGTCGACATACAGCCGGAACGTCGGATCGAACGCGACGCCGTGTGTGCCCGGCTCCGTCGAAATCCGCGCCAGCCCCTTCCCGTCGAGACCGACCCGCAGCAGGGGTCGGCCGAGCGGCCCGTCCATGGCGCCGGTGAAATAGAGGACCTTGGATTGCTCGTCCACACCCAGCAGCTCGAACACGTCCCACCCGCCCGGCGTAACCCGCCGGACCAACGAGCCGTCTCGATTGAAGAGATAGACCTGGTCGTGGCCCTCCCGCTCGGATACGAGCAGGAATTGCTTGCCCCCGGCGATCCAGCGGGGCTGGTTGGCGTCGACCCACGCCGAGTCGCTGTCGCTCATGATCACATGCGTCGCACCGGTCGTCGCGTCCGCGAGCAACAGGTCGAGACGGTTCTGATGCCGGTTGAGTCGCGTCAGCCAGAGCTCGGCAGGCGAGTCGGCGAAGTCCATTGCCGCGACGTAGATGTCCAGCTCGGCTCCGAGGTCCACCCACGACGTGCGTCTGGTGGCGACCTCCGTCACGCCGATTTTCACCGTGGAGTTCGGCGTTCCCGTCTTGGGGTAGCGCACCGGCACCAGCGTCGGGTAGAGGGAGTCCTGGTTGACCAGATAAAACGGCCGGATAGCCGACTGGTCGAACCGCCAGAACGCGATCCGCCGCCCGTCGGGGCTCCATCGGAAGGCGTCGCGCAGGTCGAGCTCCTCCTCGTACACCCAATCAGACGTGCCGTTGATGACGGTCTCGCTTCCGTCGGTGGTGAGCGCCGTCTCGGCGCCGGTGGCGAGGTCGGTCACGTAGATGTTGTTGTCGCGCACGAAGCCGACCATGCGCCCGTCGGGCGAGAACTTGGCGAACTGCTGATAACCGGCCCGGGCGCTCAGGGGAATGAGACGCCGGCTGGCGAAGTCCCACACGAAGAAGGTTCCCTTGGTGTTCTGACGCCAGACACGGGCCGAATTCGTGAAGATGAGGAGCTTCGCGCCATCGCTCGAAAAGCGATACTCCTCGATCACGATCGGCTTCCCGCCCCCGAGCCCGATCAAGTCGGCGCCGCGCACCAGCAGCTGCTTCGTCCCGGTGAGCGCATCGACCCGGTACAGATCGGTATTACCCGAGGCGTCTTCGTCGATGGTCGTATACGCCTTACCGTCCTTCATCCACGCGATGTCTACCAGATCGCTCTCGTACTCGCGCGAGCCCCAGATCGAATGCACGGTGAGTGGCGGAGCCTGAACGCCCTGGGCGGCCAGGGGCTGGGCGAGACCGACGACGGCGCAAACGGCATAAGTGAACCGGCGACCTGCGGCTGACATCATTTTGGCGCTCGGGGGGAGGTAGGGGTGCCCCAAACCTACCCGCCGGCGCCTACCGTGGAAGATTGGACGGAACCGTCACTTGGGAGCACGTTTCGTGCACGAACGCCGGTGTTGCGATATTCGCCGGGCCCGGCAGGATGCTGCGCGGGCGCGACGCTGTTGTGGCCGTGCAACGATTCGCTTCGGAGCAGCCCAGCAAAGTGGAATTGCCTCGCCTGAGCGCCGCGCGCTGGCCGACCGGCGCCTACCGCCGGGAGCAGCTCCCGGAGCGCGTGCTGCAGTTCGGCACGGGCATGCTGCTGCGCGCCCTGTGCGCAGCGTCGGTGGACGCCGCGAACTCCGCCGGCGTCTTCTCCGGCCGCATCGCCGTAATTCAGAGCACGCCGCAGGGTCATGCGCGCGCCATCAATACGCAGGACGGTCTGTTCACGCTCGTCGAGCGCGGGCTCGAACAGGGGGCGCCGATCGAGCGCACCCGCCTGGTCGGGGCGATCTCGCGCGCCTTGGTCGCGGACGCCGAGTGGCCCGCCGTGCGCGACGTCGTCGCGCGGCCGGAGCTGCAAGTGATCGTGAGCAACGTAACGGAGGCGGGCTTTCGCTCGGACGCGAGCTTCCCCCACAGGTTGACGGACCTGCTGCAGACGCGCTTCGTGCGCCTGCCCGACGGCCCGCCCCTGTTCGTCATCCCCACCGAGCTGGTAGACGACAACGGGCCGCGCCTCGCCGCCATGGTCGACCGCCTGGCCGGGGGACTCGCGCAAGGGCCTGAGTTCCGCGAGTGGCTGGGCCGGCGCGTGCGGTTCTGCTCCTCGCTCGTGGATCGGATCACGACGGGCACGCCGCCCCGTGATGTGCGCGCGGCACTCGAGCAGCGCCTTGGCTACGCCGACGCGCTCCTCACCGTCACTGAGCCGCACTCCCTCTGGGCGATCGAGGCCGATCCCGCCGCCTTGCGGGCGGCGTTCGCGATCGACGTCCTCCCCGAGTCGGTGATCTTCGCTCCCGACATCGGTTTCTACCGGGAGCGCAAGCTGCGGCTCCTGAACGGTGCGCACACCGCGACCGCGCCGCTCGCCCTGCTCGCGGGCGTGCGGACGGTGCGTGAGGCCGCCGAGCATCCGCGGCTGGGCGCCTTTCTGCGGCACATCCTGTTGGAGGAGATCGCGCCCGCCACGGACCTGCCGGGGGACGCGGGGTTGGCGTTCGCGGCAACCGTGATCGACCGGTTTCGCAATCCCTGGCTGGATCACGAGTGGCGCGTGATCGCCGTCAATCAGACCGCCAAGCTGCGGGCCCGCGTGGTGCCTTCACTCACAGGGTTCGCCCGAAAGCGTGGAGCGGGGGGAATCGCGCCTCAGGGGCTGGCCCTGGGTCTTGCAGCCTACCTGTGCTGGGTTCGCTCGCACCCCGGCGGCGACGCCGATCTGCCCTTGATGGAGCGGCACGGGCGGGCGACGACCCCGCTGCCAGAATTCGCCGCTCGTGCGCTGGCCGACACGGAGGTGTGGGGCGTCAATCTCGCCGAGCTGGCGGGGCTCCTCGAAGCCACCACGCGCTGGCTCGTGCTGCTCGAGCGCGATGGCGTGGCTGCGGCCCTCGAGGCGCTGCCCGGCACGCCGGAGCACGCAACCACCAGCCGCACCTGACTATGACCCTGACGGCGATGACTCTGCCGGGTCTCGATCCGCTGCTCCAGAGCGGGGTGATCGCGGTCGTGCGGGTGTCCGAAGCGGTCCGGCTGGGGCCCGCCGCCCGCGCGCTGGCGGCGGGAGGGGTGGGCGCGGTGGAGGTCACCCTGACGACGCCGGGCGCGATCGACACGATCGCCGATCTGGCCTCCGATAGCGGTCTCGCGGGGTGCGTCATCGGCGCGGGCACCGTGCTCGACGAATCCGCGGCTCGCTACGTCATCGACGCCGGCGCGCGTTTCGTCGTGAGCCCCACGCTCGATGCGGCGGTGATCCACGCATGTCGCGACCGCGGCGTCCCCTGCATGCCCGGCGCCCTCACCCCGACCGAGCTGCTCGCGGCCTGGCGCGCCGGCGCGCCGGTAATGAAGCTGTTCCCTGCCTCGGCGGTCGGACCCGGCTACATCCGCGATGTGCTCGCGCCGCTGCCGTTCCTCCGGCTCGTACCGTCGGGCGGCGTGTCGCTCGAGAACGCCGGCGAGTGGATCCGCGCCGGCGCGGCGGCGGTCAGTGTCGGAAGCGCGCTCGTCAGCACCGCCCTGCTGGCCGACGGCGCCACGGCGCAGCTCACGGCGCGGGCCCGCGCCCTGGTCGAGTGCGTCGCGAGCGCCCGGCGCCACACGAGCGACGCGGAGTGAAGCGGGTGGTCACGTTCGGCGAGCTGCTGCTGCGGCTCAGCCCACCCGGTGAGGAACGCCTGTTCGAGTCCAGCGACCTGGTGACGTGCTTCGGCGGCGCGGAAGCGAACGTCGCAGTCGCCCTGAGTCATTTCGGCGTGCGCTGCGACTACGTCACGCGCGTCCCCGACAATCCCATCGGGGACGCCGGCGTGGCGGCGCTCGCGCGCGAAGGCGTCGGCACCGAGTGGATCGCGCGCGGCGGTGAGCGCCTGGGGATTTACTTCGTCGAGCCGGGTGCGGACCTGCGCACCATGCGCGTGGTGTACGACCGCGCGGGCTCGGCATTCGCCCGGATCGAGCCGCGTGCCGTCGATTGGCCTCGGGTGCTCGCGGGCGCGGATTGGTTCCACTCCTCGGGGATCACCCCCGCGCTGGGCGATGGCGCGGCGGCGACGCTTGCGGGCGCGGTCGGCTGCGCGCGCGCCCAGGGGGTGCGGGTCAGCTTCGACTTGAATTACCGGGAGGCGCTGTGGCGCGACCGTGACCCGCGGCCGCTGGTCGAGCCACTGGTGCGGCAGGCACAGGTATTGATCGGCAATGCCGCCGCACTGGGCGCCATGCTCGCGATCGAGGCCGACGACGGGTCGCTCGCGACGCCGGAGCGCGCGCGTGAGCTCGCGCAGCGCCTCGCCGACCGCTTCGGAGTCGAGCGCGTCGCGCTCACGCGACGCGAGATCCTCGGGCCTCGACAGCACGGCTGGAGCGCCGTGCTGTACGACGCGACGACCGACTCCTTCGCGCCGAGCCGGCGGCACTGCGTGGAGGTCGTGGACCGGGTGGGCGGCGGTGACAGTTTCGCCGCGGCTCTCATCGCAAGGCTCGTCGGCGGCGATCCGCCGGCCGAGGCGCTCGAGTTCGCGGTAGCGGCGAGCGCGTTGAAGCTCACCGTGCCCGGTGACTTCAGCCGCGCCAGCGTAAGGGAAGTCGAAGCGCTGCTCCACACATGATGCCGAGCTTTCGCTGGTTCGGTGCCACCGACCCGATCCCGCTCGCGTACATCCGACAGATCCCCGGTGTCATGGGCGTGGTCAGCGCGTTGTACGACGTGCCGGTGGGCGACGCCTGGGGCCGGGCGCGCCTCGGCACGCTCAAGGCTCAGATCGAGGACGCCGGACTCTGTTTTGCGGTGGTCGAGAGCATCCCGGTGCACGAGGATATCAAGCTGGGGCGCCCCGCGCGCGATCGGCTCATCGACCGCTACAGCGCCAGCATCGCGAGCATGGGCGAGCTCGGCATCCCGGTGCTGTGTTACAACTTCATGCCGGTCTTCGACTGGACGCGCACCGACCTCGCCATGCGTCTGCCCGACGGGTCCACCGCGCTCGCGTACGACGACGGGGCGCTCGCCGCCATCGACTTGTCGCGCGGCACCGGGGAGCTCCCGGGGTGGGCCACGGCGTACGAGCCCACCCAGCTGCAAGCGCTGCTCGCCGCCTACCGCGACGTGGATGCGGAGCGGCTGTGGGACAATCTCGCGTACTTCCTGGAGCGGGTCGTGCCGGTCGCCGAGCAGGCGGGCGTCCGTCTGGCGATCCACCCCGACGATCCTCCCTGGCCGATCTTCGGACTGCCTCGGATCATCACCAATGCCCGAGCGCTCGAGCGCCTCGTGGCGCTGGTGGACAGCCCGGCGAACGGCGTGACGTTCTGCACCGGCTCCCTCGGCGCGAGCGCCGAAAACGACCTGCCGGCCATGGTGCGCCGACTTGGCGGACTGGGGCGCATTCACTTCGCCCACTGCCGCAACGTCCGCGTCACGGGCGAGCGGCGGTTTCACGAGACGGCCCATCCCTCATCCTGCGGCAGCGTGGACCTGTTCGAGGTGCTCCGCGCCTTGAGGGACGTCGGATTCACGGGTCCAATGCGTCCCGATCACGGTCGCATGATCTGGGGCGAAACCGGCCGCCCTGGTTACGGGCTGTACGATCGGGCGCTCGGAGTGACGTACCTGCAAGGTCTTTGGGAAGCGCTCTCCCGGAGCGACGGGTGAGTACGGCGGTCGCCACCCAGCGGATCGGGTACCGGTGGACGGTCTGCGCGCTGCTGTTCGTAGTCACCACCATTAACTATGTCGACCGCCAGGTGCTCGGGATCCTGGCGCCCACGTTGCAGCGCGAGCTTGGGTGGTCCGAGGCCGCCTACGGTGACGTGGTGTCGTGGTTCAGCCTGCCTTACGCCTTCGCGTTCCTCGCGGCGGGGCGGCTGTTCGACCGGATCGGCGTGCGGCGCGGGTTTGCGGCGGCTGTAATCGCGTGGAGCCTGGCTGCCATCGCGCACGCGTTCGCCCGCACGACGGCCCTGTTTTCGGGCGCGCGCGCCCTGCTGGGCGTGGCCGAATCGGCAAATTTTCCCGGCGCCATCAAGGCCGTCGCCGAGTGGTTCCCCAAGAAAGAGCGGGCACTCGCGACCGGCATCTTCAACGCAGGGACGAACACCGGCGCGATTATCACACCCCTCCTCGTTCCCTGGATCGCGATCAGGTGGGGTTGGCAGTGGGCCTTCATCGCGACGGGCTCGCTCGGCTTCTTGTGGCTGGTGCTCTGGCTCGCCGTGTACCGCAGCCCAGAGTCGAACCCGCGCGTTTCGAGCGACGAGCTGGCGCATATCCGCAGCGACCCGCCCGACCCCGAGAACGCGCGGGTACCCTGGATCCGCCTGCTCGGGTTCAGACAGACGTGGGCCGTCGCGGCGGGGAAGCTCTTGGCCGATCCGATCTGGTGGTTCTACCTGTACTGGCTCCCGAAATTCCTGGACGCCCGGTACGGGATCAGGCTGGCGCAGGTGGCGCTCCCCCTCATCGTCGTCTACCTCGTGGCCGACGTCGGCTCGATCGGCGGAGGGTGGCTCTCGAGCGCCCTGATCAAGCGCGGCTGGACGGTCAATCGAGCGCGCAAGACCGCGATGCTCGCGATGGCGCTCCTGATCGTGCCGACGGCGTTGGCCCCACTGGCGGGGAGCATGTGGACCGCGGTCCTGATCGTCAGCGTCGCCGCGGCGGCGCACCAGGCGTGGTCTGCCAACGTGTATACGCTGGCGAGCGACATGTTCCCGCGCGCGGCGGTCGGCTCGGTGGTGGGGATCGGCGCGTTCGCCGGGGGCATAGGCGGCTGGGCGTTCCAGCGCGTGACGGGCCGGATTCTCGAGGCCAATGGCAACAATTACGCGCCCATCTTCATCATCTGTGGGCTTGCCTACGTCTCGGGCTGGAGCGTCATCCATTTCCTCGCTCCACGGCTCGAGCCCGCGACGACACGTTGATCGAGGGGTGCCGGCCGATTACGTGAAGGCGTCGTCACATGCGCGTCTCTCTGTTCGTGACCTGTCTGGTCGACCAGCTGTGGCCAGCGGCGGCGGTCGGGGCCGTCGACGTGCTCCGGCGGCTAGGGTGTGCGGTGGAGTTCGACCAGCGCCAGACGTGCTGCGGGCAGCCGGCGTTCAACACCGGCTACCGCCCGGCGGCGCGCGCGCTTGCCCGGCGACAGATCGAGATCTTTGAATCGAGCGCGGTCGACGCGATCGTCAGCCCATCGGGCTCGTGCACGGCGATGGTGCGGCATTACGACCAGTTGTTCGACGACGCGAGCTGGCGGGCGCGGGCAAGGGCGGTGGCGGAGCGGACCTACGAGCTCAGCTCGTTCCTGGTGAACCGGCTGGGCGTGGAGGACGTGGGGGCGAGCTTCTTCGGGCGGCTCACCTGGCATGACGCCTGCCACGGCCTGCGCGACCTGGGGATCAGGCACGAGCCGCGCCGCCTGCTGCGCCGGGTGACGGGAGCGGAGCTGGTCGAGCTCCCGAATGCGGAGGCATGTTGCGGCTTCGGCGGAACGTTTGCGGTGAAGTACCCCGAGATCTCCGTGGCCATGCTCGACGAGAAGGTGGACGCCATCGAGCGAGCCGGCGTGGACGCCGTGGTGTCCGGCGATGCGAGCTGCCTGATGCAGATCGGCGGCCGGCTGTCGCGGCGGGGATCCGCGGTCCGCGCCATGCATCTGGCCGAAGTGCTGGCGTCCAGGCCATGACCTTCGAGCGCGACGCACGCACGGCGCTGGCCGACGGTCAGCTACGCGGCGCGTTGCGCCACGCGACGACGTTGTTCGGCGAACGACGCCGTGCGGCCCTCGCCACGGTGCCGGATTGGGAGGGCGCCCGCGACCGGGCTCGCGCGATCAAGGACGAGACACTCGCTCACCTGGACCGCTATCTCGAGGAATTCACGGCGAACGCCGAGCGCGCCGGCGCCCGCGTGCATTGGGCCCGCGATGCCACAGAAGCGTGCGACATCATCGGCGAGATCGCCGAGCAGCGCGGGGCGCGCACCGTGGTCAAGAGCAAGAGCATGGCGTCGGAAGAGATCCACCTGAACGCGGCCCTCGCCCGACGCGGCATCGAGCCTGTGGAGACCGACCTGGGCGAGTACATCGTCCAGCTGGCCGGCGAGACGCCATCGCACATCGTCGTGCCCGCCATCCACAAGACCAAGGCCCAGATCGGCGCGCTGTTCGCGGACAAGCTCGGAATCGCGCCCTCCGACGACGTTGCCACGCTGACGGCCGCGGCCCGCGCCGCCTTGCGCCGCCGCTTCGCCGAGGCGGACCTCGGGATCTCGGGCGTCAACTTCGCTGTCGCGGAGACGGGCACCATCCTGATCCTCGAGAACGAGGGGAACGCACGGCTCACGACGAGCCTCCCGCGCACCCACGTGGCGCTCATGGGAATCGAGAAGGTGATCCCCCGCTTCGCGGACCTCGACGTCTTTTTGCAGCTGCTCCCCCGATCCGGGACCGGCCAGGTGCTCACGGCGTATCAATCGCTTCTCACGGGCACGAAGCGGACACCGGAAGACGAGGGGCCTGAAGAGCTGCACATCGTGGTGCTGGACAACGGCCGCTCGCGCATGCTGGCCTCGGCGGTCACCCGACAATCGCTCGCATGTATACGGTGTGGCGCGTGTCTCAACGCCTGTCCGGTGTATCGCCAGATCGGCGGCCACGCGTACGGATCCGTTTATCCCGGTCCGATCGGCGCGGTGTTGAGCCCCCAGTTGTTCGGACTCGCGCGCTCGGCCGCCCTCCCCTACGCCTCGAGTCTGTGCGGCGCCTGCCGGGACGTCTGCCCCGTCAAGATCGATATCCCGGCTCTGCTCCTCCATCTGCGCGCCCAGGTGGTCGCGCACCGCGTCGGCGAGCCCCGCGTGCTCGAGCGGCTGGCGTTCTGGATCTACGCGGCGGTGATGGTGCGACCGCGCCTGTTCGAGTGGGTGATGCACGCTGTCCGCCGACTGCGCATCATGCCGCCGCTGGGCGCCTGGACCAAGTGGCGCGATCTCCGGCCCCTCGCGCCGCAGAGCTTTCGCGAGCAATGGCGGGCCGGTTTGCGCGATGAGGGAGACGTCGATGCGTAGCGGCGACGTGCGGCGCGAGATCCTGCACGCGATCCGCGAGAACTTGGCCCAGGGCCTCGAGTCCTCACCCTCTGACCGCCTCTCGGCTCCAGCGTCCTCACCCCCTGTCCCCCTCTCCCTTCCGGAGAGGGGGGACGTTGTCAAGCACTTCACGGAGCAGCTGACAGCCGTCGGTGCCCAGTACACCGTCGTACGGGGCGAAACGCAGGCCGCGGCCGCGCTTGCCCGCATCCTGACGGCAGCGGGCGCCCGCCGTGTCGTTGGCTCGGACGCGCCGGTGGTGCAGCGCCTCCTACAGGCGGTGGGGAATGACCTGGTGATCAATCGGCTCGAGCGCCTCTCGCGCGACGAGCTGTTCGCGTGCGACGCCGGCGTCACGACCGCGCAGTGGGGGATCGCCGACACCGGTACGCTGGTCTTGGAGTCCGCGCGCGAGCAGAGCCGGCTCTTGTCCCTCGTTCCGCCGATTCACGTGGCCGTGTTGTCCACGCGTTGCATCTGTGATTCGCTGAGCGACGCGCTCGGCCGCGTGAGCGTCGCCAGTCATGCCATCACGTTCGTCACCGGACCTTCACGCACCTCCGACATCGAGCTGACCCTGGTGGTGGGGGTGCACGGTCCGCAGACTGTTCACGTGCTCCTTATGGAGGAAGCATGACGGCTAACGGACGCCCGCGCCGCGCAGGTACTGGCCCGCCACGGTCGCGAACTGCGCGATCGCGACCTCGGGCTCCGCGATATCGGGGTGCCAGCGTTTCTCCCACTCGAAGCTGTACACGCCGGGGTACCCGATCTTCACGAGCGCTTCGATCTGGCGACGCACCGGCACGTCGCCGGTCCCCGTGAGCACGTAGCGCCGATCCGTCCCGGCGGCCACGGAGTCCTTGAGATGCGTGTGCCGGATGTAGGGCCCGAGCTGCCGTACCGTGTCCTCTGGAGCCTCTTTCCCCGATACGAACGTGTGGTGCGCGTCCCACAGCAGGGCCACCGCCGGGGAATCCGCCCGCTGCACGATCTCGAGCAGGGTGGGCGAGTCGGTGAAGTCGCCGTGGGATTCGATCAGGACTGTGACGCCCTTCGGCCGGGCGTAATCGCCCAGCTCGCGCAGACCCCGGGCGATGTGCGCGAGCATCACGTCGCGCGGCACGCCCTTCACGTAATTGTTGCCGAACACGCGCACGTACGGGGCGTGGAGCGCCTCGGCCAGGTCGATGAAGCGACGCGCCTCGTCGAGCTGGGCCGCGCGCTTCGCGGGGTCCTGCTCGTGCATCTGGGCCGAGGCGCCGAGGTCGGATACCCGCAGGCCACGCTCGCGGAGCTGCTGCTTGGCCGAGTCGAGACGTCCTGCTTCGCGCGAGAACTCGGGGGCCTGACTCAAGTCCATCGTTTTCTGGAGGCCCCGCAGCTCGACGGCGGCGAAGCCGTGCGATCGGGCGAAATCCAGGATCTCGGTCCAGGTCCACGCCGGACAGCCGAGCGTCGAGAAGCCGAGCGGGAGGAGGTCGCTTTCGGCCGGCAGCCGCAGGTAGGGGGCGGCGAGGACCGCGGCGGAAGCGTGCAGGAATGCGCGGCGGGTCGTCATGGTCCGGCTCCTTCCCATGCGCTTGTCCTTGATATGCTGGTTCGTGAACGCGGGCGCCTTCGAAAGTTCATACACTGTGCTCTACTCGGGCCAGTGCCTTGGTCCCGCATCAGCGGCAGCAGCCGCCCCCGGCCCGACTACCGCTTGACGACGCTCGGTGGAGGCGTGATCCTCACCTAAGTGCCGGAGATGTTCGGAGCCGATCCACGAAATCCATATATGGAAGGAGGGAGTGACGCTGTGAGCCGCGCTTCGATCACGCGCCGCCAGGCCCTCGAGCAGGCCGCGATGCTCCTGGGCGGCGCCCTCTCCGCTCCCACTGTGGCGGGTGTCCTGAGCACGGCGACGCGACGCGCCTGGGCGGCGTCGCCAGGGTGGACGCCGCGGACGCTGAGCCCCGCCCAGCTGGAGCTCGTCGCGACCATGGCCGAGCACATCATTCCCCAGACGGACACCGCGGGGGCGCGTGCGGCGGGCGTGCACCGCTTCGTCGACACCCTGCTCAGCGACCACTACGCGGCCACAGAGCGCGACCGGTTCCTGGCCGGGCTCGCCGACGTGGATGCGCACGCCCAGTCCGCGCACGGCCAACCCTTCCCCCGGTGCTCAGCCGAGCAGCGCATCGTGCTGCTCAAAGAGATGGATGCACGAGCGTACGCTTCGGGCCGCGGGGAGGACGGGTGGTTCTTCCGCCGCCTGAAAGAGCTCACGGTCGTCGGCTATTACACATCCGAGATCGGCGCCATGCAGGAGCTGCACATGAGCCCCTTCGGGGCGTACCGCGGCGACATCCCTTACACCTCCGTCGGACGGGCCTGGTCATGATCACCTACGACGCCATCGTTATCGGGTCCGGCATCACGGGCGGCTGGGCCGCAAAGGAGCTCACCGAAAAGGGACTCGAGACCCTCGTGATCGAGCGCGGGCGCAACGTCGAGCATCGCAAGGACTACATCACCGAGCACAAGCCCAACTGGCAATTTCCCCTGCGCAACGCGCGGCTGGCGGTGGGGACGCAAGGCGCGCAGGAGTACCCGATCCAGGCGCGCACGGGCCAGTTCCACGAATCGGTCAAGCACTTCTTCATCAAGGATCACCGCAATCCCTACATCGAGGACAAGCCGTTCACCTGGATTCAGGGAGACCAGGTCGGCGGCAAGTCGCTGATCTGGGGACGGCAGGTATACCGGTGGAGCGATCTGGATTTCGAGGCCAATCTGCGCGACGCGCACGCCGTGGATTGGCCGATCCGCTACGCCGACCTCGCGCCGTGGTACAGCTATGTGGAGCGCTTCATCGGTGTGAGCGGGGAGCGGCTGGGGCTGCCGCAGCTGCCGGACGGCGAGTTTCAGCCCCCCATGGAGATGAATGCGGGCGAGAAGTTCGTGAAGGCCGGTTTGGAGCGCGCCTTTCCCGATCGACGCCTCACCATCGGCCGCGTGGCGATCCTGACCCAGGCGCTGAACGGCCGGCTCCCGTGCCACTACTGCGGGCCGTGCGAGCGGGGCTGCTCCACGGGGTCGTACTTCTCGAGCCAATCGTCCACGCTCCCGGCCGCACGGGCCACGGGGCGGCTCACCATCATCCCCAACAGCGTGGTGCACTCGCTCATCTACGACGCGGCCAAGAACCGGGTCACCGGCGTCCGCGTCGTGGACACGACCACGAACGAGACGCGTGAGTACTCCAGCCGTGTGGTCTTCCTCTGCGCCTCGACGCTCGCCACGACACGCGTCTTGCTCAACTCCAAGTCGGCGCGGTTCCCCGAGGGCCTCGCCAACTCCAGCGGGGTTCTCGGCCGCTACCTGATGGACCATCACTTCGTGGTGGGTGCGAGCGGTGCCATTGAAGGGCTGTTGGACCGGTACTATCAGGGGAACCGTCCGAACGGCATCTACATCCCCCGGTTTCGCAACCTCGGTGACGATGCGTCGCGCCGCGGCGACTACGTGCGCGGGTTCGGCTATCAGGGTGGCGCGAGCCGCGAGGGATGGGCACGCGGCGGGAGCGAGGCCGGCTTCGGCGTGGAGCTGAAGCGCAAACTGCACGATCCGGGGCGCTGGACGATGGGCCTGACCGGATTCGGCGAGTGTCTGCCGCGCGCCGACAACCAGGTCCAGCTCGCCGACCAGACCGACGAATTCGGCATTCCGCTGCTGCGGATCCACTGCACCTGGGGCGAGAACGAGCTGGCGATGCGGAAGGACATGGCCGCCTCGGCGGCCGAGATGCTCGAGGCCGGCGGGTGCAAGGAGGTCCGCACCCGTGATGCTTACAAGGAAGGCGAGCTCGGGGGGGAGCCCGGTCTCGGGATCCACGAGATGGGCACCGCCCGCATGGGACGCGACCCTCGGACATCGGTCCTCAACGCACACAACCAGGCGCACGACGTCCCCAATCTGTTCGTGACCGACGGCGCGTGCATGACCAGCTCGTCCTGCGTGAACCCGTCGATTACCTACATGGCGCTCACCGCGCGCGCCTGCGACTACGCCCTGGGCGAGCTGAAGCGCGGCAACCTGTGAGCCTCTGCGGAGTGGATATGATGAGAAATCGATGGTGGCTCCTCGCGCTCGCGGCCTGCGCCTCTGCGCTCGGCGCCCAGACGCGACCCGTCACCGCGTCGGCGCCGATCGGCGCGCGGCCGAACGAGCTCAGCAACGCCGAGCGGGCCGCCGGCTGGCGGCTGCTGTTCGATGGCCGCACCCTCGCGGGGTGGCGCGGACTGGGCTACGATAGCGTGCCCACGGCGCACTGGCAGGTCGACGCCGGGACGATCAGGAAGATCGCCAGCGGCAACGTCCCGAAGCTGCCGGACGGACAGCCGTTGAACGGCGGCGATTTGATGACCGTAGACACGTTCGGTGACTTCGAGCTGACTTGGGAGTGGAAGGTGACGCCCGGCGCGAACAGCGGCGTCAAGTACAACGTCTCCGAGGAGCTCTCCGTCAAGGAAGCGCCGAACCACGCCGCGCTGGGATTCGAGTATCAGATCCTCGACGACGATCGCCACGCCGATGGAAAGCTCCCGAGCCACCGCGCCGGAGCGTTGTACGACCTGATCCCCCCGAACGACCAGAAGCACCTGCACCCCGTCGGCGAGTGGAACCGCTCCACGGTGATCTTCCGCGGGAATCACGGCGAACACTGGTTGAACGGCGAGCGGATCGTGGAATTCGACCTCCGCACGGCACGGATGGATTCTGCCCTCGCGGCCAGCAAGTTCCGCTCGATCCCGGGGTTCGCTACGCGCCGCAAGGCGCACATTGTCCTTCAGGATCACGGGGACGAAGTCCATTTCCGCAATATCAAGGTTCGGGACCTATGAAACGCCGCCATTTCTTGAAGACCGCCTCGGCGGCCGGGTTTGGCTTCGCGGCCGCGCCGTCACCGCTCTTCGGCCTCGCCCGCTCTCCCAGTGACAGGGTCGTGGTCGCGGTCATGGGCTTGAACGGCCGCGGCACGGTGCTCGCACGCGGTTTCGCCCGGGCGGCGCACGCCGAAGTCGCCTATGTGTGCGACGTCGATTCCCTGGTGCTCGCCAAGGGCATCTCCGCCGTCGCGGGCGTGCAGAGCAAGTCTCCCAAAGGGCTGGGCGACTTCCGCAAGGCGCTCGAGGACAAGGACGTGGACGCGCTCGTGATCGCGGCGCCCGACCACTGGCACACACCGGCCGCGCTGCTCGCCATGCAGGCAGGGAAGCACGTCTACGTGGAGAAGCCGTGCGGGCACAACGCGCGCGAAGGCGAGCTGCTCGTCGAGGCGCAGCGCAAGCACCTGCGCGTGGTGCAGATGGGGACGCAGCAGCGCTCCGCGCCGCGCTCGATCGACGTGGTGCAGGCGATCAAGGGGGGCGCCATCGGGCAACCCTATCTCGCCCGCGCCTGGTATGCCAACACCAGGGCCACGATCGGCCGCGGGAAAGCGGCGCCCGTTCCCGCCAACCTCGACTACGAGCTGTGGCAGGGCCCGGCGCCCCACGCCCCGTACCACGACAACATCATTCACTACAATTGGCATTGGTTCCGGCGCTGGGGAACGGGCGAGATCTTGAACAACGGCACGCACGAGATCGACGTCGGGCGCTGGGCGCTGGGCGTGGGCTACCCCACGCGGGTCACGTCGGTCGGCGGCCGCTATCACTTCGCCGACGACTGGGAGTTCCCCGACACGCAGGAAGCCTGCTTCGAGTTCGCGGGCGGGAAGACCATCATCTGGCAGGGGCAGAGTTGCAACGGCCTGACCACGTACGGCCGCTCGCGCGGCACAGCCATCCTGGGCACGGCCGGCAGCGTGGTGCTCGATCGCGACGGGTACACGATCTACGATCTCAAGGATAAGGTCGTGAAGTCGTCCCTCGCCGCGCAGGCAGGCGACGGGCTCAACACCCACGCCGACGATGACATGACCGCGCTGCACATCGACAACTTCGTGGACGCCATCCGCACCGGCGCCGCGCTTCATCAACCGATCGAGGAAGGGGCGAAGAGCGTGCTGCTGGGCCACCTCGGCAACATCGCGCAGTCGACCGGCCGCGCGCTGCGCATCGACGCGACGTCGGGCCGGATCACGGGTGACGAGGAGGCGATGAAGTCCTGGCAGCGGGAGTACGCCCCGGGCTGGGCGCCGGTCGTGTAGGCCGTGGCCGTCGTCCTGGACGCAGACCGCCTCTTCGATCCCGATCCCGCGGTACGGCGCGTCGCCCGCGAGCTGTACGAAGAAACGCGCCGGCTGCCGATCGTGTCCCCCCACGGTCACGTGGATCCGGAAATCCTGGCTCGGGACGAGCCTTTCGCGGAGCCCGCGGCGCTGATCGTCCAGCCGGACCATTACATTCTGCGGCTCTTGTATGCCCGCGGCGTCCCGCTCGAGACCATGGGGATTCCCCGCCGGGACGGCGCGCCTGTCGAGACGGATCCGTGCAAGGTATGGCAGCGGTTCGCGGACCATTACTACCTGTTCCGCGGTACGCCCACCGGCGCGTGGCTCGATTACGAGCTGCACGAGGTGTTCGGGGTTCGCGACCGGTTGTCGCCCGAGACGGCGCCGCGGATCTACGACGAGATCAGGGAGAGGCTCTCCTCCCCCGAGTTTCGGCCGCGGGCCCTGTTCGAGCGCTTCGGCATCGAGGTTCTCGCCACGACGGACCGGGCGAGCGATCCGCTCGAGCACCACCGCGCCATCCGGGAGTCCGGATGGACGGGACGGGTGATCCCCTGCTTTCGCCCCGACGCGGTGCTTCGGATCGCCTCACCCGAGTGGCGGGCCGAGCTGGAAACGCTGGGCCGGGAGCATGGCGCGCCCCTGGTGGACTACGCCGAGTTCCTTCATGCGCTGGAAGATCGCCGCACCTTCTTTAAGCGAATGGGGGCCACGGCCACCGATCACGCGGTGCTCGAGCCCTACACTACGTGGCTCCCCCCGAACGAAGCGGAGGTCTTGTATCAGCGGGCACGGCAGGGCGACGTGACGCCCGCCGACGAACGGCGCTTCATGGGCCACCTCCTCATGGAGATGGCCCGCCTGTCGCTCGAGGATGGCCTGGTGATGCAGATTCACGCGGGCGCGCTGCGTGATCACAACCGCCCGCTGTTCCAGCTGTTCGGCGCCGATCGAGGCGGAGACATCCCGGTCGCGACCGAGTTCACGCGCAACCTCAGGGCGTTGCTGAACGCGTACGGCAACGATCCGCGATTTACGCTCGTGGTCTTCACGCTCGACGAGTCCACCTACAGCCGCGAGCTGGCGCCGCTCGCCGGGCACTACCCTGCCATGCGGCTCGGCCCTCCGTGGTGGTTTCACGACTCCCTGGAGGGCATGCGACGCTTTCGGGAGCGCACCACGGAGACCGCGGGGATCTACAAGACCGCCGGCTTCAACGACGACACGCGTGCCTTCTGCTCAATTCCCGCTCGGCACGATTTGGCGCGTCGCGCCGACGCGAATTTCCTCGCGGGGCTCGTGGCGCGCCATATGATCGACACGAGCGATGCCCGCCGGATGGCGCGGGCGCTCGCCTACGAGCTGGCCAAGGAGACCTACAAGCTGTGACGTCGCAGCGCGGGGGTTTGACGCCGCGCCGCACAAGTTCCTGGGGGAGCGATGAGACCGACGATTCAACGCGAGCAGGCGGAGACGTTCCGCCGGCTCCATCGGGAAGGCGGCATCCTCGTGCTCCCGAACGCGTGGGACGTGATCACCGCTCGCGTGATCGAGAGCGCGGGATTCGCCGCCATCGCCACGTCGAGTGCCGGGGTTGCCTGGGCGCTCGGCTACGCCGACGGCGAGCGCATCAGTCGGGGGGAGATGCTCGCGGTCGTGCGCCGCATCGCATCGAGCGTGCGCGTGCCGGTGACTGCCGACATGGAAGCGGGGTACGGGACGACCCCGGAAGCCGCGGCTGAGACCGCTCGCGGCGTGATCGCGGCGGGCGCCGTGGGGTTGAACCTCGAGGACGGGACGAACGACGGTCGCCTGGTGGACGCGGCCCTGCACCAGGACCGGATCCGCGCGATGCGCCAGGTCGGGGCGGCGGCCGGGGTCCCGCTCGTCATCAACGCACGGACCGACGCGTTCGAAGTCAAGGAATGGTCGCCCACGGAGCGATTCACCGCGGCCGTGCGGCGGGCCAACGCTTACCGCGCCGCCGGCGCCGACTGCCTGTTCGTTCCGCATGTGAGCGACGCGGCGACGATTGGGCAGCTCGCCCGCGAGATCGAGGGACCGCTCAACGTCATTGCCGGCCCCCCCGCCCCGACCATCCCCGAGCTCGAGCGCCTCGGCGTGAAACGCGCCAGCCTCGGTCCCCGAGTGATCCAGGCCGCGCTCGGTCTCGTGCGCCGGGCGGCAACGGAGTTGCGCGAGCGCGGCACCTATGACGCGATGGCCGACCTGTTGATCCCGTTCACCGAGCTGCAGCGGCTGATCGCGCCCACCCCTTGACGAGTTCGAACGGGCGGGTATATTTATGCCGTTCAGTGAATATTCATGCTTTCGGGTTAATACTTTTGGGTGGTTCCGACATGTCGCACAACTGTTCGCTGAAGCCTGTCGCAATTCTGAATCCGGCGACTCCCACCGATGGGAGCGGGCGGCGGGCGTAAGCGCGTAGGCGACTCAAAGCAAACCCCCCGGCCCGCTCCCAAACAGAGCGGGCCTTTCTGTTGACCGGGCGTGAAGAGGAGCCACGATGCCCGCAGCTGACCGATCGCGTTGGGCCAACAGCCGTGCGCCGGACCTCGACCCCTGGCGGGAGCAGGATGCCTGCGGCGTCGGGTTCGTCGCGCGCGCGTCCGGACACCGCTCCGTCGACATCGCGCGCCTCGCGCTGCAGGCCCTGGCCCGGGTGGCCCACCGCGGCGCCGCGGCCACGGATCGCTCGGGCGACGGTGCGGGGCTGCTGACCCAGATTCCCGCCCCGCTCTTCTATCGTGAGGCCGCGAGTCGTGGCCTCGCGCTCGCGGCCGGCCAACCGTTCGCCGTCGGCGCCTTTTTCCTGCCGCGCGAGCAAGACGCGCTCGGGTGCACCACCGCCATCATCGAGGACGTGCTGCGCGGTGAGGGGTTCTCG
>Ga0209375_1000763_pt1 | contig 26202 bp, 25 predicted proteins | sample GraSoiAngelo_131_FD_185888 | JGI IMG/M metagenome (GOLD analysis project Ga0209375, IMG submission 185888) | Grasslands soil microbial communities from the Angelo Coastal Reserve, California, USA - 14_0929_02_30cm (SPAdes) (version 2) | ecosystem: Environmental > Terrestrial > Soil > Grasslands ... | reverse complement strand
TCGTGCGGTCTTCCAGCAGAGCGCTCGTAAGAAGAAGGGTAATCGCAGTTTCCTTGATTATTATTACAGTGTCGGGAACGATAGCTTTGATCAGAATGTGTTATTCTTATGCACAGCAAGGCTATAAATTGGGATTGGCCCTGCGCCGGGTAAGTCAGCCGCGTGACCTCGTCATCACGATGGCAAATGTTCTGGGTGATCCGATCGTTATCTATTATAGCCAACGGCGTGGTTGGCTCTTCCCCCCGCCACCAACTCTAGACGTGACCGAGCTTCCTGCAGATGATCGTGAATCGATTCAGATGTTTGAAGAACTCCGTACTGAAGGGGCAGTCTGGTTTGGCATCGTCGCGGCACAGCAAGCGAAACTTGAACGAGATCATCCGCTTTTGCTCGCGCATTTTCAACGGGTCTGTCGCCTGTACCAGCGCAATCCTAAATGGTTCATTTATTCTATCAAGCCAGGGACGGCTAGAAATTGAGAATATGCCACGCAGAAAACTGCTTGGTGCAGAGAGCTCGTGCGCGGATCTACCTTTTCCATAATGAGCCGAATTGACGGAAGAACCAGCGATCAACTGCGTCCCGTTGCTTTCGAGCTCGGGATTGCACCATACGCTGGTGGTTCGGTGCTCGTTGCAATGGGCAACACCCGCGTCATCTGTGGCGTGACGATAGAAGAAAACGTCCCGCGCTGGATGAAAGAGCAGGGGGTGACCGGCGGCTGGCTTACCGCCGAATATTCAATGCTCCCGTACTCGACGCAGACCCGAAAACCGCGCGATATCACAAGGGGTCGAATCGACGGCCGCAGCATGGAGATTCAGCGTTTAATTGGGCGATCGCTGCGAACAGCCGTCGATCTTGAAAAACTTGGGCCACACACGATCTGGGTTGATTGCGATGTTTTGCAAGCTGACGGCGGAACGCGCACCGCTGCAATCACGGGGGCGAGCTTGGCCGTCGCGATTGCCTGCCGCAAACTTGCGAAGGAAAAAAAGCTCGACGCACCTCCGGTGCGAAAATTAGTCGCGGCAGTAAGTGCTGGCGTTCTCGATGGAAATGCGATTGTCGATCTTAACTACGAAGAAGACAAACTCGTCACCGTCGATTTCAATCTAGTAGCGACCGAAGACAGCGAATTCGTAGAGGTACAAGGTTCCGGTGAAGAAGCAACGTTTGCGCAGGCGCAGCTGGACGAAATGCTCATGCTCGCCCGGAAAGGCATCGCTGAATTGATCGCGGCGCAGCGTGCAGTCCTCGCGCGGTTGATGGTGACGCCGCCGGGCTAATTCGTTTGCTGGCGAGACAACGATAAGTTAAAGCGCAAGATCGACATGAAGAAGGCGCTCATTACCGGCATCACCGGGCAGGATGGCAGTTATCTGGCCGACCTGCTGCTGGAGAAAGGCTACGAAGTGCACGGGATCATTCGACGTGCGAGCACATTCAACACCTCGCGCATCGACCACCTTTATGCCGATCCTCACATCAATGACGTTCGAATGTTCCTACATTATGGTGATCTGAGCGACTCGGTGAATTTGGTAAAGTTACTTTACGAGCTGAAGCCGGACGAAATTTATCATCTTGCCGCGCAAAGCCATGTCCGCGTGAGCTTCGATATTCCGGAATATACGTCCGATATCACCGGCGTCGGCGCGATTCGCATTTTAGAAGCAATCCGCGAAGCCGGACTGCGGTCGCGTTTTTATCAGGCATCTAGCAGCGAAATGTTTGGCAAGGCGCAACAAGTGCCGCAAACCGAAACGACCCCGTTCTGGCCGCGCAGCCCGTATGGTGTGGCAAAGGTTTTTTCGTTTTGGGCGACGGTAAACTATCGCGAAAGTTACGGTCTTTGCGCGAGCAACGGCATTTTGTTCAATCATGAAAGCCCCCGGCGCGGCGAAACGTTTGTCACGCGCAAGATCTCGCGCGCCGTCGCCGCGGTTAAGCACGGTCTGCAGAAAGAATTGTTCCTCGGCAATCTAGACGCGAAGCGAGATTGGGGATACGCGCCCGAGTACGTGGAAGGAATGTGGCGAATTCTTCAGCTTGGAGAAGGGGACGATTTTGTCCTGGCCACCGGCGAGACACATAGTGTGCGCGAGTTTGTCGAAGCGGCCTTCTCGCATGTTGATCTTGATTGGAAGGAATTTGTCAAACACGACTCGCGTTATGAGCGTCCGGCCGAAGTAGACCTCTTGGTCGGTGACGCCTCCAAAGCGAAGAAAATTCTTGATTGGGAGCCAAAAGTGCGGTTTCACGAACTCGTCCAAATCATGGTTGACGCCGACATGGAATTGCTTTCACGCAAGACTCCTCAGGAGCACCTCGGCAAACTGCCGTGAAATGAAGGACGGCCTCTGTTCTGCTCAATTTGATCTTGGCGATCCAAAGGTCGCCGTCTCACCTGACGAATTGCTATTTGGCCTGTTTATCTCCGCCAATCGCCTCCCCGAGGTCAGTCCTGGAACGACGGCCGCAAGCGGCGCATCGACAATGGTTACTTCCGCACCGCGGCCGACGATTTCATATAAATTAATGATATCGCTCGAACGCATCCGGATACATCCGTAACTGGCGGGCAGGCCAATGTTCCGCTCCTCCGGCGTACCGTGAATGTAAATCATGCGCGCATAAGCATTGGTGTTTTGGGGCTCACGTCCACGCAACCAAAGAATGCGCGTTACGATTGGATCGCGCCCTGGCGAGTCTGGCTGGACGATTTCGCCGGTGCGGCGTCGATCTTTGAAGACAGTACCGGGCGGTGCATGATCGCCAATTTTTTCTTCGATCTCCAGTTCGCCCAGTGGAGTAAAAGAGCTGCCGGGCCAATCCCCCAAACCAAACTTCGACGTGGACACCGGGTAGATGGCCATCAAGCTACCGTGATCGAGAAGCGCTAATTTTTGTTCACGCGCGCTGATAACAATGTGATGCCGTGTATCGGGCGCGGCGCAGGACGCGATCACAATCGCAACAGCGCCGAGAAAGATTACGCGAATGAAGATGTCGATCTTGCGATTGTCGATCTTCATCGGTTGAAGCGGAAAAATTCTTCTGCGGTTTGGGTTGTCATTTCGGCCACGTCTTCCAGCAAAATGCCGCGTGCAGTTGCGATCGATTCGGCGACCAGTCGTGTGTGCGCCGGTTCGCAGCGTTTCCCGCGGAACGGAACGGGGGCGAGGTAGGGACAATCGGTTTCCACCATAAATTTGTGAAGCGGTATTTGCGCCGCTACGTCGCGGACGCTCGTGCCGTTTTTGAAAGTCACAATGCCGGTGAAAGAAACAAGATGGCCACGATCGAGAACCTCATTTGCTTGTTCGAGCGTGCCGCCGAAGCAATGGAATACGCCGTGTAGTCTGCCTGAATACGGTGCCATGATTTCGAGTGTGTCGTCCCACGCATCGCGCTGATGAATGACGACGTTAAGCCCCAGTTCAGTTGCGAGATCGAGTTGCTGCTGAAAGAGACTAGCCTGTCTCGACTTGTAGGCACCATCTTGGATATTCGCTTCGATTTCCTCCTCTGTCTCACCTTGCAAAGCGCGAGCGAAGACTTGCACGTTCTTTTCTTTCGCAGCCTCGACGCTGGGTAGGTGGTGATAATCTAAACCAGTCTCACCAATGGCGACTACGCGCCGACTTTGGGCCAAGTCGCGCAATGGTGTGATTATGTCTTCCACGGTTTTTTCGGCAGAGGTCGGGTGCACTCCGATTACCGCGTAGATATTCGAATGCTTCTCGGCAAGATCAACCGCGCGCCGGCTGCTCTCCACTGAAGTGCCGATCGTGACGATGCGCGTGACGGCGGCTTCGTTCGCCCGGCGAAGCACATCCTCAAAATCGCCTGTAAAATCAGGATAATCGAGGTGGGCGTGGGTTTCGATCAGCATTTCATTTCGTCGGGAAATCGCTCGTTCGCTCATTAAGTAGCGTGAGGAGCTGCGCGTAGCGTGGATGATTTCGTACGCCGTCCAAGTCGGAATCGTTTTCGATCCAATCTCTCCAAAATTGCCGTCCGTTCTGAGTGACTCGCTCCAGCAAGTCAAAAGCCGCGTCAGAATCACCCAGGTGACTGTAAACGCACGCGATATTGTACAGGGAGATCGGGTCTTCAGATTCGATGGCCTGAGCTCGCGTGGTCCAATCTCTCGCCCTGTCTTTTTCTCCTAATTCCAGCAGCGCAAGAGCGCCAGCCACCGCGGGTCGAGGATCTTCTGGATGCAACACAAGCTCCCGTTCGCCAAGCTCGACGGTTGTGCGTGCGGCTGCCTTGGCATCGGAGTCGCGTCCGAGTGAGCGATACATTTGAATGAGCAAAGCCGGAGGCTTGTAATCGGCCGAATTGATTTCCGATGCGCGCTCCAAAAGCTCAGCCGCCCGCGCGATTTTTCCCTGCTGGAAAGCGGGACGCGCATAAAGGAAATGCGCTTCGAACGAATTCGGGTCGAGCGTCAATGCTGTCTCGAATTCGGTGTTGGCTTCATCGAAGTCACGGGCAGCGGAAAGTGCTACTCCGCGAGCGGTGTGCGCTTCGGCAAGCTTGTTGTCCAGGGCCAGCGCCTTCGCCGATATGTCGAGAATCCCTTCGAGTGGAACGTCCACCTGATAGACCATGTAGAGAAACGCATCGCAGTCAGCGATTCCGGCGTACGCGCGCGCGTAATTCGGGTCGAGCTCGATCGCTTTTGTAAACATCCGCCGCGCGAGCTCGAAATAACGTTTGGAATACCGGTAAAGAAAATCGCGACCGCGCAGGTAGTAAGTGTAGGCCTCCACGTTCAAAGTCGGCGATTCACCGATCAATTTCTCTTCCTGCGGCAGCAGCTTCACTTTCAACTGCTCGACGATAGCGTGCGTGATTTCGTCCTGGATGGCGAAGATGTCGGTCAGATCCCGATCGAAACGTTCCGCCCAAACGTGCCCGCCCGTTGTCGCGCCTGTCAACTGCGCCGTGACGCGTACGCGCGCTCCAGCTTTTCGGACGCTTCCTTCTAGAGCAAACGCGACCCCGAGTTCTCGCCCAACCTGTTCGACCTTCACCGGTTTGGTTTTGTAGGTGAACGCGGTGTGGCGAGCGACGACGAAAAGACCGGAAATCTTTGAGAGGTCCGTAATGATGTCCTCGGTGATACCATCGCTGAAATATTCCTGCTCCGGATCACCGCTCATATTGCTGAACGGCAGCACCACGATAGATGGTCGACTATTCTTCATTGAAGCCGTGTCGGCGAAGTCCAAATCCTCCAGTCGGACACTGTAAACGCGAATAGGCTTTTCGATGTTCTTCAAGTTCTGCTCGCCTCCGTCCTCGAAGGTGACATCGAGCCGGTTGCCAACCTGATCACGAACCGATTGCGATACAACAATACCACCTGGAGCAGCAATACTTCCCAGCCGGACTGCGACGTTCACTCCATCGCCGTAAATATCGTCCTGTTCAACGATAACATCGCCGAGATTGATGCCGATCCGAAACTCGATACGCCGGTCGGCTGGTGTCTCTGCAGATCGTTCGCGCAGACCTCGCTGCATCTCTGCCGCGCAGGCCACCGCGCTAACTACGCTCGCGAATTCTGCGAGAATCCCATCGCCGGTAAGTTTGACAATGCGGCCCTGATGTTCAGTGATCTTGAAGTCGATGAATTCGCCACGTAGCGACTTGAGTCGCGCAAGCGTGCCAGCTTCATCGGTTCCCATCAGCCGACTGTATCCGACCACGTCGGCGGCAAGGATAGCAGTTAGACGGCGTTCCATCTCGGTTTGAGAAAGTTCACCATTCGATAACTGTGCTCGCCCAGGTTAGACCTCCGCCGAACACGACCATGAGAACGTAGTCGCCCGGTTTGATTCGCCCGCTGCGGTTGGCTTCATCGAGCGCGATCGCTACTGCCGCGGCGGAAGTGTTTCCATAACGATCGAGATTTACAAACATCTTCTCCCGCGAAATGCCGAGCCGATCCGCGATGGCTTCGATGATGCGCAAATTAGCCTGATGCGGAATGATACAGGCAATGTCCTCGATGGCCAATCCAGCTTGGTCGAGGGCTTTCTTGGCCGCCTTTAGCATCGCGGTCACCGCCTGCTTGTAAACCTCTTTGCCGGTCATGTGGATCGTTTGCAAATGGAGATCGACATTTTCGCGCGTGATTGGACAGCGCGAGCCGCCGCCGGGCATGAACAAAATATCGGTATACTGGGCGTCACTGCCAATATGCGTGCTAATCACCCCGTGAGCGCTGCCGCGATGGCGTAAAATAGCGGCGCCAGCACCGTCTCCAAAGAGCACACATGTATTACGATCGGTCCAATTAGTAATCGATGTTAGCTTCTCAGCTCCGATGACAAGAACCGTATCGTGCGCGTGCGAGGTAATGAATTGTTGCGCGATCTCGAGGCCGAAAAGAAAACCGGCGCAGGCGGCGGAAATATCGAGACATGCGGCCTTGGTCGCCCCGATCTTTTTCTGAACGAAACAGGCTGTCGCGGGAAAGAGCATGTCGGGGGTAGCCGTGGCGACGAGAATAAGATCGATTTCGCTGGCCGAGATTTTCGCCTGTTCGATCGCCTTCAGCGCCGCTTTCGTGGCCATGTCGCTTGTCTGTTCATCTTTCGCGGCGATGCGACGTTCCTTGATGCCCGTGCGAGTGGTGATCCATTCGTCGCTAGTATCGACCATGCGCGACAGGTCTTTATTGGTCAGAATTTTCTTTGGCACGTAACTTCCAGTGCCGATGATCGAGACGGTGCGCCGCGGGTTAGCGGAGCGCGGGCTCGAGCGAGGCTGTCGTTTCATTGTAACGGCGAATCTCCTCGACGATATGCGGGTTTACCTGCTGTTCAATCGACTCGGCCGCAACCCGGAGTGCGCTCTTGATGGCGGGCGGCGTGCTGGCGCCGTGCGCGATGATACAGATGCCGTTGACGCCAAGAAGCGGGCTGCCACCGTACTCCTCGTAATTCGTTTTGGCCTTGATAGTGAGAAACGCGTCTTTTGCAAGAAACGCACCGGCCTTCCGTATTGGTGTGCGGTTGAGTTCGTGTTTAAGCCACTGGAAAATCGCCACCGCGATTGATTCGCACGTCTTCAAAATCACGTTCCCGACAAAACCGTCGCAGACCACAACTTCGACAGGATCCTCGAACAGATGTCGACCCTCGATATTGCCGACAAAGTTGAGCGAACTCTTCTTCAGCATTTTGAAGACTTCCTTGGTCTTCTCAGTGCCTTTCACGTCTTCTTCCCCGAGCGATACCAGACCGACCGTCGGATTCTTGTAACCGAGAACGTGGCGCGAATAAACAGAACCCATGAACGCGTATTGAAGAAGATGTTCGGGCCGTGCGTCGATGTTTGCGCCTGCGTCGACCAAAACAAAAACATTCGTTTCTGTTGGAAGCACCGCCGCGATTCCGGGACGGTCGATGCCCGGTAAAGTCCGAAGTTTGATCATGCTCGCGGTGACAGCTGCACCGGTGTGACCCGCGCTCACTATCGCATCTGCCTGGCCGCGTTTCACAAGATCGACGGCACGACTCACGGATGAATCTTTTTTCCGGCGCACGGCTGACCAGGCGCGATCGCTCATCTCCACCACCTGGCTAGAGTGCACGATTTCGATCCGTGAATCGTTGCAGCGATGTTTCCTCAACTCGCTTTCGATTTTGGAAGAGTCGCCGACGAGATAAAGCTTGTTGATCTGATGATAGTCCCGTAGCGCCATCACGGCGCCAGCTACGAGGTTAGGCGGGCCGAAATCGCCGCCCATCGCATCCAGGGCGATCTTCATTGGTGGGAAACTTTGCGAACTAAAGCCTCTGATTGCAAAGCGAAAATGGGGACCCTTGTGCCAAGCGCCTATTGCTTTACGGCGGCAGCTCACATAGCCGCCGCTTAAAGCTATTTCCCTTCGAGTGTCAACACTTGTCGCCCACGGTAATAACCGCATGACGGACAGACGGTATGCCCTACGACTGCGCTGCCGCATTGCGGGCATTTATTTAGCAGCCGAGCATGCCAGCGGTTCGCCGCTTTGCGCGTGCGCGATCGCATTTTCGACGTTTTGCGTTTTGGGACTCCCATATTTGACGAGCCGAGAACGAAGCAGGAAACAGAAAGAAGACAACTCTAAACCTATTTTCGTTTCAGCTTTAGCTTGTCCAGCTCGCTCCAGTTTGATTTGCCTTTCGTATCTTGCTCCGCCATCTCGATGTGTTTCGCTTTACAGATGCGACCGCCGTCGCGATCGCAATGCGGGTGCGCGGGCAGATTCAGCAAAAGATCTTCTCGTATGAATGGCGTAAGATCGACAGCCTCGGGCCCTCGCAGCTCCGTATGCACTGCAAATGCCGGGACTTCAATCTGGTGAACAAATTTTTCCAGACAAGACACACAACGTAGTTCCACTGGCTGCGAAAGCGATCCGTTCGCCCAGAGCGCTCCGGACGAGACGCCGATGTCGATGTTGTAGTGAAGCAGGCCAGCGCATCGAATTCCTTCTGCTTCCAGCTGCGGAATCGAGCATGCTTCTTCGCCTTCAAGATGCAGCCCCTCGGCCGGGATTTGTTTAAGATGTGCTTTCATCGAGTAAATTTCCTGTTCAGCGCCTTGGCGACGCAAGCAGGGACAAAGCTGGAAACATCGCCCCCGAGACTCGCGATTTCTTTCACGATTCGGGAGCTGAGGTAAGTGTACTCCTCCTTCGGCATGAGGAAAATCGTTTCCACAGCGGCATCGAGTTTTCGGTTCATCAGCGCCATTTGAAATTCGAATTCAAAATCGGACACGGCTCGCAAACCGCGAATGACCGCGCCCGCTTTCTCCGCCCTGGCAAAGTCGACCAGCAATCCCTTGAACTGGGCGATTCGCACACTGTCGATCTTTCCGGCGGTTTCTCGGAGCAAATCGAGACGTTCCTCTAGTGAGAAAAACGGCTGTTTCTCGTCGTTATGGGCTACGGCGACAATGACTTCATCGAATAGTTTTCGGGCCCGCTCAATCACATCGAGGTGACCGTCGGTTACCGGATCGAAACTGCCCGGATAAATAGCTCTGCGCATGTGCGGAAATTCGCAGAGGAAATGGAAATTGGAAAGAAGCAAGCATCGCGCCACAAAATGGTAGAGAGGCGCTCGCCGAGGAGACGGCTGTTAATCTCTACCGACAGTTGCTGAAATCTCTGTGCAGCCGAAGATTGATCTCCGCCCGATGATCGATTCCGCACCATACAAAGCGATCGCCGTAGCCAGCACGTTCTCTCCGCGGTTTAAACAAGTGCTCTCGGAAGCGAAGCGAATCCGAGACAGATTTTCATCCGATCTTCGTGTGATTTATGTAGGCGAACGCAACGAGGAAACTACGAAGAAATTCAGTGACGTGCTCGCGCAATTACACCTTCCGAGCGATTCAATCATTCACTACGAGCAGGGCGACCCAGCCGAAGCGATTCTGCGCGTAATTGCCGACAACAACATCGACATGATAGTTGCCGGCGCGCTCGAAAAAGAGGTCGTGCTGCACCCGTTTCTTGGCAATATCGCGCGTCGTCTTGTCCGAGAGGCTGCGTGTTCGGTCATGCTCTTCACCAGACCGGAAATAAAACCGAAATCATTGCGCCGAATCGTTTTTGTTGCCGACTACTCCGAGCACGGATTGCAGGCTTTGAAAACAACTCTGGCGCTCGCGTTGGCCGAAGCGTGCGAGCGGCTTTATGTCATTCGCATTATCACGACGTTTGATCAGGCGCGCGCCTCGCGTCTGGCGGATGCCGGCAATCGCGGAAAAGAAAAAGCGAATGAATACGAAGAAGACGCGTTGGAAATATTCGTCTTATCCGCGGGAGCGACCGAGGTCCCGATCGAAGCGCGTTGCATCCGTGGCAACACCGGGTTGGCTGCCTCGGATTTCGTTCAATCAGTCGAGGCGGATTTGCTTGTCGTGCCCGTGCGGACAAATGAGGGAGCCAGCGGCCAATTGCCTAATAACATCGCGTGGATCATCGATGTGATTCCTTGCAATCTTTGGGTGATTCGCTAATCCCAGTTGCCGATCTTTTCGGTTATTCATGTGCTGGCACAAATGATTCCCGAGCGAGTCTTCCAGCCGTACGGCTGGCCACATCTCACGGTTATTGTTCTTACTATTACGTTGCCGTTCGCGCTTGCCGCAGTCGTGCACCGCACAAAATCGACACGCGTCGAACGCACAATCGTCGCTCTGCTTTCGGCAGTCCTCGTTGTGAACTACATCGCCTATTTAGTTTTTGTGCGCAGTCATGGCAATTTGACGTGGCAGCAAATGTTGCCGTTGCAGCTCTGTGACTGGGGAATCGTTGTCGTCATTGTGGCGATGTGGACCGGAAATCAGCGCTGGTTTGAGGTGGCGTATTTCTGGGGAATCGGTGGCACGCTCCAAGCAGTGCTCACTCCCAACTTGCGTTTTGGGTTTCCAGATTGGCGATTCATCAGCTTTTTTACTTCTCACAGTGGCATCATCATCGGCGTGGTTTTCTTAATGTTGACGCGCAAATACCGGCCGTATCCAATGTCCATCGTGCGCACATTTATCTGGTCGGAGATTTATTTTATCATCACCCTAGTCGCGGATGAGCTGACCGGTTTTAATTACGGATTCCTTCTACACAAGCCGGAAGCGTTTTCTATTTTGAGTTTTCTCTCCGATTTGCGCCCGCTTTATCTGCTGGAGATGCACGGGGTCGCATTGCTCTTTTTTCTCGGCCTGTATGCTCCTTTTGCCGTTGTCGATTTTATTCGGCGCGGGCGGTTCAGTGAACCGCCCCTGCCTGACGCCCAACTAGGGAGAGGCGATTGACCTCAATCGCCCGAATCGACAGAATGCAATTTCGTTGATGAAAGCGAAGCCTTTGCGTCTCGGAAAAGTCACCATTGGTGGAAAACGTCCGGCGTTTATTCTCGGGCCGTGCGTCATTGAATCAGAGAAGTTCGTTTGGCGGATGGCAAAAAAAATCGCAGAAATTTGCGTGGCGGAAGATGTCGATCTTGTTTTCAAATCGTCGTATGACAAAGCGAATCGAACTTCGGTACGCTCGTTTCGTGGAATTGGGGTGCACGAAGGTTGCGAGATTCTTTCGGCGATTGGCCACGAGTTAGAAGTTCCGGTCACAACGGATGTTCACTCGCCAGGGGAAGCCGAGATTGCTGGGGAAAAGATCGACATGTTACAAATCCCGGCGTTTCTCTGTCGCCAAACCGATTTACTGCGCGCGGCCGCGGAAACGGGTCGCGCCATGAATGTTAAAAAGGGTCAATTCCTCGCGCCATTGGATGTGCGAAACATTGCCGAAAAACTCGTGACGTTCGGTAATGAAAAATTCTGTTTTACTGAGCGTGGCACGACGTTCGGTTACAACAATCTCGTTGCCGATATGCGTTCACTTTATTGGATTCGCGAGGCCGGATATCGCGTGATCTTCGATGCGACGCATTCCGTACAACGGCCGGGTGGAGGAGGGGACGCGACTTCAGGTGATGGTGTTCTCGCGCCGGTACTAGCGCGGGCCGCTATGGCCGCGGGGTGCGACGGAATGTTTATGGAGGTGCACGAAGATCCGGGGCGTGCTTTGTCGGATGGGCCGAGTCAGATTCCGCTAAAGGATTTGCCGAAGCACTTGCGCATGTTAAAGGCTATTCATGCTGCTGTTTCGTAGCGGCCACTTCGCAAATTGGGGCCGGTTCGGTTGGCTGTTGTCGATTTTGTTGTCGATTTTGATATCGGCGTCTCAGATCTTTGCCCAATCAAAAGGCCATAAGAAGAAACAAAGCCCCGTCACGGCGAGATCGACCACTTCGCCGAGCGAGCAAAGCCTGACAAATATTCCGCTGCCCATCGGCCATGAAGCCAAAGGCCTTGTCTTACCGGATTTCGATGGTGAAGGTCATCTCCGCGGAAGATTTGAAGCAGGGACGGCACACCGAATTGACGAAGAGCACGTCGGTTTTCAGCAGCTTAAAATCACGACTTATACTCCAGAGAATCGCACCGATCTGAAGATTGACATGCAGACCTCAGTCCTCGATTTGAAGACACGCATTTTAACTTCGCAAGAACGTACAACGATCCAACGCGCAGATTTCAACATCGCTGGCGATTCGGTCGAGTTCGATACGAACACAAAGACGGGACGATTAATCGGCAATGTGAAAATGGTGATCACTGGCCAATCGCAACTCGCGGGAAAAACGAGCCAATGAAAAGACCGGCGACGTTGATTCTGCTAATGGCCAGCGTGGCGGCAGCGCAACTGTTTGGGCAGATTGCGGCTGTGCCGGCGGGATCCGCCTCTGCGCCACCAAAGAAACAGGAGAAACCAGCGACGAAAAAGGAAGAGAAATCGTCGACGAATAAGTTATTTGGCGGGGGCAACGCGCTCCAGTCCAATGAACCGACGACGACGGAAATTTATGCCGATGAAGCATATTTTGATTCGAACAAAAGTATGGGCATCTTTAGCGGCCGTGTGAAAGTGACCGATCCGCGATTTAATCTTCAATCCGACAAATTGACGGTGTTCATTTCGAAAGGAGAAAATCAGGGCCTTGAAAGGGCGATTGCGGAAGGAAACGTTGGCCTGGTCCGCGACCGGCCGGACCCCAGCGGCGGGCCGCCGACCCGGGCGATCGGTCGAGCCGATAAAGCGATCTACACGGCTGCCACCGGGGATGTTGAATTGACGGGGACACCGCGTGTGCAGGAAGGACAGAACATGCACGTGGCGACCAATCCTGATACGGTCATGATTATTAACCAGAACAGCCAGCTGACCACGCATGGGCCAAGTCGCACCGAGATTCGACAGCAGCCGAAGGATGAAACAAAAAACGAAACAAAACCGTCTCCGACCTCTCCCCCTTCGCCGAAGCCATGATCAGCCAAACTGCGCCTGTCTCGAGTCTGAAAGTCACTTCTCCGGTTTCGGCAAAACCCGAGAATGTCCTTACTACTGACCAGTTGGTAAAGATTTATGGAGGTCGGGCGGTGGTGGACGGGATCAACATGCACGTCAACGCCGGCGAAATCGTTGGATTGCTCGGGCCGAACGGCGCAGGCAAAACGACCAGTTTTTACATGATCGTGGGACTCGTTAGGCCAAATAGCGGTCGTGTCATTTTTTCGGATACCGACGTCACTAATTACCCAATGTACAAACGTGCCCGTCTCGGCATGGGCTATTTGCCGCAGGAGGAATCAATTTTCCGGAAGATGACGGTGGAGCAAAATATCATGGCAATCTTAGAAACGCTCCCGCTGAGCAAAACGGAGCGGCGGAATCGTTGTGATCAATTGCTGCATCAGTTTGGTATTGAGCGGATCGCGAAAAATACTGCGCTGACCTTGAGCGGGGGCGAGAAACGGCGGCTGACCATTGCGCGCTCGCTGGTGACCAAGCCAAAGCTGCTGATGCTTGATGAGCCGTTTAGTGGCGTCGATCCGATTGCTGTCTACGACGTGCAACAGATTATCGTGAACCTACGCAAGTTGGGGCTCGCCATCATGATCACCGATCACAATGTACGCGAAACCTTATCGATCGTGGATCGCGCCTATTTGATTTTCGAAGGTCGCGTCGAGAGTGAAGGGACAAAGGATTTTCTGATCAACGATCCTATTAGCCGGCAGCTTTACCTCGGCGAACGCTTCAAGATGTAGTTATCGATTTTCCGATCAACCGGTCCTAATTTATTTTCCGGACCGAGAATCCAATCTTTTGGTTGATCGGAATTAAAGAAGCCGGTAGAGTCCGGCCAGGGCAATGGAGTTTGCCATCCCGAAGGGGAAAATCGCCTGAGCTAATGACTCCTACTAACGCCGAAAGGCAATGGTCGGAGTTTTTTTTATGCTCAATTGCAATTGGGTAATACCAGGCGGTACGCTCGAAACCGGCGCACGGTGCTCGGCTTGCGGTCGGTTCGCGCCGCCATTTGAAAGGGTTTTCCCGCTCGGGAAGCGTTTGTCTGAAAGGGGGCGATTCATAAACGGCGTCACAAGAATAATGGGAAGGAGAGGAACTTATGCTGAATAACATCTGGTTTATTGCGGCGATCTGGATGGGGCTGGCGCTTGTCGGCAGTTTAATCTCGATCTGGACGGGGATTTCCGTGGCGTTGATTGAGATCCTGGTCGGAGTAGTGGCCGGTAACATTGCGCTGGGGTTCGAGGGCGGTACCCTCCAGATCGGGATCGCGGGTGGCAACATCGATGCGGGACAACTGCACCATGTACTGCAATCAACGGAATGGACAAACTTCCTGGCCATGCTTGGCGCCGGCGTACTGACATTTCTTGCGGGCGCTGAAATTGATCCGCACTCGCTCAAGGCCAATTGGCGAGCAAGCGTGCTGATCGGGGTTCTCTCTTTTGCGATCCCGTTCGGCGTTGTCTGGTTTGCCGCGCAATTCGTCTTTGGTTGGTCACTGCATCAGGCGCAAATCGCCGGAATTGCGCTGTCCACGACATCAGTTGCGGTCGTTTACGCAGTAATGATTGAGGGTGGTCTTAGCGACACAGCGATGGGCAAAATGATCCTGGCTGCGTGCTTCATCACCGATCTTGGGACAGTGGTCGCGCTTGGTGGTCTCTTTGCCAATTTCAATGTCTGGCTGCTCGTCTTCGTTGCGGTCACGGTGTTCGTGCTGTGGTTCATGCCGAGATGGACGCAGTCCATCATCACACAATTGGGCGCTACGCGAGTAAGCGAGCCAGAGGTAAAATTTATTTTCTTTGTGCTGTTTTTTCTCGGTGGCCTCGCCACGACCGCGAAAAGCGAAGCGGTCCTGCCCGCATATCTGGTTGGACTGGTAGTCGCGGGAGTTTTTCTGCGTGACAAGACCCTTGTGCATCGCATGCGCAGCATTGCCTTCGCGATGTTCACACCATTCTACTTTATCAAAGCTGGGCTTTACGTTTCGCTACCGGCGCTCTGGTCCGGCCTCTTGATCATTGGCGCGTTCTTGCTTTTGAAAATGCTTACAAAAACCGTGGGCGTCTTCTCCCTGGCGAGGCTGCACTACATGCGGCCGCGTGAGGCAACTTACACCACGCTTCTCATGGCGACCGGTTTAACCTTTGGAACGATTTCGGCATTGTTTGGATTGCAAGACCACATCATCGACCGGACGCAATACACGCTCCTGGTCAGCACGGTGATCTTGAGCGCATTCGTCCCGACGCTTTTCGCCCAGAAATTCTTTCAACCGAGCATCGAAACAATGCACGCCTGGGGACGAATCTACCGCCAAAAAATCCAGGCCTCTGCCTTTCGCATTATGAGTGTCGAGGACGTTAACGGTGAGGAGCATATATGAGCGCAACTTCCGCTGAAATATCAGCCGTGCCCTGTTCAAGCCGTAACTTTCTTTGGCTTACTCACACCGTGCTCGGCGTCGGCCTTGCATCGCTATTCAGCGATACGTCGCAATCTTAAGTCAAACGCGCGATGTCTATTGGAAATTGACTGTCATTCACGTTAGAAGTTAACACCAATGGCGCAGCAAAGCGGGACCCAAAAGATTACGTCGACAAGCGATCAGCAGAAAAGCGTCCCGGTAGTTACGGTCGAGAGTTTTTACGATTCTCATGCTGAGAAGCTGCACATGAAGTTAGAAGGGCCGCGCGTAGGCTTTCATCGAAAGATTCGCGAGCCCACGATCAATCGTCCCGGTCTGGCGCTTTCCGGATTCTACACTTATTTCGCAGAGAAACGTGTCCAGGTGCTCGGTGCAGCGGAGCACTCATATCTGAAAAGTCTGACTGCAAGAGTACGGGTCAGACGATTTCGCGCGCTTTGTGAGCGCAAGATCCCTTGCTTGGTGATGTCACGCGGATTTCACCTTGCGCCGGAGTTGCTCGCCGTGACCCAGGAAGCAGAGATCGCGGTGTTTCGCACCCCGATGATCACGATGAACTTTATCAACGCGGCGACTATCGCTCTTGAAGTCGATTTTTCGCCGACGGTGACCGAGTTCGGCAGCATGGTGGATATTTTGGGCGTGGGAGTTTTAATTCGCGGCGCGAGCGGTATCGGGAAAAGTGAATGCGTTCTTGGCTTAATCGAGCGTGGCTACAGCCTCGTAGCTGATGACGTGACGCGAATCACTTCGCTCGAAGGTCGCGAGCTTATGGCGACGGCGCCAGAACTGACTCGCAATCACATCGAGGTCCGTGGGATCGGGATCATCAACGTGGCTTCTGTTTTCGGCATTGGCAGTATTCGAATCGAGAAACGCCTCGATCTTGTTGTCACCCTGAAGGAATGGCAGGAGGTCGAGGCCGTTGATCGGATCGGCCTTGACCAGGAATTTTACGAGATTCTTGGGCTCCAGGTGCCGCATGTGACAATTCCGGTGCGACCGGGCCGCGATATGGCGCGTCTAATCGAAGTCGCGGCAATGGATCAAAAACTGAAGGGACTTGGCCAGAACAGCGCGCTCGAATTTAACACCAAGTTGCTCAACTTAATGGAGCACAAGGAATGACTTAATGGGTTTATTGAATCGAAGAGCGAGTCGCGTTGCGTCCAGCCAGAAGATCGAGAAGGAAATTCCGATTGTGAACCGACTCGGTCTCCACGCGCGCCCGGCAGCGATGTTTGTGCGCATCGCAAGCCGTTATCGCTCGGAAATTTGGGTGGCGAAGGAAGGCGAAGAGGTAAATGGCAAGAGTATCATGGGCTTAATGATGCTGGCAGCCGGGCAGGGATCGAGGCTGCGGATCCGCTGCGAAGGCCCGGATGCTGGTAAAGCCATCGAAGAGCTTGAGGAATTAATCAACGCGCGTTTCAACGAAGATTGATTCCGAAAGCTTTCGCGAGTTGACATCCCAAGTAACCTCGCAGTTGGATGAACGAGCAAAACGCGCGACAGGAAATTCGGTTTGAAGGCGCGGGCGTCTCGCCGGGAATTGCCCACGGCCAGATTCATGTCGTTCGCGACGATCTTGACGACGTCGCGCGCTACCGCATCTCGCCTTCCCAAGTCACGGATGAAATTGGGCGCTTCGAAGCCGCCCTCATTCAAACACGTATGCAGATTCTAGAGATGCAACAGCGCATCGCGGAATCAATCGGAGCAAAAGACGCGGCCATTTTCGATGCTCACCTTCTGGTGGTCGAGGACCGGACTTTGATTGACGAAGTGCTGCGGAAACTCGAAACCGACCTCTGCAATGTCGAATGGGTGTTTCAGGAAGTTGCCACGACCTATGCTGAGACCCTCAATAAGATCGATGATCCCTATTTGCGCGAGCGCGCGCTGGATATTCAGGACGTGACGAAGCGCGTGATTCGAAATTTACAGGGCAAAGCACCCAAAACATTTCTTGGACTAAGCGAACCACACATTCTCATCGCGCACAATCTGACGCCGTCGGACACGGCGGCGATGAATCGGGAACACGTGCTTGGGCTTGCCACCGATCTGGGCAGTCGCACTTCGCATACCGCGATTATGGCACGCTCGCTCAACATTCCCGCGGTGGTCGGTTTGCACGATATCACGGAAAGACTTGAGACCGGTCAGCACGTGCTCCTCGATGGAACCAACGGCTTTCTCATTGTCGATCCAACGCCGGAAACGCTTAAGCGTTACGGCGAAATCGAATCGAGAAGAGTCAAAGTCGTGGCGCAGTTGAAAGAGCTTCGCGAAACAGCGTCCACGACGCGCGATGGCCGCCACATTGTCCTCTCGGCCAACATCGAGCTTCCAGAGGATGTCGATGCCGTCGCAGCCAATGGCGCGGAGGGAATCGGGCTTTATCGCACCGAGTTCCTTTACTTGAACCGTAGCACTCTGCCGACAGAAGATGAACAATACGAAACTTATCGAAAAGTAGCGGAGCGCGTCCGGCCCGACCCTTTGATTATTCGAACCTTTGATCTCGGCGGCGACAAATTGGCCCCCGGAACTGTGGATATCAGCGACGAGTTGAACCCATTTCTCGGCTGGCGTGCGATCCGTTTCTGCCTGGAGAACATCGACATCTTCAAAACGCAGTTGCGCGCTATTCTTCGCGCTAGCGCTGTGGGCAATGTAAAAATCATGTTTCCGATGATATCCGGCCTGGACGAATTGCGCGGCGCAATGTCCGTGCTCGCAGAATGCAAGGAAGAACTGTGCGCATCAAAGATCGACATCAGCGACAAAACGGAAGTTGGCGCGATGATCGAAATCCCAAGTGCCGCCATTTCCGCCGACGTGCTCGCCCGTGAAATCGATTTTTTCAGTATCGGAACAAACGATCTGATTCAGTACGCCCTGGCAGTCGATCGCGTGAACGAGAGGATCGCACATCTCTACCAGCCGACCCATCCGGCGGTAATACGTTTGCTTAAAATGATCGCCGATGCTGCGCATGCGAACGATATCTGGGTCGGTGTTTGCGGCGAGATGGCTGGAGACGTCGCGCTCATTCCACTTTTGCTCGGGCTCGGTATGGATGAGTTGAGCGCGGGCGCGACCTTGGTGCCACGGGTCAAGCGCGCGGTGCAAAGTTTGGCCATTTCCGAATGTCGTGAGCTTGTCGAGGAAGCACTCAAGCTTCAGACGCCGTCGGAGATTCTGGCGCGGTGTTTGGAGTTAGCGGACAAGCGCTACGGAGATTTGCTGGGTTGATGGTGTCGCGCGGCTCGATGCGTATCTCACGACCAATGCAACTCACGTTCGCAAACCAAGCGCCAGACTTATTCTTCCGATTCAGTCTCAGGGTCGGGCTTTAGCCCTTCTTCCTCCATCTTGCGCAGGACGTCACTCATGTCGTCCACTTCGTCCCAAACGTCTTGGCTCACGTAAATGGGCGCCTTCTGCTGTGTCGCCATCGCGATGCAATCGCTCGGTCGCCCATCAAGCTCGATGATTTTTTTCTGATGCAATTCGTTTTCGACACGAATGATGACGCGCGCATAGTAGGTTGCATTCTTGAGATCATTGATGATGACTCGCTCGACCTTCGCACCGAGGGCCGTCATCAAATGCCCGATGAGATCATGGGTCAGGGGACGCTCTTTGGTGATCTGGCGCATGAACATGGTAATCGCGCCGCCCACAGTTTGATCGACATAAATGATGAATACCTTGTCATTATTCCCAATAAACACCGCGCAACCGCCGCTCGTTGGCAAGACTGCCCGCACTTGCACTTCGATCACCGTTTTGTTCATCAGATGGACGGTACCCGTCCGAAGATGAAAAACAAGCGACGGTAGATCGTGTGCTCGCTTCCGCGCTCGGAAAATGGCGCGTCGAAGCCGCATGATTCTCAACATCGAGCAGGGGCTTGCTCGATCCAACTTGGCTCGCTGTGAATAAGTGCGCCAAAAATCTCTTTAAGCGCGCTTGCATGTCCGACTTGGTGATTGAAATGTGCGTTTGCGGCTTGCCGCCGCGTCACAAAACGCAGATGAAAACTGAGTGGGACGTTGAGTCCGCCATCGCTACTTACAACGTGGATGGATGGGGCCGTGGTTACTTTACAATCAACGGCTCAGGGAACGTGGAGGCGCGTCCACTGCAGGAAAACGGCGGTTGCATCGACCTTCTCCAAGTCGTCAACGAAGCGCGCAATCGCGGGCTAGGTTTTCCGCTGGTAATTCGGCTTCAGGATTTGCTGCGGCATCGCGTCGAATCGATAAACCGCGCATTTCAAACCGCGATGTCTGAGTTCGGTTATCGCAATGAGTATCGCGGCGTCTTCCCGATCAAGGTCAACCAATTGCGCGAGGTCATCGAAGAGATTGTCGACGCCGGCCAGCAGTTTCATTTCGGTCTCGAAGCCGGCAGCAAACCCGAACTCGTCGCCGCGCTCGCCATGCACAAGGATCCGGAAAGCCTGATCATCTGCAACGGCTACAAAGATCCCGCGTTCATTCGCATTGCGCTCCTCGGCCGCAAACTCGGTAAATCTGTCATCATTGTTATCGAAAAACTGGAAGAGCTTGAGCAAACCATTCGAACTTCAAAAGAAGTCGGCGTCGAACCGGACATTGGTATTCGCGTGCGCTTGGACAGCAAAGGATCCGGTAAATGGTCGCCGAGCGGTGGCGAAAACGCGAAGTTCGGCCTCGACACAACCAATCTCATTGCTGCAAGTCAGATGTTGAAGGAAGCCGGTCTGACCCATTGCCTGAAGCTTGTTCATTTCCATGTCGGATCGCAGGTGCCGGACATTTCGACAATCAGGCGTGCCGTGCGCGAAGCGGCCCGCTATTACGCGAAGCTCGCCAAACTCGGCTACGAGCTCGGCTATCTCGACGTCGGCGGCGGTCTTGGCGTTGATTACGATGGTTCACGGAGCGATTTCGACAGTTCCACCAATTATTCCCTCCAGGAATACGCGAACGACGTTGTTTGGAACATCATGGACGTGTGCGATTCCGAAGGCGTTGTGCACCCCGCGATCGTGAGCGAAGGCGGACGCGCGATTGTCGCGCATCATTCGGTGCTCGTGATGGAAGCCTTCACCTCCATCGAGAGAACCGCGCCGAAACTCAAAGTCGAAGCGACCGAAAAAGATCACAAACTCGTGGGCGACATCCTCGATGTGAAACAGCGACTGAAGCGCGGTAACCGAATAGAAAGCCTCCATGACAGCCAGCAGATCAAGGAAGAATCGCAGCAAATGTTCGATCTCGGGCTGCTCGATCTGGAATCGAAAGCGAAGATCGAGACCGTTTACTGGCAGCTTGCGCAGCAGATTGTGAACATGCATCGCGGTCTGCGCTTTGTGCCGGAGGAAGTAAAACAACTTGAGATCTCACTGGGAGATCAATACATCTGCAACTTTTCCATTTTTCAGTCCCTGCTCGATCATTGGGCGCTCGGCCAACTCTTTCCCATCATGCCGATCCATCGACTCACCACTCCGCCCGATCGCAACGGCATGATCGTTGACATCACCTGCGATTCCGACGGCAAAATTGCAAAATTCATCGACCTCCAGGATGTGAAGGAGACGTTGCCCCTCCATCGCATCTCGCCCGGCGAGATGTATTACATCGGCGTTTTCATGGTGGGCGCTTATCAGGATATCATGGGCGATCTGCACAATTTATTTGGACGGGTGACTGAGGTGCACGTTTTCCTGGATCCCGACGAAGAATCGGGTTGGTACATCGAAGAGGTAATCGAAGGAAGCACCATCGGCGAAGTGCTTGCCATGACGCAATGGGACAAGGTCGAGCTGATGCGACTTCTCAAATCGGACGTCGACGCCGCAATCAAATCCGATCGGCTCAAGCCAAATGATGCGATGAAACTCCTCGCCGACTACGAGCGTCTCCTTCAAGAATACACTTACCTTTCGTTCAACGGCGCAAAGCTCCCGCCGCCGCCGGGTAACTGGCTGCCCCTGAGTTAGCGCCGTCCACTCCCGGAGCTTACCCCTCGACGCTTTCAGTTTTAAGTCCGTCTATGAATATCGACCTACTGAGTTCCATTGAATTAACCGCCTCGGCTGCGATTGTGATCGCTGCTTTGTCGATCACATTCGGTTCCAATGCGGCAACACGGATTCGCTTGGCTGCCTGGCTTAGTGCTTGGTTCGTGGTCGTGGTAATTCTGGCGGCGACTCGCGCGTTGTATTACGAACATGGGCTCGGCACGCCCGGTCTTGGCCTCGCCGTGGCACTCCCGATCGCGATCCTCTGCGTAGCGGTCGCGCGCATAAAATCGTTGCGCGAGGGTTTCCACTGGGCGCCGTTGTGGCTGCTTATTGGCGTGCACACGGTTCGTCTTCTCGGAATCAGTTTTATTGTTCTGCACGCAGTTGGCCGCCTGCCCGCTCCGTTCGCTCCGGTTGCGGGCTGGGGCGATATCTTTGTCGGAGCAACTGCCCCACTAGTCGCATGGCTTGTGCACCGACAGGGCGCAAACGCTCGGCCGATTGTATGGATTTGGAATATCATCGGAATCGTGGATTTGATCGCCGCTGTCGGATTGGGCGTAATGTCTTCGCCCGGGCCTGCGCGCTTGATTCTCTCCGAACCTAGCTCAGCCATCATGACGACGCTGCCATGGCTGTTGATTCCCGGCTTCCTGGTCCCTCTCTTGATGTCAGTTCACATCGCTATTTTCGTTCGTTTGGTGAAGGACAAAAGGCCAGCGCTCGATTAGAGTGTCCGTTAGCTGACGTGCCGCCTTGTTTATCACGGATTGCAAGATAAACCCGATTTTGGGTGTTGATCCTCAGTTCAAGATATCAGCCCTTGTTTTCTCTTATCCTGGTGAACTCAAGCTTGGGACCGTTTGGCTCTCTCAGAATCATACGGTCGGCCGAAAATTCCATCTGATAAACAGTCTTGGCGAACGGCGTCTCGATCTTCACTCGGTCGCGGTCGAGAATATACCTACCTCGGGTATTCTCGATCAGGACAGATCCATTGTTAGAGAACTCCCAAACAATTGCGTTTGCATCGCCTGACATGTGCCATCTACCGACAATGTCATGGGAGGGCCCACCGCAACCAGCGATAGCACCGAGCAAGACTGCTGAGGCGATGATCAGTAACCGGGAGGCGTGTGGAGCGAACATCAATGCGATAACAGGTGCGAACTTTCAGTAGTTGAGACGTAGTCCGAACAATACCTAACCCACAAGCTTCTTTTCGATACCAAAGTGCTCCAGGCGCAGCAGCATTTATTGAATGGTTTTGTGTACACCGGCAAGGCCCTCGCAAATACCTGGGACTATTCTGTGCTTGCCTTGTGAAAGCGGGACATCTTGATCACGCGGAATTACAGCGCCGCTGTTCTTTCGCGATCCGCAGATTCGCAATTATGGCATCAGCTCGACGAGAGCGACGTGTTCGTTAGCCGCTGATTCGCGCGGTATACGTTCGCAACGCCCGTTACTCGCAGCATTGGAAATTGCGATCCGCGGTACGTCTAATCGATTCTTGCCAATTTTGGCAAGTAGTTGTCCGCAAACAAATCGACTACTTCTTCGCTTTTTTCGATTCGCGCTTCGATTCCTTGGGTTCTTTTAACTCTTTTTTGGAATCGCCGGGGCGATATTCTTCTTGTTCCGCGGCGGCGAAGGCTTTTTCCAGGCCGACCATGTCTTCGCCGGGCTTGAGTGTGTCGAACGCTTCGGATTCTTTGCGTAACTCTTCCTCGGAGTAGTTGGCGGCTTTGATCGACAATCCAATCCGGCGTTCGACTTTGTCCACCTTGATGACGCGGGATTCGACTTCTTGGCCGACTTTGAGCACGTCCTTCACTTTCGCGACGTGGTCCTCGCTCAACTGCGAGATATGGACGAGACCGTCGATGTCATCGTTTAGTTGCACAAACGCGCCAAAACTCGCGAGCTTGGTCACTTTGCCTTTGACGAGATCACCGATCTTGTATTTCTCGTCGATGTTCTTCCACGGATCTTCGGTGAGTTGTTTGATCCCGAGACTGATCCGCTGATTCACTTTGTCGATATCGATGACAATCGCTTCGATTTCATCGTTTTTCTTAAAGACTTCGCTTGGATGATTGATCTTGCGGGTCCAGCTCAGATCGGAGACGTGGATCATGCCGTCGATGCCTTCGTCGAGCTCCACGAAAGCGCCGTAGGCGGTCATATTGCGAATTTTACCGCGCACGGTGCTGCCGATGGTGAACTTCTTTTCGATCTCATCCCACGGATTGGGCTCGAGCTGGCGCAGGCCCAATGAAATTTTCTGCTCTTCTTTGTTTACACCAAGCACGACCGCTTCAACTTCCTGCCCGGCGGTGAGAATGTCGGACGGGCGCATGATCCGTTTGGTCCAGGAAAGTTCCGAGACGTGAATGAGCCCTTCCACACCTTCCTCGATCTCCACGAACGCGCCGTATGGAACGAGGTTGGTGATTTTGCCTTTGACGCGCTGACCGGCCGGAAAGCGTTCCTCAATTTGGTCCCACGGATTCTTTTGCGTCTGCTTGAGCCCTAACGAGACGCGTTCTTTTTCCTTGTTGATATCGAGCACCACGACTTCCAATTGCTGACCGACTTTCACCAGTTCGCTCGGATGTCCGAGTCGGCCCCACGTCATGTCGGTGATATGGAGCAAACCGTCCATTCCATCGAGATCAATGAACGCGCCGAAGTCAGTGAGATTTTTTACCGTGCCTTGTACCTTGTCGCCGACCTTCACCCCTTCCATGAATTTTTGTCGCTTCTCGCTCCGCTCCTGTTCGATCAGTTCGCGCCGGCTGAGCACGACGTTTTTACGGTCGTCGTTGATCTTAACGATCTTGAAATCGTAGGTGTTACCGACGAACTGCTGCAAATCTTTCGGAGGAACGACATCGATCTGCGATGCAGGCAAAAATGCCTCGACGCCGATGTTCACCATAAGCCCGCCTTTCACGACCGATTTCACCTTGCCTTTGATCAGGCCGTCGCCGTGAAAAACACTCGCGATCTTGTTCCAATTCTGGCGATACGCGGCTTTCTCCTTCGAGAGAACGACCATGCCTTCGTCGTTTTCGAGCCGCTCGAGGAGCACGTCTACTTCATCACCGACTTCGAGATTCTCGATGTCCTCAAACTCGGTAATCGGAATCCCGCCCTCGGATTTGTAACCGATATCCACCAACACTTCGCGTGGACGAATTTCCAATATCCGTCCCTTGACGATGCTCCCTTCGCGGAAATCCGGCATCGGTTTCGACATTACATCCTGCATTTGCACCATAAATTAAAAGGCTTTCTTCGGACACGGCGACGCCTTTATCGAGCGTCGTTCTTTCCGCGCAGTTAAGCAGCCGGAAATGGGACGCCATAGTAGGCGTTTTCAGCGCGGAGGTCAAACTCTGGCGGCTGGGGCGAGACTTTGTCGAGCCGATCTCTTTCGACGGCTCCGCAGAGCGTCGCCCGATCGCCTCCCTTGAGCGCACAGCGTTTCTCCCGTATCCTGAAAGCAAGATGTCGAGATTACGCCTCCGACAGTATTCGCGAGCTCCGATTGTTTCGGGGTTGTCGATCTTGACCGCCCTTTTGACAGCAACCTCGCTGCTTAACGCCGAACCTTCCGCGGCGGAGCAAAGGGTTGCGGAGGCGATTAAGTCGCAACAGCTCAGCGTCGTGCACTTCTGGGCCCCGTGGTGTTCAAATTGCCAGGCTGAATTGAAAGGCGGCGGCTGGATCAAAATAGTAAAAGACAATCCTAATGTGCATTTTTACTTCGTCTCTGTCTGGAACGGCGGTGAAGATGGAACCGCGATGTTAAGAAAATTCGAGATCACCGATCAGCCCAACGTAACCATTTTGGCCGATCCGGGCCCGCGCGGTCAAAATCACATCAAAGAATTTGCGGGTGTGCCGCTGTCGTGGATTCCAACGACTTGGATCTACAAAGGCGGCGATCTTCGTTACGCTTTGAACTACGGCGAGATTCGTTTTTCAGTCTTGCAGCAATTTCTCGAGGACAGCCAGTCCGAATGGTCGCACAAAGGGGAGCCGAAGATCGACTAAAAATTTTGAGATGATCCAGACTTCTTCAGCGCCGACGATTTCCTACGATAAACCGCCGGCAATCCTTTCTCTTATCGGCGACACACCATTGGTCGAGATCACCCAGATCGACACCGGACCGTGCCAGCTTTTCGTCAAGCTGGAAAGCCAAAATCCAACTGGTTCAATTAAGGATCGTGTCGCCCTGGCTATGATTGAAGCGGCGGAGCGCGACGGAACGTTGCGGCCGGGTGGCACCGTGATCGAAGCGACTGCTGGTAACACCGGGCTTGGCCTTGCCCTGGTGGCGGGCGCGAAAGGTTATCGCGTGCTGCTAGTGATTCCCGACAAAATGTCGCAGGAAAAGATTTTCCACGTCAAGGCACTCGGCGCCGAAGTCCGAATTGTGCGTTCCGACGTAACCCGTGGACATCCCGAATATTATCAAGACGTCGCCGCGCGGCTGGCCACGGAGATTCCGGGCGCGTTTTACGCTAATCAATTTGGCAACCAGGCAAATCCGCTTGCGCACGAAAGATCAACAGGCCCGGAAATTTGGGAACAAATGCGGCATGATGTCGATGCAATCGTCTGCGGCGTCGGCTCCGGCGGAACGTTAACTGGACTGGGCCGATTTTTTTCGCGAGTGAAACCGCGGCGCGGTATCGAGATGGTTCTCGCGGATCCGACCGGGTCGATTCTTTACGAATGGGTCAAGACCGGCAAGCTGGTCGAATCGGG
>Ga0209375_1000762_pt1 | contig 26214 bp, 24 predicted proteins | sample GraSoiAngelo_131_FD_185888 | JGI IMG/M metagenome (GOLD analysis project Ga0209375, IMG submission 185888) | Grasslands soil microbial communities from the Angelo Coastal Reserve, California, USA - 14_0929_02_30cm (SPAdes) (version 2) | ecosystem: Environmental > Terrestrial > Soil > Grasslands ... | reverse complement strand
CGCCGCGCACCCCGTCGATGGTGATCGCACCGTTGGTCACTGCGGCGAGACCGATGAACGAGCCGACCTCGATGTGATCGGGCCCGATCGTGAACGGCGCGGCGGTGAGCGGGGCGCCCCCCTCGATGATCAGCGTGTTGGTACCGATCCCGGTGATCCGGGCTCCGAGCACGCCGAGAAACCGCGCCAGGTCCTGGACGTGGGGCTCACACGCCGCATTCCGCAACGTCGTGGTGCCGCGCGCCGCGACCGCGGCCATGAGCGCGTTTTCGGTCGCCGTGACGCTCGGCTCGTCGAGGAAGATGTCGGCGCCCACGAGATGCTTCCCTTCCAGCCGATACGCCGCTCCGACAGTCACGTCGGCGCCCAGCCGCTCGAGCGCCAGGAAGTGGGTGTCCACTCGCCGCCGACCGATCACGTCGCCGCCAGGGGGTGGCAGGCTCACGCGGCCGAACCGGGCGAGCATCGGACCGGCCAGGAGGATGGACGCGCGGATCCGGGCGCATAGCTCGGGATCGAGCTCGCGCGGCTCGGCGCGCGCGGTGTTCACGGCGACGCTGTTCGCCCCCGTCCATTGCACCTCGGCGCCGAGATGCTCCAGTAGCGCGAGCATCGTCTCGACGTCGCGGATGTGGGGCACGTTGTCGATCGCGCACGGCCCGTCAGCAAGCAGCGTGGCGGCGAGGATGGGAAGGGCCGCGTTCTTGTTGCCGGCTGGGCGGATCGTGCCTTTCAGCGGACGCCCGCCCGTCACCGAAAAGGAGGGAGGCATGGGTGAGCCAAGCTATGCGGCCGCTTGCGCCGGCGTCAAGCGTGCGCGAACGTTCGCGACGTGAATCTGAGTCCCGTTCTCGCGCTCGCGGGACTGGCCGCAATCGGGTTACTCGTGACGCGTCTCCCGCTCCCCGCGCGGCGCCGCGTCCCCTGGCTCGACCCCGTGCTCGCCGCGGGCGGCCCGCTGGTCCTGCTCGGCATCATCCTCGGACCGGGGGCGGTGCCGGGCATCGGCTTCCTCGATGGATCGGTGTTGCGCTCGCTCGCGCCGGTGACGGCGCTGGCGATCGGCTGGATCGGCGCCGGGCTCGGTGCCCGGTTCGAGTGGCGCAGCGTGCGCCGTATTTCGCGCCGCGCGTGGCTCCTGGCCGCGCTCCCCTCCGGCGCGGCCTTCGGCGCGGTCGCGCTCGGCGCGTGGATGCTCACGCGCGCGCTCCCGGCCGTGGCGGCCGCGTGGACCCCGCGGCTCGCGGCGATCCTGATGCTCGCCGCCGTGGCTGCCGTTTCGGGACCCGGTGTCGTGGCGCTCGTGGCGCGTGAAGCCGGATTGCGGCGGAGCACCGCCAGAGGGCTCGTCCTCGCCGCGTCGCTCGAGACGCTCGTCGGGGCGCTCCTCTTCTTCGTGCCTGTCGCGCTCCATCGCGGTGATGGGCTCACCACCATCGCGTTCGCGGTGGGAAGCGCCGCCCTGGTCGGGGTGGCGTTCCTGTCGCTGATGCGGGTGTGGCCCGCAGGGGCCGACATTGGCTTCGCCGTCCTCGCCACGCTGGCCTTCGGCGCGGGCGTCGGCTACGCGACAGGGCTGTCGCCGTTCGTGGTCTGCGCCCTGGCCGCGGTTGTGATCGTGCATGCGTCGCCTCCGGCCCGGCGGCACGCGATCCGCCGCGTGCTCGCTGAATGGGAGCGACCCGTCGTCGCGGTGCTGCTGGTGATCACCGGGGCCCTCCTGACGCTTCCTACCGCCTGGATCCTGCTTGCGGTACCGTTCCTTGCGGCTGCCCGTGCGGCCGCGAAGTGGGCGGCCGTTCGCTACGGAGTTCGCACCCTCCCGCTCGCGCCGGTCCCCCTCCCCCTTCCCCCCCCGCCCCCGCCGAACATCGGGCTCGGCACGATCGCACAGGGAAGCGTGGCGGTCGCGCTGGGGGTGGCTTTCCTTCTCTTGTATGGCGCGCCCGGCGGTGCGGCGGTGCTCACGACCGTCGTGCTCGGCGTGGCATGCGCGCTGCTCGCCGCGCCGCTGCTCATGACGCTCGCGCTGCGAGCCCCCGTCGTGGTGTCGGCGCCCGCGCTGCCCGCGCCGCCCGCGCCGTTGACCGAGTCCGTGGAGCCCGCGCAGCTCTCGGTCCACACACCGGTTGAGGCGCCCCGATGATGCCGACGTGGACGGCAGTGGTGGGCGCGCTATCGCTTTTGGCTCTCGCCTTGTCGGCGATCGTGATCGCCGCGTCGGCAGTAGCGACGGCCCTCGGCGTGCGATTGTTTTTGCGCGTGCTGCGGGATCTGGCGGGCCCCGCGGTCGGGGACGTCCGGGCGCTCCTCGCGTCCATTCGGACCGAGGCCGAGGGCCTGGTGGGCACGTCGCGCGCGCTGCGGGAGCGGATCGTGCGCGCCGCGGACGCAGCGGAAGCGCGCCTCAACGATCTCGACGCCGTGGTCGAGGTCGTGCAAGAGGAAGTGGAGTCGACCGCGGTTGATGTGGCCGCGACGCTGCGGACGGTCCGGCGCGGGGTCTCGCTGCTCGAGTGGGGCCGCCGCACGCTCAAGCGGGGGAAGAAGCACTGACGCGCAAGCAGCTCCTCGCAGCCGCGGCGGCCGGCCTGGCCGGGGTGGCGCTATACCCCGCCGTCGCCCATGCCTGGACGCCCGGGACCCACATCTACCTCGGCGAATCGGTGCTCGCCAACCTGCATCAGCTGTCGGGCACCGTCGCCGACCTGCTGCGCGCGTTCCCCTACGACTTTCTCTACGGCAACATCGCCGCCGACACGTCGATGGCCAAGAAATACGCGCCCGTGGGCCGCCACTGCCACGCGTGGCACGTCGGTCAGGAGATCTTCGATCTGGCCCACACCGATCCGTTACGCGCGTTCGGCCTGGGCTACCTGTCGCATCTCGCGGCCGACGCCGTGGCGCACAATTTCTTCGTGCCGCGCCAGCTCCTGCTCACGTCCGGTACCACGGCGTTGGGGCATAGCTACTGGGAGAGCCGGTTCGAAACCCACCTCGGATCGGCGTACGCCAGCACCGCGAAGGAGGTGATCCTGCAGGATCACACGTCCAGCGACACGCACCTCGATACGATCATCTCGCCCACCCTGTTCAGCGTGCGCACCAGCCGGCGGCTGTTCCGGGGGATGGTGCACCTCACCGAAAGCGAGAGCTGGCGCTGGGCATTCCAGATGATTCTCGAGAACACGCGCTGGGACCTCCCCGATCAGGACGTGGAGCGCCACATGGCGGTGGCGTTCGAGTACGTGATGGAGATGCTCGGAGAGAAAGATGCGGCGGCGCGGCGGCTCGATCCGGCGGGCCACCAGGCCTTGAAGCTCGCGAAGCAGATGCGGCGCCAGGCTCTCCAGGAAGGCGGACGGGACGACCCGGGGCGAATGTCCGAAACGGCGGAACAGCACTTCGGCCTGCCGTCGCCGCCCCTCGCCTATTGGAAGCAATCCCGGGCGCAGCGTCCGTGGCGCGACCGGGATCGTCGCGAGGAGAGTTAGCCGGCCACCCCCCGAGTTCGGCGGGCGTCCACCGCTTGCATGCGGCGCTGCTCATCGGCCGCATACCGCAGCCGCAGCGGTCGCCACAGCACGATGCCGAGAATCGCCGACAACCCGCCCAGCAACAGCGCCGGGTACCACACGTACCGCGGCTGGGCGGCAAACACGGCGGCGATCCCAACCAGGGCGAACGCGACGCCCACCAGGATCAGCGCCGTCACCGAGTTCAGCACGAACTGACGCACCGTACCGCGTCCCGCCAGAACGCCGATGGTCCCGCCCAGGACGCCGAGCAAGCTGCCCAGCAGGACACCGAACAACCGCCCGGTGCGCTCGCTCCACCAGGCACCTGCGGTCGTCCCACCCGCTGGTGAATAGCGGTCCAGTCGGAGCGGCCCGATCACCACGCTGCCCCGCCCTGGCAGCACCAGATCGATCTCGAGGCGACTTGGTGTTTCGGTGCCCGGCATGAACGGAAGCTCAAATGGCCGCCAATTCGATTCGCCGCGTAACGCGGCGAGCGACCCTTGCGGGGCAAGAGTGCGAGTGAAGTACCGCCCCCCGTCTGGGAAGACGCTCCACATCTCCAGGTATCCCTGCCCTTCTACGCCGTCGTAGCGCACCATCCCCCTGACGACGTAGGGCCCGCCTCCCGTAGGCGGGCGGTCGATCGTGACCAGTTGGAAACGGGTACCGCCGGGATTGTCGGCGCGCAGCTCGAGCGCTGCCGCGCGGTCCGGCCCCTGGCCCGGGAGCAGCTGCCCGCCGGTTACCGTGGTGTGGGACCAGTCGATCGTAAAGCCCTGCGCGGTTGCCGCGCGGGCCGCCACGAACAGGGCCACGCCGACTCCGCTGAGCACGCGCCTCATTTCAAGTCTCCTAGGCTGCGAGCCCGCTCCTCCAGCACGCGCTGCGCCAGCTTGGGATCCGCCTTGCCGCGCGACACCTTCATGACCTGCCCCACGAAGAACTGCAGCAGTTTCGTCTCGCCCTTGCGATAGCGCTCGACCTCCGTGGGGTGGGCCCCCAGTACCTCGCTGACCCAACCTGCGACGACGCCCGTGTCCGCCACCTGAGTGAGCCCCAGGGCCTCGGCGACGTTGCGTGGCTCGCCCCCATGCTCCGCCATTTCGCTGAACACCCGCTTGGCCGCCTGGTGGCTCAAGGTGCCGCCCCGGACGAGGCTGATCAGGCCCGCAAGCGCTCCCGGCTGCACGCGCAACCGCTCGCCGTGATCCTTGGCATCGGCCAGCACCTCCGTCATCACCCAGTTGGCCGCGAGTTTGGCGTCGGCACCGGACCCCGCGTGCACGACCGTCTCGTAGTAGTCCGCGACCGCACGCTCGGCCGTGAGCACGGCGGCGTCGGTCACGCTGAGGCCGTATTTCTCGACGAACCGCTCCCGCTTCTTCGCCGGCAGCTCCGGCAATTGGGTCTGCTGCTCGGCGACGAACTCCTCGCTGAGCATGAGCGGCGGCAGGTCGGGGTCCGGGAAGTAGCGGTAGTCGTGGCTTTCCTCTTTACTGCGTTGCGGCCGCACGCTGTTCGTCTTCGAGTCGTACAACATGGTCTGCTGCGCCACCGTGCCTCCGGCCTCGAGCACGGCAATCTGCCGGTCGCGCTCCACGGTCAGCGCCTTCTCCACGAAGGCGAACGAATTGATGTTCTTCACCTCGGTCTTGGTGCCGAGCGCGGTCTCGCCGGCGCGGCGCACCGAAACGTTGGCGTCGACGCGGAGGCTGCCCTTCTCCATGTCGCACTCCGAGATCGCGGCGTATTCGAGGACCTGCTTGAGCGTCAGCAGGTAGGCGCGGGCCTCGTGGGGCGAACGGAAGTCGGGCCCCGTGACGATCTCGATCAGCGGCACGCCGCACCGATTCAGGTCGATGGCCGTCTGCTTCGGGAAGCGATCGTGGAGCGATTTCCCCGCGTCCTCCTCGACGTGCAGCCGCACGATCGTCGCCGTCGCGATGCCCTGGTCGGGCGACAGGTAGGAGAGCGACCCGGCCGTCGCCAGCGGCTGCTCGAACTGCGAGATCTGATAGCCTTTCGGCAGGTCGGGATAGAAATAGTTCTTGCGGGCGAACAGGCTGCGCGGATGCACGGTGCAGCCGAGCCCGAGGGCGGCCCGGACCGCGAGCTTGAGCGCCAGCTCGTTGGGCACGGGGAGCGCACCCGGCAGGCCGAGACAGACCGGACAGACGTTGGTGTTGGGCGGCGCGCCGAACGCCGCCGAGCAGCCGCAGAACATCTTGGATACCGTGCGCAGCTGCACGTGCGTCTCGAGCCCGATGACGGTCTCCCAGCGGTTCGCCATTACGCTTCCTCGCCCGCGGGAACGGCACGCTCGAGCGCGTACGCCGCCTCGAGCATCTCGTCGTCGAGAAATGCCTGGCCGACGAGCTGGCCGCCGATCGGCAACCCCTTGACGCGGCCGATCGGCACCGAGATCGCGGGCAGGCCCGCGAGGTTCGCGGTCACCGTGAAAATGTCCGATAGATACATCGCCACCGGATCATCGATCTTCTCGCCCGCCTTGAAGGCCGGTGTGGGCGTGGTCGGCGTGAACAGCAGGTCCACGCCACGATCGAACACGTTGCGGAAGTCCTGAGCGATCAGCGCGCGCATCTGCTGGGCCTTGCGGTAGTACGCGTCGTAGTAGCCCGATGACAGCACGTACGTTCCGACCAGCACGCGGCGCCGCACCTCGGCCCCGAATCCCTCGCCACGCGTCGTGCGGTACAGGGCGCGCACGTCTTCCGACCCGTCGAACCGCGGACCGTACCGAACGCCGTCGTAGCGCGCCAGATTGGACGACGCCTCGGCCGGCGCGATGATATAGTACGTCGGCACGGCGTACTGGGTATGGGGCAAGGCGACGTCGCGCACCGCCGCGCCCAGCTCACGCAACAGGCGAATCGCGCGGTCGCACGCGCGCCGCACCGCCGGATCCAGGTCGGGCGGGAAGTACTCTTTCGGGATTCCGATCACGAACCCCTGCAGCGACTCGGGGACGTTGGGCAGTCGCAGCGAGTCACGGTCTTCGCACGTCGCATCCTTCGGGTCGCGGCCGCTGATGACCGAGAGCACGCGCGCGGCGTCGTGCACGCTCCGGCCCAGGACGCCGATCTGGTCGAGCGAGGAGCCGAACGCCACGAGGCCGTAGCGGCTCACCCGCCCGTACGTGGGCTTGATCCCCACCACGCCGCACAGCGACGCCGGCTGGCGCACGGAGCCGCCGGTCTCCGACCCGAGGGCGGCGGGGACCGCGCCCGCCGCCACCAGCGCCGCGGAGCCACCCGACGAGCCCCCCGGCACCCGGGTCTTGTCGAACGGATGGAGTGTGCGACCGAAGGCGGAATGCTCGGTCGACGAGCCCATGCCGAACTCGTCGCAGTTCGTCTTCCCGGCGATGAGGGCGCCCGCCGCCTTGAGCTTGTTGACCGCGGTCGCCTCGTAAGGCGAGCGATACCCCTCGAGAATCCTCGAGCCGCAACTGGTCACGTACTCGAGCGTGCAGATGTTGTCCTTGACCGCGACCGGCATGCCGTACAGCACGCCCGATGGATGTGCCGCGGCGGCCTGGGCGAGCAGGGACTTACGGAGCTCTTTGGCGGGCGTGAGACACGCGTTCAGGCGCTTGGCCTTGACGAGGCGGTCGGCCGCCGCCCTGGCGCTCGCCAGCGCGTCCGCCACCTCCGTCATCCTTGCTCCTGCTCGAACTGACCCAGCTTGGGCACGAGGAAGAAGCCGTCGCGGAATGCGGGTGCGAACTCCGCGGGGCCGAACGCCAGAGGCGGCGGCTTCACCTCGTCGGGGCGGAACCGCACCGCGTCGGGCCCCGGCACGAAAGGCTTCACGCCTTCGCTGGCGGGCACGGCGTTGATCTGCGCGACGTACTCGAGGATCCGGGACATATGCTCCGCCAGGAGCGGCAGCGCCTCCTCGCCCACCTCGAACTCCGCGAGCCTGGCGATCTTCCGGACGTCGTCGTGCGTGACGCTCATGCGCTCTCCCACTCGCGCTCGAGCCCGGCATAGGCCACGAGCAGCTGCTTGGTTCCAATGTCCTGATCGTCGAACTCGACGGTCACCTTGAGCTCACGCCCCGAGCCCGAGACCGCGCGGACCGTGCCGCCCCCGAACTTGCGGTGCCGCACCCGCTCACCGGTCGCATAGCGCGGCGCGTCCTGCGAGGTCTCGATGTCCCAGTCGAGCTCAACCGGCGGCGCGCGCCGCGCCGCCGCCCCGCGCCGCGAGCCGCGCCCGGGACGATCCCACTGTGGCGTGGTGCTCCGCTCCTCGATTGCGCCCGCCGGCAGCGCGTCGAGGAAGCGCGACGGCTCCGACAGCTCGAGCCGCCCCGTCCGGTATCGCGTGCGCGCCCATGAGAGATACAATTTTTCGCGCGCGCGCGTGAGTCCCACGTAACACAATCGTCGCTCCTCCTCGAGCCCACCCGGCTCACCGGCCGAGCGCGCCAGCGGGAACAGTCCGTCCTCGAGCCCGGCGAGCCCCACGAGCGGCCACTCGAGCCCCTTCGCCATGTGCACCGTCATCAGGGTCACGCCCTCCGCGTCGCCGGTCCCCTGGTCGGCCGAGGTCACGAGCGCCGCCTGGGTGAGATAGCGCGCGATCATGGTCGGCCCCTTAAGCCGTCCCTCTTCCCCGGGTTCGTCACCCGCCTCATCCCCGTCGGTCTCCGCCCACGCCGCCGCCCCGGCGATCAGCTCCTGCACGTTCTCGACCCGCTCCACCCCCTCGGACCCTTCGTCGGCCAGATACTGGGCGTAGCCGACCGCTGCCACGATGTGCTCCAGGGCGGTCGCGGGATCGGTCTCCCCGTGCCGCATTCGCAGCTCGTCGATCAAGGCGACCACGCCGGTGAACGCCGCCCGCACGTTGGGCCGCAGGTCGGGCATGCGCTCCGCCCCGCGCGCCGCCTCGAGCAGCGGCTTCCCCCATTGGGCCGCCGCGCGGACGAGCTGCACGAACGATGCATCCCCGATGCCACGCCGGGGGACGTTCACGATGCGCGCGAAGGCCTCGTCGTCCGACGGATTGGCGATGAGGCGCAGGTAGGCCAGCACGTCCTTCACTTCCCGGCGCTCATAGAAGCTCACCGCCCCGACCAGCCGATACGGAATCCCCCGAAACCGCAACGCCTCCTCGAAGGGACGCGACTGGGCGTTGGTGCGGTACAGGATCGCCATCCCCTGGTACGCCAGGTCTGCTGCGGACGCACGGCGGGACAGCTCCGCGGCGAGCCACTCGGCTTCGTCCCGCTCGTCGGCGGCGGTGAGCAGCGTCACGGGTTCGCCACCGTGCTGGGCAGTGAATAGCGTCTTCCCCAAGCGGTGGGCGTTCTCCGCAATGACGCCGTTTGCGGCGTCCAGGATCACCTGGGTCGAGCGGTAGTTCTGCTCGAGCTTGATGAGGATGGTCCCCGGAAAGTCCTGCTGAAACGACAGCATGTGCCGGACGTCGGCGCCTCGCCAGCCGTAGATCGCCTGGTCGTCGTCGCCGACGACGCAGAGGTTCCGGTGCTCGGCGGCCAGATGCTTTACGAGGCGATACTGGGCGGCGTTCGTGTCCTGGAATTCGTCCACCAGGACGTGATCGAAGCGGCGCTGCCAGTACGCGAGGCGCTCGGGGTGCTCCGCGAACAACGTGAGGGGGAACAACAGGAGATCGTCGAAGTCCATCGCGTTGGCCTGTCGCAACGCGGGGCCGAGCGCGGCGTAGATCTCGGCGGCGACACGCTCCAGCGGGCCGTCGGCGCTCGCGCCCAGCTCCTCGGGCAGAAGCATACGGTTCTTGGCGCCCGAGATGATCGCGTGGATCGCGCGTGGAGGATGCGTCTTGAGCGCGTGGCCTCGCTGCTCCAGCATGCGCTTGATGAACGACTCCGAGTCGTCCTGATCGTAGATCGTGAAGTTGGGCGCGAAGCCCAGGAGCGGCGCTTCGCGCCGCAGCAGGCGTGCCGAGAGAGAGTGAAACGTCCCGATCCAGAGACCGCGCGGGTCGGCCCCGAGCAATGTGCCCACGCGGGCCCGCATTTCGCCGGCGGCCTTGTTCGTGAAGGTCACGGCGAAGATGCGGGACGGAGCCACGCCGCGCTCGCGGATGAGGTGCGCGATACGGGCGGTGAGCACGCGCGTCTTGCCCGAGCCCGCGCCGGCGAGCACGAGGAGGGGGCCGCCCGGATGGCGGACGGCGGTCTCTTGTTCTGGGTTCAGGGGCAGAGTCATGAACCTGGACTCCCGAAGTCACTCGCGCTCATTAGGTCTGCGACACCAGAGGAAATTCCAGCACAAACTCCGCTCCGTCTCCGTTCGGTCCCGGCCGGTAGACGAGGCGGCCACCGTGCTGTTGCTCCACGATGCGCCGTGCCAGGGCCAGACCGATCCCCCAGCCCCCCGGCTTGGTGGAGATGCCCGGCTCGAACAGCTGGTTCCGCACCTCGGGCGGCACGCCGGGGCCGTCATCGCGCACGGTCAAGCGGGCCATCCGACCGGCCTGCTCGACCGCCACGTCGATCCGCCCACCGCGCCCGGACAACGCGTCGACCGCGTTCTTGATCACGGCTTCCAGCGCCCACTCGAGCAGCACGGGATCCCCCAGGGTCGTGGGGCCCGGACCGGTGGCGCGGAGCACCAGTGCCACCGGGCTCGCGAGCGTGGGGAGCCGCGGCCGGAAGTAGCTCACGACCCGCTCCGCCAGGGCGCCCAGCCCCACCGAGTCGCGGCGCGCCGGCCGGCCGATGCGCTCGAACCGCTTGGCCACCCGCTCGAGACGCTCCGCATCGGCCTGAAGATGCTCCGCGAGCTCGGCTCCTGTGGTACCCGGATTTTCCCGCAGGTAGGCAATCCATCCCGTGAGGCTCATCAGGGGCGTGCCGAGCTGGTGGGCCGACTCGCGCGCCATGGCGACCCAGAGACGGTCGCGCGCCGCGGCGACCCGGGTGCGGTAGGCCCACACCGCGAGCACCGCGAGACACAGCAGGACGATGCCCTCGAGCGCCGCGATGCCGGCGAACCGCCGTGCCACCGGCCCGGCGCCATAGTGAATGGTGCCCACGCCGGGCTGCACCACCGGCGGGTTCTCCAGGTCAAGCTCGGCGATCCACGATCGTAACCGGGCCGTGTCCGCCCCGATCTGCGGCGGCGCGTTGTCGAGGGCCGTGATGTGACCCGCGGTATCCATGACGACGATCGCGATGCCGAGCGAGCGCACCTGCCGCGCCAGATCGAGCAGCGCATCGGTGGTCGCGTCGGGACCGGGGTCGCTGAGCCCCGCGAACACACGACCCAGCAGGAGGCTGGTTTCGCGGGCGTCGTCGCGCAGGTGACGCGCCACGACCCACGCGTACCACACCGTGATCCCACCGAGCAACACCGCCAGCCCGACCACGATGGGAAGCCCCGCGCGGCGGAGCGCCGCGTTACGCGGCACCGGCGGCGGCCACCAGCCGCTCCGTCCCGAGGTAGGGAACGAGCGCCGGCGGAACGGTCACGGAGCCGTCGGGCTGCTGGTGCGTCTCGAGCAGTGCGGCGATGGTGCGCGGCAGCGCGACCCCCGAGGCGTTGAGCGTATGCGCCAGTTCGGGCTTCGCGCCCGGCGCGGAGCGGAACCGGATGTTCGCCCGCCGCGCCTGGAAGTCCGTGAACGTGCTCGAGCTCGAGACCTCGAGCCACTGTGCCACGCCCGGCGCCCAGACCTCGAGATCGTATGTCTTGGCGCTCGCGAAACCCAGGTCTCCGGCGGCAAGCAGCACGACCCGATACGGTAGCTCGAGACGTTGCAGCACCGCCTCGGCGTGTCCGGTCATGCGCTCGTGCTCGGTCGGTGAGTCGGCGGGGCGCGCAAACCGGACCAGCTCGACTTTGTCGAATTGATGGATCCGCAGCAGCCCGCGGGTGTCCTTCCCCGCGGCGCCCGCCTCGCGGCGAAAGCACGGCGTATAGGCGGCGTACCCCAGCGGCAGGCGGGCCCCGTCCATGATCTCGTCCCGATGCAGATTGGTCACGGGCACTTCCGCCGTAGGCACGAGAAACAGATCGTCGGGCGCCGTCTTGTAGGCCTCCTCCTCGAACTTCGGGACCTGCCCCGTGCCCTGCATCGCCTCGCGTTTCACGACGAAAGGCGGCTCCACCTCGACGTATCCGTGCTCTCGCGTGTGGAGATCGAGCATGAAGCTGATCAGCGCGCGCACCAGCTTCGCTCCCGCGCCGACGAATACGGGGAACCCGGATCCGGCGATCTTCGCGCCGCGCGCGAGGTCGAGCACGCCCAGGCGCTCGCCAATCTCCCAGTGGGGCTTCCCACCAGCGGGGGCGGGCGTGCCCCACGTGCGTACGACGGTGTTGTGCGATGCGTCACCGTCGGGGAGCTCAGGGAGCGGAACGTTGGGCACGAACAGGCCTTTGCCCTCGAGGTCGCGCTCGACGCTGCTGAGCTCGGCCTCGAGCGCCGCGATGCGCTCGCCCAGGACGCGCCGTCCCTCGCGCAGGTCGGCCGGGAGCGCTCCCTTCTCTTTCATCAGGCGCGCGTCGGCTTTCGCGGCCTCGTTGCGCTCCGCCTTGAGCTGATCGAGTTGTCCGGTGAGGGCGCGGCGCCGCATGTCCAGCGCCTCGAGCTCGTCGAGCAGCCGCACCACGGTCGGGTCGCCGCGCCGGGCGAGCGCGGCACGCACCTGCTGGGGCGAGGTGCGCAGGAGCTTGAGGTCGATCACCGCCTTACTGCGTCGGAACGCCTGGCGCCAGGCCGCGGTACCCGCAATTCTGGTCGACGAGGATCTCGAAGTCCACGCGCCGCGCCGTCGAGTCCACGCGCAGCACACGCAGCTTGGCATACATGGAGACCGTCGCCGTGATCAGGCACTGCGACGGTCGCGAGCGCACGATGACCACCGTGCCGGAATCAATGGCGATCGGCCTGTCGACAATGTACCCAGAGCCCGTCGCGACCGTGATCGCCTCGAACGGCCGCGTGGACTTCTGCAGCCCCGACAGCTGGCCCAGGTTGACAGCGCCCGTAGGGAACAGAGCGGGCTCCCCGACAGAGTCGAAGTCGAACGCGAAGTCGAAGAACGTGGACTGGTCGGTCCGCACGGTCGTCGCGCCCTCGAGCGCGTACGCCGAGGGCAGCGTGATGGCGGTCCCCCGCAGCGCGTACAACGACACGGTGTCCACCACGTTGGTGAAGACCGCAGTAGGCAGACCAGTCGAGCCGCCGCACGCGGCGGCAAGGAGGCTGAACCCGATCAGCGCGACGAAACCCGCAACCGCGCGACGCTGGAAGGACATTTCGGTGCGGAAGATACCGTGCCGCGCACAAGTGGGTCAACCCGCGATGGCTGCTTGACTTCGCCAGTATCGATTCCTAGCTTGGCCGCCGTATGGCGACGATCCGGGAAGTGGTCGAAGCACTCGCTCGCCGCAGCGGTGTGGACGCGGTCATGGTCGTGGGGCGGGACGGATTGCCGATCGACTCCCGGGCCACGAACGGCGTCGACGCGGAGAACGTCGCCGCCCTCCTGCCATCCGTCATCAATGGGCTGGCGCAGCTCGGACACGCGGGGGGACGCGGCGAATTCGGGTCGGGCGTGCTCGAGTTCGGCTCCGGCCTCGCCGTGGTGTCCGTGCTCAACGCCGACGCGCTGCTCGTCGTGCTGGTGCGCCCATCGACCAACGTGGGTGCCCTGCTCTACGACCTGCGCCGCCACCGCACGGCGATCGCTGGCCTGTTTTAGGCGGGAGACACCGCCGTGTCGCTTCCGCCGCCAACTCCGCCCCCCTCGGCCCCCCCGGCCCCGGCTCCTCGGCGGCATCTCCTGGTGGTCGACGACGAGCCCCACATCGGGTTACTACTGCGGCCGCATCTCGAGCGCCTCGGGTACGTGGTGAGCCTCGCCCGCACGCTCGCCGAGGCCCGAGGCGTGCTGCGGAGCGCGAAGACGCCACTCGACGCCATGCTCCTCGACCTGCATCTGCCCGACGGCTCTGGCCTTGAGCTACTGCGCGAGCTGCGCGCCGCGCCGGCGACCCGCGCCTTCCCCGTCATCGTCCTCACGGCCGAAGGTGAGGAGCGGGTCCTGAACGAGGCAGAGCAGCTCGCCACGGATCTGCTCACCAAACCGTTCAGCCCGAGCAAGCTCACCGCTCGCATCGCCGCCCTGTTGGGAGAGGGGGGCGGCTCCCTCCCGTCGACCCCTCTCCCACCGGCGGCGAACAAGCCGCGCCCCTCCTCGCCATGAGCGTGTGGGCGGCGATCCTGGCCGGTGGGTCGGGGACACGCTTCTGGCCGCTCTCGACCCCGGAGCGCCCCAAGCAACTGTTGCCGCTCGCCGGCGACCGCCCGTTGCTCGTGCAGGCGGTGGAGCGGCTCGACGGCCTGGTTCCGGCCGAGCGGATCCTGCTCCTGACCGGCCCGTTCCTCGTGGACCAGGTGGCGCGCGCCGTGCCGCAGATTCCGCGGGCGCAGGTGTTCGCCGAGCCGCGGGCCGCGTCCACCGCGCCGGCGTTGGCGTGGGCCGCCCACTGGATCTCGCAACGGGACCCGAGCGCGCAAATGCTCTCGTTGCACGCCGACTGGGCGGTGAGCGACGACCGCGCGTTCCGTGCGGCTGCCCGCCAGGCGCTCGGTGTGGCCGCGGAGTACGATGTGCTGGTGACCGTCGGCGTGAAGCCATCCCGCAACGAGACGGGGTACGGCTACATCGTCCCGGGAAAACCGTTGGGAGGCGCCCGGGCCGTCGGGCGCTTCGTCGAGAAGCCCTCGGCCGCGCGGGCGGCGCTGCTCCGGCGCCGCGGCGCGCTGTGGAACACGGGGCTGTTCGCCTGGGGCGTGGCGCGGTTCCTCGGCGAAGCCGGGGCCTACGCCCGCGAGCTCAAGCCCGCCTGGCCCGCGCTTGCCGCCGGCGACGTCGCGGCCTTTTTCGAAGCGGTGCGTCCCGTGGCGGTCGACGTCGCCGTGCTCGAGCGTACGAAGCGACTCGCCGTCGTGGCCGGAAGCTTCGCGTGGGACGACATCGGGTCGTGGGACGCGTTGCTGCGGATCCGGACAGCGGACGCCCGCGGCAACGTGGTGGTCGGCAAGGCGACGGTCGCCGACGACGTGCGCCGCTCGGTGATCTGGTCCGAGAGCGAGGACATCGCCGTCATCGGCCTCGAGGACATGGTGGTGGTGCGCGCCAATGGCCACACGCTCGTGATGCCGACGGGCCGCGCCGAACAGCTCAAGGCGCTGGTGCAGCGGCTATGACGCCCTCCTCCCCCGCTCGCCCCCAGTCCTCTGGCCACGCGCTGTACCTATTGGACCCGGAGCCCACCCTCGCCTGGGCGCCGTTCGCCGGCGCGCGCCCACTGTCGGAGCTGCGCGCCGGCGCGTACCTGATCCGCGAGCGCTGGGAAACGTTCGTCGGCAGCGAGACGACCGCGATCTTCGCCCTGCCCCACCTGGCCGGTTTCGTCGAGGGGGACATGCCGCCGGTCGCCGCCAGGCGCCCCGTCACAGGACCGGCGGTGATCGGCTCGACGACCTTCGCGCCGCACGGGCTCGCGCCCGCGCTTCCCGACGGCGCGTTCCGGCTCACCAGCTGCGGCGTCACGGTAGGATGGGGCGTCGGACCGGGCGCCACGTGGGATGGCCCGCAGCCGCATGCCGCCGCGATCGAGGTGGCGGGGATGGTGCTGCACGGCGTGTACGACCTGGTGCCCGCCCTGGAGCGCCTGCTCGCGGAGGATCTGCGCGCCGAGCTCGGCGACACGGACCCGATCCCCGCGGGCAGCACCGTGCTCGGCGACCCGGCGGCGATCGCGCTGCACGATGCCGCCGTGGAACCCGGCGTGATCTTCGATGTACGGAACGGGCCGGTGGTGCTCGAAAGCGGGGCGGAGGTGCGTGCCGGGGCGCGACTCGAAGGGCCGCTGTGGGTCGGCGCGAACGCGCGCGTGCTGGGCGGGCCGGTGCGCGGGTCGGCCATCGGCCCGCACAGCAACGCACGCGGGGAACTGTCGAGCTGCGTGTTCCTGGGATACGCGAACAAGGCGCACGACGGGTTCGTGGGCCACTCGGTGATCGGCCGGTGGGTGAACCTCGGTGCGGGCACGATCACCTCGAACCTGAAGAACACCTACGGCCCGGTGCGCCTCGAGGTGGCCGGCACGCGACTGGAGACCGGGCTCCAGTTTCTTGGCAGCCTGATCGGCGACCACGCCAAGACGGCGATCGGAACGCTGCTCGCCACGGGGACGGTGATCGGTCCGGGCGCGAACGTGTTCGACGCGGCACGGCCACCCAAGTACGTGCCACCGTTTTCGTGGGGGGGAGGCGCCGGGAGCGCCCGCATGAGCAAGGACGGGTTTCTCCAAATCGTCGAGCGGGTGCTGCCGCGACGGGACGTCGTAGTTGACAAGGAGACGCGCGCCGTGCTCGAGCGCGTGTACGACTGGGCGACGCGCTGACTTTCGTGCTCAGCCTGTTGCTCCTGCAACCCGGAATGCGCACATTCGGTAGCTCTGCGGAACGCACTCGTCATGCCCGAGACCGAACACTACAAGCGCGTCGGCAAGTTCGAGCTGCACCAGCTCATCGGCGAAGGGGCGATGGGGACGGTGTGGCGGGCGTACGACTCCGTGCTGCGCCGTTACGTCGCGCTCAAGCTGCTGTCGCGCGCCGGGCGGACGCCGGAGGCGCGTGATCGCTTCCTGCGCGAGGCGCGGGCGGCGGCAGCGCTGCAGCATCCGAGCATCGTCACGATTTACGACCTGGGCGAGTCGGACGAGCAGCTGTACATCGCCATGGAGCTGATCGATGGCCGCGACCTGAGCTCGCTGATCGCGCTCCGCGAGCCGCTGGCGCTCGAGCGCAAGCTCGATGTCGTGATCGAGGTACTGCAGGGATTGTCCTACGCGCACGACCGCGGTGTCATCCACCGCGACATCAAGCCCTCCAACATCCGCCTCGCGTCGGACGGCGCGGTCAAGATCATGGATTTCGGCATCGCGCGGCTGCAGTCGGCCGACGTGACGGGCTCGGGCGCGATCGTCGGCACGCCCACCTACATGGCGCCGGAGCAGATTACCAACGGTGCGATCACCCCGGCCACCGACCTCTTCGCGGTCGGCTGTCTGCTGTACGAGCTGCTCACGTACCACAAGCCGTTCCAGGCGGAGACGGTCCACGGCGTGCTGTACCAGGTCCTCACGACCGACCCCAAGCCCGTCCGCGCCAGCGGCTCCTCGCTGCCCGCCGCGCTCGAGCGGGTGGTCGGGAAGGCGCTGAATAAGGTGCCGGAGGACCGCTACGAGACGGCGCGGGAGATGCAGTCGGCGCTCTTCAGCATCCGCGTGGGGCTCTCGGGCGCCACCGACGTCACGGCGCGACTGAGCTTGCGATGGACGCCGCTCCCCTCGGCGGTGCTACGCCTCGTCACCCACGCGCCGATCAGGTGGCGCGCCGCGGCGCTCACAGCGCTGATGGTGACAGCGCTGGTGCTGCTCTATGTCTCGCGCTCCCCTTCCCCGGTCGCCGCGCCGTTCCCCGACCTGGAGCTCTCGAGCGCCACGCTGGACCAGCTGGTCACCTATCCCCTGTCGGCGCATCTGAACGCGGCCCTCGTGGCGCAACGCGACTCGGCGCTCGCCGCGCGCGAGCGCGCCCGGCGCGCCGGCGCCATGAAAAACAACGTGCCGACACTGATGCTCGCCGAGGCGGTGTTGCAGACCGCCGAGCGCGCGGTGCGGAGCGGCGATCTGGCGCGGGCCGCGAGCGGCTATCTCAGCGCCATTCCCCAGTACGCGAAGGCGCAGGGCGAAGCCGAGGGACTGCAGCGGGATGCCCAACAGGCCATCGACCGGGCCACGCCCGTGGTGCACGCCCTGGCCACGCGGCCCGAGGCGGCGCGCGCCGCGCCCTCGCTGGCCCGTGCGGAGTCGCTCTACATCGCGATGGATTACGTCGTGGCCCGGCTGGCGGCGCTCGCCGCCGAGCAAGTCGGCGTCGCCGCGGGCGTGGCGCCCCCGTCGCTGCAGCCGTCCGACACCCGGGCAGCGATCGGCGTCCTGTTGCAGGACCTGGAGCGCGCGGTCTCAAGTGAGCGAGTCGGAAACCTGCAGGTGTTGATGCCCGCCATGGCGGCAAAGGATGTGGCGGCCTGGCAGAGCTTCTTCGAGCGTTACACTCAGCTGGCAGCGCATTATACGATCGATCGGCTCACCACGCGGCGCGACACCGCCTTCGCGGAGGTGCGAACGCTCTATACGTTCGTGCCGACGGGCGGCGGCGCGCAGCGGGAGACTCGCCTGCGCCAGACCATCCGCTTCGTCCGGACCCCCGGCGGCTGGCGGGCCGCGAATATCGAGGATACGCCCTGAGCGTCAGTCCCAGGCGCGTTCAGTGGCAGGCGGTGGCGCGGGGATCGCGACGGAGTCGGCGCGCGCGGTGGCCGGCCCGACGCGGCGCAGCGTGACCGGTTTCTCGAGATCGCCCCCCGAGAGGGTGAGCTTGTCGCTCTCGAGCTTCATGCCGTAGACCTGCCACACCCCATCCCCCAAGGTGAGCCACAGGCTGTCGCCCACGGTGCGCCAGCGCGCCACCTGATCGCCGAACTGCGCGGAGCTGTCGCTCCGCACCAGGATGTTGCGGATCTCGTCTTGAGTCTTGGCCTGCCACTTGCCCTCGATGTGGGGACGGCTCGTGGTTTGCGCTGCGAGCCCCGGACTGACACCGAGCGAGCAGGCGACGGCAAAGACTGCAAGGGAGAAACGAACCGTCATAAGGGAGCCACGGTCTAAGATAACAAGACGCCCCGGAAGTAACTTCCGGGGCGTCGGCGCATGGCCGTTCGGCGTACGGCTCAATACAAGTCCGCCCAGGCGCGTTCCTTGGCCCGCTTCGGGTAGGCCGACGCCGACAGCGCGGCGGTGAGCGCGCAGGATGAGTATTGCAGTGAGGTGTTCCCGGCGAGCGCGACGTTGTCGTCGACCGAGACGCTCGCCGCCATCACGCCGCCCACGATCTTGTTGCCGGTCCCCGTCATCTTGAGCCCGCCGCGCACGATCACGGCGCCCGTGAACGCGAAGTTGCCTGCCACAGTAAAGTCCCCGTCGACCAGCAGGATGCCCTGACCGCTCCCTGTGGTGACCTTCAAATCGCCCAGCACGTGAATCGTCGGGAAGTAGCTCTCGCACGCCCCGGACGGCGCCGCGCGGTTCGGGTCGCCCCAATTGGCGGGGCTGACACTGGTCTGGCACACGCCCCCCGCCGCGATGGGGCCGACGCCGGTGAGGAGAGTCCCGCCCGGATAGGTCAGGTTCGCCGCTGCGGCGAGCGATTGATAGTTCGAGCCCCCGTAGTTGAAATACGTGTTGCTGTCCGCGGCGGCGGGCGTCGTGAGCATGGGCGGGCTCCCGTTGAGGGTGACGCTCCCATTGACCGTGGCCGTGGTGGTGGGCGAGATCGCCGCGCCGGCCACGTTCTGCGTGCTGGTGCCGCAGGACGACCACCCGGCAGGGGCGGCGTCGTTGCCATTCACGCTGACGTTCCCATTGACCGTGGTGTTGCCCTGGGTCGTGATCGCGCCCAAGACGTTCATCTGTGGCAGGTCGAGCCGGAACAGCGCACCGTAGCGCCGGCGCGCCGAAGCCTGGCTCCCCAGCCCGCCCGCGGTTCCCTCGGAGACCACCCAGAAGAACGGGCCGGTGAGGCGCGTGACGATCACTTTGGCGGAGGCGGTGTGGAGCCCGGGATACACCCGTTTCAGGGTGTCCCCGGTCTTGAGGCGGGTGTTATCCGCCAGGTTCCACTCCTGCGGTACCCGATTGAGCCCGAGGTCGGCGGCGGCCGTCGCCTGCTCCTGGCGCATGGTGTTCGTGCCGATGCGATAGTCCTGCGTGGTCACGAACACGATGCCCCCGATGAGCACGCCGATGATCACCATGGCGCCCAGCGCCATGATCAGCGCCATGCCGTTGCGGGATTGGAGACTGACCTGCATAACGAGCCCCTTTCTCAGTTGCGGTTGCGCAGGCCGATCTCGATGCGCATCGAGTCGCCGAACGTGGTGGCGTGGGTTCCGGTAAAGTTGACCAGCCCTGCCCCCTGGCCCCGCACCACCAGACTGATGCGCATCACGTTGGCGGGGATCGCCGTCACGGCACCGGTCGCGTCGTAGTAGGCGAACTGCACGCCGCTGGTCCCGTTCGTTGCATAGGGCTGGAAGGGCCCGGCGATCGCCTTCGTCGTGTTGCACACGGGCGACCGGCCAGTCTTGCAGTCGTAATAGCCCAGGTACCACTTGTTGTCCGTGTCCTTGTAGAGCCGGTAGCGCACGCGGCGAAAGAATCGCATCGCCGCCCCCGGGTGGATGTTGCCGCTCGCCGCGGAGACGAACGTGAGCTGGTAACTGGGATTGCTGCCCGTGAGGTCGCTCGGCTGCACCAGTCCGCTCGAGGTCGGGCAGCCGTTGGCCACGTTGCCAGCCACGGGGGTCACCACCGAGATCTGGTAGCGTGACCAGGCGTCGTCGGTCACGTTGATGCTCGCGCCGTCGTTGTAGACCGCGACTGAGTCACCGGGTGAGAGCGGCATGGACCAGCTGCTCATCACCGAGCCCTTGGCGAGGCTCTGCGGGACGGTCGAGAGCTTCCCCGCCAAATTGGTGCACACGACCGAGCTGCCGAACGCGGATCGGAACTCGAGCGACGAATCGGTCATCAGGTAGATGTCTCCGCCGACGCTCGAGATGCCCTTCAGGTCGGCGGGAAGGATCGCGGCGGCCTGGCGCAGCTGCTGCCGCGTCAGCGTGGCGTCGTTGGTGCTGTTGTAGAAGCGCTGCTGCCGCACCAGCAACTGCACGATGGCGGCTCCGACCAGGCTGGCGAGCGCGATGCCGACCAGCAGCTCGATGAGCGTGAAGCCCGCGCGACGGGTCAGCATGGCATGTAACTCGTGAAGGTCTCGGTCCGCGGCCGACGGTTGCTCAGGAACGTGACCGCGACGGTCACGTCATCCGCGCGGGCCAGCCGCGTGAGTGTCCACATCTCCGCGATGCCCCGCGTCTTGGCCGAGCCGGTCGCGCGGTTCGCACACGCGGTCGACCGGATGATGTCGAAGCGTGACTCCGCCACGCCCGCCGCCACCGTCCGCGACCTGGTGGTCGTCATCGCTGTCAGGATCATCGACGAGGTGCTCGCTAGAGCGAGCAACCCCACGCTGAAGATCATGACGGCGACCAACAGCTCGACGATGGTGAACCCCCGCTCCGCACTCCGGATCATGGACAGCTCCGCGTAGTGATGTTCCCGAGGCCAGTGACGCAAATCGTGTCGGTGCGGCCCCCCATCCCGACGATGATCTTCGGTGTCAGCGTCAGGTTGACGGCAAACCCGCGCGGGTCGAACTGGATCGTATCCTTGGGGCTCGCACTCAGGATCGTGCCGGCGCCGTACTTCTTCACAAAGTCGAGCGTGGTCCCGAGCTGCACCGGCGTGCCTGAGGAGTCGACGAGCACCTTCAGAACGCTGCCGCTGCGAACCAGCCAGGCCGTGCGGCTCTGCTGGACAGCAATGGCGCGTGTCCGAACCAGGTAGCTCGTCGCGTCGCGGATCGCGGCCCGGCGCGAGTTCGCTACCCAGCTGCCGCGGACGCTGCGCACCATGATGCTGACCAGGACGCCCATCACCACGAGCACGATGGTCATCTCGATCAACGTGAATCCCGCCGCCAGAGCAGTAGACCGCTGCCGCCGGCAGGTCGCGCTGCGAGGTCCCTGGGACACGATCATGCAGAACTCCTTCTGCCTAAACAGCTACGTGATGACACCTGTCCAGTGTACAATACATAGTACCTATAACACGCTGCCTTGTCACATAGCAATTCGCGCGCTCGCCGCGTTGGGCCACGCAACACTAATCCCGCTTTGGACTTATGACGAAGGAGATGACGCCGTGCACTACGCCGCCGGTACCGCGATTCGCCCACCGTCAAGCATTACGCCACTGTCTAACTTCTAGTCACTTGTCCCACCGAACCTCGGCCGTGCGACGACACGCGTCGCGGATCGCAGCGCACGCCGCCGCGCTAGGCGCCCGATCCCGCGCTCGCCGCGGGGATCACTGGCGCGTGCTCGTCGACCATGATGGCCAACTGTGGCTCCCACTGCCGCATCATCCGGACGAACGCGGTGGCGAGGTCGTTGTCGAACTCCGAGCCCTTCCGGTCGTCGAGGTAGCGCAGCGCCTTCTCGGCAGGCCACGCCTCCCGATAGGGTCGGTGGGTGCGGAGCGCGTCGTACACGTCGCACACGTGCACCAGCTTGCTGGCGCGGTGGCAATCCCGGCGGAACCGAAGGGTGGGATAGCCACCGCCGTTCAACATGATGTGGTGCTCGTACGCCACCACGGCGGGAAGATCGAGCTGTTCCTCTGACTTGAGGATGATGCGCGCGCCCTCGGCCGGATGTTGGTTCATCAGGGCACGCTCTTCGTCCGTGAAGCGCCCCGGTTTGGTGAGGACCTCCAAGGGGATCTTCACTTTGCCGATGTCGTGGAGCAGGCCCGCTATCCCGAACGTGCGGACGTCGTGCGCTCCGAGGTCCAGGTACTCGGCGAGCGCCATCGTCAGCACCGCGACGTTCATCGAGTGCGTGGTCGTGTACTGGTCGAACTGCTTGAGTTGGAGCAAGGGGATTACGATCTGGCGGCCGCCATGCATCGCGATCGCGAGGGAGCGCACCACGGCCTCGACCTCGCTGAGCGGCACGATCCCGTGGCCGGCGACCTCGTCGTGGAACCACCGGACGGCTTCGGCTTCCTCGCCTAGGGAGTACGTGATCGTGGCGACCGGCTCGGGGCGCTGTTCGGCGCCCCCCTTTACACCCACCGACCCGTAGCGGATGCTCGAGCTGCGCATCTGGCGCGCTTCGGAGGTGTCGATCGCCGAGAGCGTCAGCCGGGCGAGGACCTCGTCGAGGAACTGCACGAAGTCGTCGCGCGTCACCCGCTCGGCGAACTCGAGCCGTTGGATGCCGGCCTGCGTCAGGCGGTGGGTCCAGTCCCAGGCCTTGAGCTCGCGCAGCGGCAGGTTCCCGAAGACGATCTCGTCTCCGAGGAACGTGAAGAGCGCGTTCGGCTCGGCGGCCTGGAGGTCCTGCAGCTCCTGGAACGCCGCGTCGATCGCGCGCTCGCGCGCGGGGTGCCCTGCCTTGTAGAGCGTCATTGCGGCGAGGGCATGGGCGAAGGCCGACAGGAATCCGGCGGGGCTACTCACGCGGGCCCTCGCTCTGCTTGGCGCGCGGCGGCGCGGATCTCATGGTCGTTGGCCGCCGCCGCCCGCTCGAGCACGGCGCGCGCCCGCGGGTGACGCCCCCACCCGGTCGCCAGCGCCATCAACGCGGCGAGCACCTCGGGCGACTTGGCACGCAGCTTCTCCCGTCCGAACAGGCTCCGGCCCCCGGACGCGAGGCGGAGCAGCGCGTCGAGCGCCGCCGGCGGGCGCGCGTACCCGAGGGCACGGATCGCGAGGCTGCGCACGTCGACCGGACTCGTGCCGTCCGTCGTGCGATCAACCAGCGCCTCGACGGCGTCGTCGGGACAGCGTTGCAGCGCCACCGCCAACCCGAGCGCCAGTCGCAGCGTGCGGGGATCCGGGTCCTGCAGCCCGTTCGCCAGAGCGGCGTCGCGCTGCGCGGGGAGCGTGACCTGGAGCTTCACGGCCTGCCAGCGCACGCGGGCGTCGGTGTGACCGAGGTACGACGACGCGGAGAAGCCGGCCGGGAGGGGGGCCAGATCCTCGAGCAGCGCGAGGAGGTTGCGGGTCACATACCAGCGCGGGTCATCGAGCCGCGCGATCACGATGCGGGCGAGCTCGGGTCCCATCTTGGCGAGCTGGGCGAGCAGCCCGCGCCGCGTGCTGCGGGCTTCGGCCGTCGCGAGGGCATCGAGCAACGGAGCCGCCGCAGGCAGCCCCACCCGCGGCACGAGGCGCTCGAGCGTCTTGAAGTCGACGGGTTCGTGCCCCGCCAGTCGCCGCACGACATCCGGCGTCGCCAGGCGAGCCCACACCTCGGGCGCCGCCGCCGGGGCCTCCCCGACCTGCGCCAGGGCGTCGAGCAGCTGACCCAGCCGCCCCTCCTCCACCACGCGGTCGGCCGCGGCGAGCACGCCGGGGCCGACCGTGTCGACCTCGAGCGCCATCGCCACGATGCGGTCGGGCTCCGCCACATCGGCGCGTTCGGCCCGCGGCGCGAACAGCGGGGCCGCGCGCGACATACCGTGAAGCGCCGCGCCGTACGCCTCCGGGTTCGGGTCCGCGAGCGTCCAGTCCTCGAGCAGCTGCTGGATCTGCTCGCGCAGCGCGGCGTCCGCATGGGGCCGGACCTCAGCCGTGCCCGCCTCCGCGTGCGCCGCGAGCTTCGAGAGCATGCGGAGCAGCGAATGCGAAATCGTCTGGTGGGATGCCTCGGCCGCAGCCTTGAGGAGCGCGAGAACGGCCTCCACGGCCATGCCGTCGCTCGCATCCTGGACGAACTTGCGCCGCTGCACGAAGTCGCCGCCCATCTCGATCAGCCGCCGCAGCGTGTCCGGGTGCAGGTCGCGAATCAACCGCGAGGTGCGACGGCGCAGCGCCAAGGCCTCGGCAGTGCCTGCCGTCTTCAGCTCCTCCGCGATCTGTAGCAGGTAGCCGACAATCACCTGATCGTAGGCGCTCGTCTCGGTCTTGCTCCGCGCGTCGATCGCCTTGGCGATCACGGCCGGCTCGGTGGAGGCGGGCCGCTCATCGGGCGCCGTCGCGAGGGCGGCCCGCGCCAGGCCGACCCACAGTTGCGCCGCGCGCGCCCCCCGCCCCCCCTCGGACGGCGCCGTCCCGTCGTCCACCAGCTCCAGCCGCTCGTACGTGAGCGGGTGCAGCTGCACGTGCGCCCAGGCGCGCATCCGCTCGGGCGGCCCGAGGCCCAGCGGCTCGCCGCTCCGCTCCGCGTCGACGGCCAGGGTCTTCAGGACGTTCGCGACCTCGCCCACCTCGAGACCACGCCGGAAGGTGATCGCGCCGAGGTGATGGCGGTGGAGGCGCCCGGCGAGCTCGGCCAGGACGGGGTGGGTGGGGTCGGTCGCCACCCCCTCGATCACCAGCTGGTGACGCGCGACGCCGAGCGACACCGTCGATCGGTTCACCACCAGCTGCTCCACGCGGCGCGTTACCCCGGCCGCCGCCGGCGCCAGCGACGGATGGCCTTCGGGATACATGGTGTGCTTGTGCAGGGCGATGGAGAGTTCGATCAGGAAATCGGCGAGGTCGCGCGACAGGGTCGCACGCTCGGCAGGGGGATGGGGGCCCGGGCCAGGGGGCGAGGGAGCCACGGTCTAAGATAAGTGGATTTACCGGCAGCCCCCGCGTGCTGAATGTCTCAGCGGCGACAATGCATGCCCCCACGCGTGCACCGCTACGGGTGGCGGCCGCCGCCTCCCGCTAGATCCGGCGCGGACCAGTCAATGAGGAATGTGCCGCGGCACTTCGAGCAACGGGCTTCGACTACTGGGTGCACCAACGGTGCGCGATGAGCGCAATGGGGGCACACGCCGTATGACTGGCCCCACGCCGCTGCGGCTCCGGCCACATCGCTTGGCCGCTCGACGATCGTCCAGCGGTCGGGGCGGACGCTGACGAATTCCAGGTACTCACGGAGGACGGTCACCGGCTGGTGCTCGACGTCCAGGATGACCTGGCCGTAGGCCTCCCGGATCACCCGATACCACGCGCCGCGCCGCAGCCCAAGGTGGAGATCGGTCTTCAGACGCGCCCACGAAAGCTCCGGCATTACGGCATCTCCGTCCACGCGTGGTACTTCACCGGCTGTGGCAGCGTGTTGGCCCCCAGCTGTTGCTGCGTTGCCCATACACCCGCCGTCCCAGCCAGCGGCTCGCTATGCAATCTAAAGCTACTATAAGATGTACACTTGTCATAGTACGTAACGTGAGAGGAAGTACACGAAAACGCCCCGGGGGATCACCCCGGGGCGCGTCCCGCTCCTTCTGCACGTTCTGCGCGTTTTGCGGTTCTTAGTACATCCCTCCCATGCCCCCGCCGCCACCGGGCATCGGCGGCGCCTTTTCCTTCTCCTTCTTCTCCACCACCACGCACTCGGTCGTGAGCAGCAGGGCCGCGATCGACGCCGCGTTCTGCAGCGCGGTCCGGGTGACCTTCGTGGGATCGATGACGCCGGCCGCGACGAGGTCCTCGTAGGTGTCGGTCTGCGCGTTGTAGCCGAAGTTCTTGTCCTTCGACTCCTTCACCTTCCCGACCACGATCGACGCTTCCGCGCCCGCGTTCTGGGCGATCATCCGCATCGGCTCCTCGAGCGAGCGCCGCACGATATCGACGCCGATCTTCTCGTCGTCATCGGTGCCCTTCACCTTGTCGAGCCCCTTCTGGCACCACAACAAGGCCACGCCGCCTCCGGGCACGATGCCTTCCTCGACCGCCGCGCGCGTCGCATGCAACGCATCTTCCACGCGCGCCTTCTTCTCCTTCATCTCGGTCTCGGTGGCCGCTCCCACGTTGATCACGGCGACGCCGCCCGCGAGCTTCGCGAGCCGCTCCTGCAGCTTCTCTTTGTCGTAATCCGACGTGGACTTCTCGATCGCCGCCTTGATCTCCTTGATGCGGCCCTGGATCGCCTCGGACTTGCCCTTTCCGCCGACGATCGTCGTGTTGTCCTT
>Ga0209375_1000760_pt1 | contig 26237 bp, 19 predicted proteins | sample GraSoiAngelo_131_FD_185888 | JGI IMG/M metagenome (GOLD analysis project Ga0209375, IMG submission 185888) | Grasslands soil microbial communities from the Angelo Coastal Reserve, California, USA - 14_0929_02_30cm (SPAdes) (version 2) | ecosystem: Environmental > Terrestrial > Soil > Grasslands ... | reverse complement strand
AGGGCGCGCTGCACGACGTCCTTGGCGGCAAGCTCCGACGAGCTCACCAGCGCCCGCGCGGCAGCGAGGGCGTAGTTGCCCCCGGACCCGATCGCCAGGATGCCGTCGTCCGGCTCGATCAGCTCGCCCGAGCCCGAGATGACGTAGCCGTGCTCCTTGTCGGCCACCACGAGCAGCGCCTCGAGCCGCCGCAGCACGCGGTCCGAGCGCCAGTCCTTTGCCAGCTCGACCGCCGCGCGCGGCAGATTGCCGGGGTAGCGCTCCAGCTTCTCCTCGAACTTCTCGAACAGCGTGAACGCGTCCGCCGAGGCGCCCGCGAAGCCGGCGAGGATCTTGCCGCCTTTGAGCGCCCGTACTTTGTTCGCGTTGGCCTTCATCACCGTGTCGCCCAGCGTGACCTGGCCGTCGCCGCCCAGCGCCACGTGGCCGTCGCGGCGGACGCACAGAATCGTCGTGCTATGGATCCGCGTCATGTCCCTCACGCCCGGGGATGGGCCTTGTGATACACCTGCTTCAACCGTTCCACCGACGTATGAGTATACACCTGCGTCGTGCTGAGCGAGGCGTGGCCCAGCAGCTCCTGCACCGACCGCAGGTCGGCCCCGGCGTCGAGCAGGTGGGTGGCGAACGAGTGCCGCAGCGAGTGCACGTGCAGGTCGCGGCCCCGCGCCAGGGCGGCGAACAGCCGCTTGATCGCGAGCTGCACGCCCCGCACGCTGAGCCGCCGGCCGCGCCGGTTCACGAACACCGCGCGCCGGTCCGCCGTTCCCGACAGCGCCAGCGCGTCCCGGTGCCGGTAGTACGCCCGCAGCGCCCGCCCGGCGTGCCGGCCCACCGGCACGAGCCGCTCCTTCTTGCCCTTGCCCCGCACCTTCGCCTGGTCGGACACGAGATCCACGTCTGCGTCGTTGAGGCCGGCGAGCTCGGACAGCCGGACGCCCGTCGAGTAGAACAGCTCCAGCATCGCCAGGTCCCGCACCGCGACGAACCCGCCGGCGGCGGCGCGATGCTCCGCGTCCGCAAACAGCCGGTCGATCTCGGACCGGTCGAGGTGCGCGGGGAGCGGGCGTGGGAGCTTCGGGGTGCGCATCGCCCGCGCGGGGTTCACCTCCACCCCCTCGGTCGCGTTGAGGAAGCGGTAGAACGTGCGCAGCGCGGACAGCGCCCGGGCCACGGAGCGCTTCGCGAGCCCGCGCTGCTGCATCGCGCCGAGCCAGCCCCGGATGGCCAGCCGGTCCACTCCCGCCCAGCGCCAGGTCCCGCCGTAGTAGCGGTCGCAGAACGCGGCGAAGTCCTGCACGTCCCGCCCGTAGGCCTTGACCGTGTGGGGAGAATCGTTTCGTTCCTTCGCGAGGAAGGCGACGAAGGCGGCGATCGCGCCGGTCACGCCGTGACCCCCACCCCGATCCCCAGCCGCTCCGCGAACCGATCCATCTCCGCGAGCGCCCGCTCTGCGAGCAGCCGCTTCCTTCTCTCTTTGTCCCGGACCGGCCGCTCGAGCGGCTCGAGCAGCCCGAAGTTGGCGTTCATCGGCTGGAAGTGCTCCGGGTCCGCCGTGTGCACGTAGCGGTACAACGCGCCCAGCATCGTGGTGGGGGGCGGCACCGCGGGCGGTTCGCCTGCCAGCAGCCGCGCCAGGTTGATGCCCGCCAGAATTCCGCTCGCCGCCGACTCGGCGTACCCCTCGACGCCCGTGAGCTGCCCGGCGAACAGCAGCCGCGGATCGTCCCGCGTCGACAGATGCGCCGTGAGCGCCCGGGGCGAGTTGATGTACGCGTTGCGGTGAAGCGAGCCGTAGCGCAGGAACTCCGCGCGCTCGAGCCCCGGGATCATGCGGAACACCCGCTGCTGCTCGGCGGTCCTGAGGCGCGTCTGGAAGCCGACGAGGTTCCACATCTGCCCGGCGCGGTCTTCCTGGCGCAGCTGGACCACCGCGTAGGGCTGACCCCGGGCGCCAGCCCGGGGATCCACCAGCCCCACCGGCTTCATGGGACCGAAGCGCAGCGCGTCGCGGCCCCGCGCCGCCAGCTCCTCCACCGGCAGGCAGCCTTCGAAGTAGGGGGGGGGCGTCCGATCGAACTCGTGGTGCGGCTGGTATTGCTCCCCCGTGCGGAGCGCCGTCACGAAGGCGTCGTATTGCTCCTCGGTGAGCGGGGCGTTCCAGTAGTCGTCGCCCCCGCCCTTGCCGTAGCGCGACGCGCGGAACAGGCGCTGGTCGTCGAGCGAGTCGGCGGCGACGATCGGCGCGATCGCGTCGAAGAACGCGAGCGACTGCGCCTCGAGGCGCCGCGCGATCGCGGCCGCGAGCGCGTCGGACGTGAGCGGCCCGGTCGCCACCACGCCGGGGGACTCGAGCTCCGTGACCTCCCCGCGCTGCAGCGTGATCCGGGGGTGGCCCGTCACGCGCTCGTGCACCGCCTGCGCGAACGCCACCCGGTCCACGGCGAGGGCGGCGCCGCCCGGCACGCGCGCGGCGTCCGCCGCCGCGAGCACGATGCTCCCGAGCCGCCGCATCTCGGCCTTGAGCAGGCCGTGCGCGTTCGTCAGTTCGACCGATTTGAAGGAGTTGCTGCAGACGAGCTCGGCCAGCCGGTCGGTCTGGTGCGCGGGCGTGGGGCGGTCGGGCCGCATCTCGTGGAGCGTGACGGCCACGCCGCGCTCGGCCAGCGCCCAGGCGGCCTCGCTCCCCGCGAGCCCGCCGCCGACCACGGTCGCGCGTAGGGGCACGGCACGCCGTGCCCCTACATCGCCACCGACTCCGCCGGCGTCGCCTCCGCGACCGGGACTTCGTGTCCGCACTTCAGGCACTTGCGAGTCGCCCCCTCGGTCTTGGACTGCCGCTCTTCCATGCCAACGAAGCCGCACGCCGGACACGCGACGGCGACCGGCTTGTTCCACACCGAGTAGTCGCACTCCGGATACCGCAGGCAGCCGAAGAAGTTGCGGCCCTTCTTGGTGCGCCGCTCGGCCAGATCGCCGACGCCGCACTTGGGGCACTTCACCCCGAGCGGCACGGGTCGGGTGTGCTTGCACTTGGGATAGCGCGTGCACGCCAGGAACTCGCCGTAGCGCCCCGTCTTGATCACCATCGGCGCGCCGCACTCCTGGCAGATCTCGTCCGTCGGCCGGTCGGGCACCTTGTCGCGCCGCAGCGGCCTCGTGAATCGGCATTCGGGGTAGCGGGCGCAGGCGATGAACGGTCCGAACCGCCCGCTCTTCACCACCAGCCCGCTGCCGCACGTGGGACACTTCTCCTTGTGCAGCTCCGACAGGTCGTGCACGTCGTGGATGAGCTGCTGCACGTCCACCGCGTCGAGCGCCTTCGAGAACGGCCCCCAGAAGTCGCCCAGCACCTGCTGCCAGCCGAGGTCGCCCTCCTCGACCTTGTCGAGCTCGTTCTCCATCTGGGCCGTGAACCCGACGTCGAACACCGCGGGGAAGGAGCGCTTCATGACGCGCCACACCGTCTCGCCGAGCGGTGTGGGCGCGAAGCGGCGATCCTTGGCCGTGGCGTACCAGCGGGCCTTGAGCGTCGAGATGATGGTCGCGTAGGTGGACGGACGCCCGATCCCGAGCCGCTCCAGCTCCTTGACGAGGCTCGCTTCGCTGTAGCGCGGCGGCGGCTCGGTGAAGTGCTGGTTGGGCGTGATCTGCTTCACGGTCACGACGTCGCCCTCGACGAGGGGCGGGATCGGCGGCAGGTCTTCGAGGGTCTTCCCTTCCTCGGGCTCGTGCGCCTCGTGGTACAGCACGTGGTAGCCGTCGAACAGCATGCGCGACCCGGTCGCCCGGAACACGAAGCGACCCAGGTCGAAATCGACCTTGGTGGTCTCGAACACCGCCGGGGTCATCTGCGACGCCACGAACCGCCGCCAGATCAGCTGATACAGCTTGAGCTGCCGGGCGTCGAGGTGCTTCTTCAGTTCCTCGGGCCGGCGCAGCACGTCGGTAGGACGGATCGCCTCGTGGGCGTCCTGGACGCGGGCGTTGCTCTTGCCTCCCTTGTGGACGACGGGCTCGTCCGGCAGGTAGCGCTTGCCGAACTCCCGCTTGATGAAGTCGCGCGCCTGGGCGACCGCCGAGTCGGCCACGCGGACCGAGTCGGTCCGCATATAGGTGATCAGGCCGACCGGGCCCTCCGCCCCGACCTCGATCCCCTCGTACAGCTGCTGCGCGATCCGCATCGTGACCGCCGCCGAGAAGCCGAGCTGCTTCGCGGCCTCCTGCTGCAGCGTGCTGGTGCGGAACGGCGGGGGCGCGGGCCGGCGCCGCTCGCCCTTCTCGACCGTCGTGACGTTGAACGGCAGTTTCAGCGCTTCGGCGACGATCGCCCGCGCGGTGCCTTCGTCCTTGATCTCCGGCTTCTTGCCGTCGAGCTTGTGCAGCCGCGCCTGGAACGCCTGGCCGTCCTTCTCGAGGTCGGCCTCGATGGTCCAGTACTCCTGCGGCACGAACTTGCGGATCTCCTCCTCGCGCTCGCAGATCAGGCGCAGCGCCACCGTCTGGACCCGTCCCGCGGACAGGCCGGTCTTGATGCTCTTCCACAGGAGCGGCGACGTCTTGTACCCCACCAGCCGGTCGAGCACGCGCCGTGCCTGCTGCGCGTCCACTTTCCGCTGGTCGATGTCGAGGGGATGCGCCAGGGCCTGCGCCACGGCGTCCTTGGTGATCTCGTGGAACAGGACGCGGCGCACCAGACTGCCGTTGCCGAGCTGGCCCGCCACGTGCCAGGCGATGGCCTCGCCCTCGCGGTCGGGGTCGGTGGCGAGGAGGACGCGCTCCGACGTCTTGGCCGCCCGCTTGATCTCGGCGAGGGTCTTCGCCTTTTCCTTGATGGTTACGTATTTGGGGGTGAAGCCGTGCTCCACGTCCACGCCCAGCTCGCGCTGCGGCAGGTCGCGCAGGTGTCCCACCGTCGCCTTCACCGTGTAGCCCGACCCCAGGTATTTCCCGATGGTCTTGGCCTTGGTGGGCGACTCGACGATGACCAGCGCGCCGTGACCGCGGCGCGCCGTCGCCTTCCGTGTTTTCTTCACCTCTCGCTTCTTAGCAGCCACGCGTCAACCCTTCGTCAAACGAAACGAGGAACGGCATCTTTACCATCCCGCACTGCTTTGCGCAAGTCTGACGACCTCGCTCACGACCTGTTGCGGCGTTTTGCGATCGGTGTCGACCTGCGCGTGCGCCTCTCGGTAGAACGGATCGCGCTCCTTGTGCAGCTGGCGCATCCGCGCCACGGGGTCCTCACCTATTAACAGCGGGCGGGTTCCCTCGGGCGCGGCGCGCTGCGCCGCCGTCTCGGGCCGCGTGCGGAGGTAGATCACGAGGGCGCGGTCCTGCGCGCCCGCGATCGCGCCCGGCTGCGCAGCCCAGCCACCGCCCGGGGCGATCACGGCGGGCTGGTTCGCGAGCGTGGTCTCCATCTCCTTGCGCTCCATCTCGCGGAACGCGCCCTCCCCCTTCTCCGCGAAGATCAGCGTGATCGGCTTGCCCTCGCGCCGCACCAGGATGCCGTCGACGTCCACGAACCCCGCGTGCAGCTGCTCCGCCACGAGCTTGCCGATGCTGGTCTTCCCCGAGCCCGGCAGGCCGATCAGCACGATGTGCTTTTTCATGACGCCGCCCCCGCCCCCCGCGGGGTGCGCGCCCGCACCTGCGCGAGGTACCCCTCGAAGTTCCGCTTCGTTTCGCTCAGCGCGTCGCCGCCGAACTTCTCGAGCAGCGCCTGCGCCAGCACCAGCGCGAGCATCGCCTCGGCGATGACCCCCATCGCGGGCACCGCGGTCACATCGGACCGCTCGGCCTGCGCCTGCGCCGGACCACCGGTCTTCAAGTCCACGGTGCGGAGCGGCGCCATGAGCGTCGAGATGGGCTTCATCGCGACGCGGGCCACCAGGGGCTCGCCCGTCGTCATGCCCCCTTCGGTACCGCCCGCGCGGTTCGTGGCGCGCGTGAGCCCGGGCATGATCTCGTCGTGCACCTCCGAGCCCTTGCGCCGCGCGGCCGCGAACCCCAGGCCGAGCTCGACCCCCTTCACCGCCGGGATGGACATGAGGGCCTGGGCGAGGCGTCCGTCGAGCTTCCGGTCCCAGGAGACGTGGGAGCCGAGGCCGACCGGGACCCCGAGCGCGATCACCTCGACCACGCCGCCCAGCGTGTCGCCCGCCGCCTTGGCCGCGTCGATGCGGGCGATGATCTCCCGCTCGGCCTCGGCGTCGAGACAGCGCACGGGGCTGGCATCGGAGGCCTCGTTCAAAGGGACGGGTAGGGGCACGGCATGCCGTGCCCCTACGCCGCCCAATTCCACGACGTGGCTGCCGATTTCCATGCCGAACTGCTCCAGCAGCAGCTTGCACACCGCGCCGCACGCCACGCGCGCCACGGTCTCCCGCGCGCTCGCGCGCTCCAGGATGTCCCGAGCGTCCTGCCGGTCGTACTTGAGAGAGCCCGCGAGGTCCGCGTGGCCGGGGCGGGGCCGCGTGACCTGGCGCCGCCGCTCCGCGCCGGGGGCGTCCGGTTCCGGGGCCATCACGTCGCGCCAGTGCTCCCAGTCGCGGTTCCACACGAGCATCGCGATGGGAGAGCCGAGCGTCTCGCCGGCGCGCACCCCGGCGAGCCACTCGATCTGGTCCGCTTCGATCTTCATGCGGGCGCCGCGGCCGTACCCGCCCATGCGACGCCGCAGCTCGGTGTTGATCCGGTCGGTGGGCACGGCGAGGCCCGCCGGGATCCCCTCGAGGATCCCCACCAGGCCGCGCCCGTGCGATTCGCCCGCCGTCGTGAACCGGAACGTCACGCCCGCTCCTTGTGGCGCAGCTGAAGCCGCGACTCGGCCCTGCCGCCGAAGCGGCCTTGCGCCCGTTTACGGGCAGACGCCGAGCCGCGAGTTCACTCGCGCTCTTCAGGGTCCCTCGACCCTTCGATAATAACACGCGAGCCCGACCATGAGTCGGGCTCGCGTCCTGCGCGGCTCACGCTGTGCCGCTCGACCTCATCGCTTCGGGACCCGCGGTGGCGCCGTGGGCTTGGGCGTCGCCGTCCTGCGGACCGTGGGCGACCCCGCGGCCCCAAAGACCGGCCGCCGCGGCGCTTGCGGGTTCGAGTTCGTGAGACTCGGCAGCGTGACCGCCACGAGCCCGCGGGTCGTGAGCGCGAACAGGTACTGTTGGTTGCTGACCGCGTCGAACGACACGCGCACCGGCCCGATGATGGGATCGCGAATCGGGATGCGCGCCTGCACGTTGAAGAAGTACGTGTCGAACGCCACGATCGTCGTGTCGGGCGACGCGGCGAACGCCATCCGGTTATTGATGCTGCCCGAGCCGCCGCCGCAGTTGGGGCTGCACGGACCGCCCGGCTCGAAGTTGTGGTTGTAGTTCATGTCCATCCCGGGCGTGCTGTGCCCGATCGCCGTCGTGCCCCACAACCGCAGCCCCTCGTCGAGGTAATAGATCGAGTCGTTGTCGGCGCGCACCAGGTTCGTGAGGCCGTTGAAGTTCGTCGCGATCGACACGACGTGGACGCCGACGTTGCTGATGAAGTCGCTGACGAACACGCCGGGGGACATCCCGAAGTCCCGATCGTCGACGCCCGACTCGGGGAAGCCGGTCACCGGAATGCAGCTGTCGGGCGTCGACGTCAGCGCCTTCTTGGCCGAGTAGCTGAACACGCGCACGAACGGCGTCGCGACGTTGCCGCCCTCGCCGACGAACGCGTGGGTGAAGTTCCCCGTGTTGCGCACGAACGTCTGGTCTCCCAGGCCGAACGTCTGGATGTCGACCGTGACCACGGCGCAGGCGGTGAGCACGACCTTCCGATACGGCCCAGCCGGCGTCGGGATGGCCGGTCGCACCAGCTCGATCCGCAGCGTGTCGCCGGAGACGTTCGAGCCCAGGGCGGCGAGCTCCCAGAACAAGTGCCCGAACAGCTGCGTCGTGTCCGTCGTGTTGACGAGCCTCTCCATGCGCAGCGTAGCCTTGCCGTTGAACGGCGACGAGCTGCTCGCCGTCGGCGTGGTCGAGTACAGGGCGTAGATCGAATCGGCGCGGCACGCGGTGCCACCGGTCGCCGGCCGACACACGGTCCCCAGGTACTGGGGCCGGTCCGACACGTCGTGCACGGTGATCACCGGGTGGACGAAGCCGTTCTGGTTGACGACCGAGTACTTCTCGATCAGGAAGTTGGGCAGCGCCTGCCGCCACAGCAGCAGGCGGGTGCTGGCGTTGAGGATCGACAGCTCCGTGCCGCCCGCGTCCGCCACGACGATCGTGTCGGGGGCGTAGTTCCCCAGAGTGTCCCTGGGCCAGAGGGCGATGCCCCACGGCACGGGTCCCGCCGTGGCGATGCCGTTCGGGTCGAACGTCTTGGTCACGAGGTTGTAGATCTCGACACGACCCAGCGCGTCGTTCGTGAGATAGAGCTCGCGCCGGTTCGTGTTGTAGATCGCGTCCACGATGTGCCCGCCCTTGGGCAGGGGCGACGTGACCCCCGCGACCACGCTCGCCGAGTCGGCCTTCGGGGCGCCCAGCACGATCCCGTTGACGGTGGAGAAGGCGCAGTTCCGCGCGACCGCTGCGTCGCACGCGTAGCCGTCCACCAAGATGCTCGTCGGGTACGACGTGAGGATCGCGGCGAGGTTCAAGCTGAAGCGCCGCACCACGTCGGTCAGGTTGCCGCCCACCGCGACGCTGTCGAACCGCAGCAGCGAGCTGTCGGAGGCGAGCCGGACCCGCATCCCGATCCAGCTGATGGCGCTCGGGTCGGTGGCGTGCACCGTGACGCTGTCGGTCACCTCCACGCGCTTGCCGAGCGAGTCCGTCACCGATGGGGGAATCGTGTCGTTGGCCGCGGACAGCACGCTCACCGTCACGCTGTTGCTCGTCACCCGCCGGCCGCTCGAGTCCTCCGCGAACCCGGTGATCGTGAACGTCCCCGTCGTGGCGACGACGGTCAGCGTGTCCACGTAGTCCACCGAATCCGGGTAGGGCAGCGGGTACGAGATCGAATCGTTCGGCGGCGTCGTGGGGTTGGTCGTCGCCGTGGGCGGCACGACGAGGAACCCGACCTTGCGGACGCCCGAGATCTGGGCGGCGCTGACTTCGACCGGGATGTTGCGGCCGGTGGACGCCACCGCGCCGGTCACGGGGGCGAGGAGCACCACGCGCAGCGCCGCCACGTTCACGAGGAAGATCACCAGGGTGTCTTCCGTGAAGTTGCCGGCGCCGTCCGTGGCGCGTCCGATGATGGTGATCAGCCCGCCGGCGCCCGAGGTCGGCGGGAACGTCACGGTCACGCCGCGCCCGAACGACGTGACGGTCGTGTTGAAGATGGTGTCCGTCACGGCGAGGTAGCCGCCGGTGAACGTGAGCCGCACTTCCTTCAGGCCGAGGTTGTCGCCTGCCGAGACGCTGAACGACAGGCCGCTCGCGATCTGCTGCGTATCGGCGGACGTCGTCAGCACCATGGTGGGAGGAATGAGGTCGCGCTGAATGCCGCCTGGATTGCGGGCGGTTTCGCACGCCCACCCCGTCGCCACGAGCACACCCAGCCCCCAGAAGAGCCGCTTCCCGCGAACGCGCCGCATATGAACGCTCCTGGCTACTTCCCGGTGCTGGGCGTCACCAGGTCGTCGATGATATGCGGCGTGACGAGAATCAGCAGGTCACGCCGCTCTTCCGTCTGGGACGTGAAGCCGAACAGCTTTCCCAGAATCGGCAGATCTACAAGAAAGGGGATTCCGGACTTTGTTACCGTGACCTCGGTCACCGTAAGTCCGCCAACTACAGCCGTTTCGCCATCGTTGACCAGGATCTGGTTGTCCGCCTGCTGGGTCTGGAACGTGAACCCGATGTCCACCGACGCCGGCTTCACGCTGGACCGCTCGGCGTGCACTTCCATCAGGACCTGGCGGTTCGCCGTCACGTGCGGCGTCACCCGCAGGTTGATGCCGGTCTGCTGGAAGCTCACCGTGGCGCGCGGCACGTTGCTGCCGCCCGCGCTCGCGGCGCTCACGTCGATCACGCGGATCGGCACCCGGTCGCCGACGAGGATCTCGGCCGGCCGGTTGTCGAGCGTGGTGATCGATGGCTCGGCCTGGACGTCCGCCAGGTCCACCCGCTGCAGTGCCTGCAAGAAGGTCGTCAGATCGAAGTTGCCGATCGCCGTCGAGAAGATGAGGTTCAGCGCCGGGTTCACGACCGCCTGGTTCGCGTTGGCGATGGCTGCCAGCGAGTTGCCGCCCAGATCGACGATCACCTGGTCGGGGCTGAAGTTGGACTGCGGCACGAGCGCGTCGGGCACGCCGTCGCCGTTCGTGTCCACCGGCTTCGCCGTCCGCGGGTCGGGCCGCGTGACCAGCTGGTTGAAGAATTGCGTGGGCGAGCCGAGATCGTACTTGATGCCCAGCTCCTCCACGTCGGTGCGGTCCACGAAGATGATCTTGGCCTGGATCGACACCTGCGGCGTGCGGATGTCCAACCCCCGGACGAACTGCTCGACCCGCTCGATGCGGCTCGTAATCTCGGTGACGACGAGCGCGTTGGTCGTCGAGTCGGCGACGACCTTGCCGATCCGCGTGAGGATCGATTGCACCGACGGCACGAGCGCCGCCGCCCGGGCGTAGTTGATCCGCACGAGTCGCGTCTCGACGGGCACGGTCGAGTCGGCGCGCGCCAGCTCTTTCTTGTCGATGACCCGGTAGATGCCGCCCTCGAGGACGACGACGTCGAGGCCCTGCGACTCGAGCACGGCGTGGAACGCGAGATCCCACGGCTGGTTCTTGATCTCGGCGCTGACGCTGCCCCGCAAATCCTTCGAGAGGACGATGGTGCGGCCGCTGAACGCGGCGAACCCGGCCACGACCTCGCGCAGGTCGGCGTTGTCCCACGTGACCGTGATGCGCGCCGCCTGCGACTGCGCGCTCTCGCGCGCGTGCGTCGCCAGGTACTCGTCGATCGAGACGGTCGCGCCGCTCGCCGCGGGCGTCACGACTCGGGCCGCCTCGGTCCCCGCGCTCCGCGCGGCCGCGGGCGCCGCCGCCGGCGTCACCGGCGGCACGCTCGCCGCCACCTGGCTCGACCACGCGGCGAACGCGGTGCGCTCGGTGCCGATCTTCACCCGGACCTGGCCGTCGCCCCGCTCGATCTGGTAGTCTTTCAGCGCGTCGAGGTCGATCACGACCCGCACCACGCCGGCCCGGAACTGCGCGTAGCGGAGGTTCTTCACGCCGCCGCGGTTCTGCCCGTCGTACAGCACCACCGGCGCGACGAGCCGCGCGCCCTGCAGGTCGATCACGAGCCGGGCAGGATTGGCCAGCGTGAAGTCCTGGACGTCGACCGCGCCTCGGAGCTCGATCACGACCTCCACGCGGCCGGCCGCCGGGAGCACGCTGACGGCCCGGACCTCGCCGTCTCGCGCCCCCCCCCCGCCCCCCCCGCCCCCCCCGCCTGACCCCGCAAGGGCTCGGGGTGCCGCCGCGACGCACAACCACGCGGCGAGGGCTGCGATGCGCTTCATGGCGTTACCTCCTGCTTGGCGAGCTGCAGGCTCTCCTGCCGCTCGAACCCGAACTCCTGCACCGTAAACACGATCTCCCGCGGCCGGATCGTCGTGACCTTGAGGCGCCCCAGGATCTCGCCGGTCCTCGCCCGGTACACCTTGTTGTTCGTCACGTCCCGCAGTATCGCCACGCTGCGCGCCGGGTAGCGCCCGTCGTAGTAGATGCCCACGAGCTTCAAGTCCGTGAGCAGCGGGCGGATGTCCCCCGACTTGAGGAGCGACAGGAACGGGTCCCGCCCCCCGCCTTCGTACCCGAACGTTTCGCGCACCAGCCGCGGCGACGCCGAGTCCGCGCGCGTCGTGTCGCGCGGGGCGGCGGTGGCCGGCTTCGCCGCCGGGGCGGGCGACACCGCCTTGGGTGCGGGCTTGGCCTGAGGCTTGGCCTGCGCCGCGAGCGGGCCGGCGACGAGCAGCGCCACGACGACTCCCGTGAGCTTTGCGCTCATGGGCTGGCCCCCCCGACCTTCGCCGGCTTCTGGCCCGGCGGCGGCGGGGGCGGCGCGGCCGCCTTGACGAAGGTGCGGATCGCGAACTGCGCCTCGAGCAGCGCCCCCAGCGTGTCGCTCAGGAACCGCATCGCCTGCTGCTGCGCCGGCTTGAGGCTCAAGTCCTGCGGCACGATGATGCGCCGCAGGCTGGCGATGTCGGACAGGAACTCGCCGAGCTGGTCGTAGTGGCCGATGATCTCGAGGCGGTACTTGTAGGTGTCGAACGGCTGCCCCGGCTCGACCGGCTGCGGCTCGATGCGGCCGATGGTGACGCCGCGTACTTTGGCTTTGGTCGAGATGTCGTCGATCAACGCCGGCACCTCGTTCTTCTCGGGCACGAGGCGGCGCATCACGCCGAGCAGCGCGCGGTAGGCCTCGACCTTGCGGCGCAGGTCCTCCACGGTGCCGCTCGTCAGATCCTGCTTCGCCTTGTCGATGATGGCCTGCAGGCTGTCCGTCTCGGTCTGCACAGCCGTGATCTGCTGGCTCGTCGGCTGCTCCCAGTAGTTCCAGAAGACGTAGCCGAGCGCGAGCATCCCCAGGGTGATGAGGAGCATCACCTGGCTCTGCCGGTCCTGGGGGAGCAGGGCCACGGCGTTACCTCACCGGCTGGGTGAAGGGGACGGTGCGGATGTACACGGAGTCCGCGACCCGGTAGCGCACGGCGATGTTGAAGGCCGTCACCGGTCGATCGGCCTCGATGATCGTGGACGACGTCGCCGGCGTCACGTCGGTGAGCCACGGCGACGCGGCGAGCTGCCGCAGGAAGGTCGTATACGCCTGGATATCCACCGTACTCCCCGTGATCCAGGCGCGCACGATCGGGACCCCCACGGAGTCCACTGCCCCGCCGGCGGCCGTGGCGCCCGGGCTGCCCGGGGCCACGTTCGAGCCGCCCGCGACCGCGATGCTCGTGAGCCACGTGTAGGGCGGGAGCGCCTTGGTGATCTGATCGAGCATGTGCGGCCAGATGTAGCGGTCGGCGTCGATCCCCCGGATGATGCCGATCTCCGCGACGAGTGAGTCGCGGATCCGCTCCGACTGCCGCTTCTGGGCGATCACCGCGTCGAACCGCCGCTTCTCGATCCGCACCGCATCGAGGTTCGACTGGAGCACCCGGAGCCGCGTGCTCAGCGTGATGAAAAGCAGCAGGCCGCCGCCGATCACCACCACCGCCGAGGCGCTCGCGGCGATGAGCCACGGGTTCTTGATGCTGGCGATCAGCCCCCGGAAATCGGGCAGCGAGAGCTTGAGGCCCAGGCCCTTGCCGCGGGCCGCCTTCTGCTTTTTCCCGGGAATGAGGTTGATTTCGATCATGCGGCACGCCTCAGCGCCAGCCCGACCGACAGCATCAACAGCGGCGCCACCTCGTCCACCGCCACCGACTCGAAGACCGAGTCACGCACCTTGAGGCGCTGCACCGGGCTCGCCATCTCCACCGGCACCCGCAGCCGCGCGGAGAGCGCCTCGTTGAGGCCGGGGATCCGTGCGCCGCCGCCGATCGTGTACACCCGCCCCAGCCCGCCCGCGGAGCGAGACGCGGTCTGGAGGAACGCCGCCGCCCGCTCCACCCCCACCGCCAGCTCCTCGGCCCGCGCCTCCACGTAGGGCGCGAGATCCGCGCTCTGCGCCAAGCCCTGGATCAGCCGCTCCGAATCCTCGGCGGAGAGCCCCTTCTCCCGCTGCAGGTCCTCGCGGAAGCGCCGCGTGCCCACCGACAGGTCCCGCGTCAGGACCGGCACGCCGTCCTCCACGATGTTCACGTTGGTCACTTCGTGCCCGATGTTGACGAGACCCACCACCCCCTGCATCGCATCGGGGTGGTTCAGCTCAAAGGCGTTGTGAATCGCGAAGGCGTCCACGTCGATGACGGACGCGTTCAGGCCGGCCTCGCCGAGCAGCGATGTGCGGCTCTCCACCAGCTCCCGCTTGGCCGCGACGAGCAGCACGTTCATCTGCAGCCCCTCGGCGTCCGGGTCGAGGATCTGGAAGTCGAGCTCCACGTTGGCCATGTCGAACGGCACGTGCTGCTCCGCCTCCCAGCGGATCACCTCCCGGGCATCACCTTCCTTCATCCGGTCCATCTGGATTTTCTTGACGATCACGTCCCGGCCGCCCACGGCCGTGACGACGGACTTCTGCTTGACCCCGGCGGTGGCGAACAGCCCCCGGATCGCTTCGGCCACGATCCCGGGGTCCATGACCTCGCCCTCGACGATGGCGTCGGCCGCCACTTCGGTCGTGGCCACCTTGACCAGCTCGGGCTCGCTCCCGGAATGGTCGACCACGGCGACCTTGATAATGCCGGAGCCGATATCCAACCCGACCGAGGTTTTCTTGCCGCCCAGCAACCCGAACAGGGCCATACGTGCCTAGGGGTTAAAGACAAGAGGGGGCGAGGGCAAACTACAGTAAGCCCCGCCCCTTATCCTGTCAAGCCTCGAACCTACTTGAGCCCGAACCAGCAACTACTTTAGTCGCTGGTACTTAGGCCTATTGGAACAGCTGTACCCACCCCCGCGACCGCATCTGCGCCCCCACGCCGGTCATGTCTAACGCCTTGAGAATAGCGCACTTAGAGTAGAGGAGGTTGGCGCCACCCGTAATCGACTGCGTCTGGCCGAGCGCCACGCTGTCCTGGGCCATGGTCGCGCCCCAGAAGTGCGCCGGCTGGCCACCACCACCTGCCGTCGTGAGAGACCCCTTGATGATCGCGATGCCGAACCACTGGAATCCCCCGTTGACGGACAAGCTGCCGTCGACGAGGAGGATGCCCTGTCCCTCCTGGCCGTTGATGTTCGCGTCCCCGGTGATGTGGATGATCGGGAAGTAGGTGCCGCAGGGGGCGGTTGGGTTGAGCGGGTCGCCCCAGTTGGTCAGCACCGACCAGTCGCACTGCCCGTTCGTGACGACGGGCGCGATCGAGGTGGAGAAGTTCTGCCCGGGCAGCGTGATGCTCGCCCGCGCCGCCAGGTCGGCGTAGGTCACATCGCCGTACTTCGAGAAGGTGCTGTCGGTCACCGTCGGGTCGATCTTGACCGGCGGGGTGCCCAGGACCGTGCCGCCACCGTTCTGCGTGATCGAGCTGCCCGAATCGGCCCGAATCCCGGCCATCGAGCTGTCCACCGGACCGCACGACGTCCAGCCGACTGGGGTGTGGTCGAACCCGTCGACGGTCGAACTGCCCGAGACCTTGTCGCCGTTCGTCGTGGTGAGGGACGCCTGGATGTCCATCACCAGCGGACGAATGGTGGTGAGCAAGCCGACGCGCTGGCTCGCCCCGCCGCCGCGGATGCCGCCGGCCAAGCTCTGGTTGTCCTGGCCGGTCACGTCGACGAAGTAGATCTCGTCGTTCATCTTGTAGAGCGACCCGTTGTACTTCCCCGTGTTGCTCCTGGACTGGGTGGCGACGATCGTGCGCTCGCTCGTCGGCGCCGTGGCGGGGTATCCGGCCATGCCGTTCCACACGGTCGTGCTGTTGGGCCACACCCGGATGAGGGAGTTCACGCCTTCCTCGGCGACGCCGAAGGAGGCCTGCACGCGCCGGGTGTTCTCGGCGACGCGCTGCTCCTGCGTGCCGGAGAACAGGGCCCCCGCGACCAGCGCGCCCACGATCACCAGCGCGACGATCGCGACCGCGAGCGCCATGCCGCGCTCGTTCTTCAGAACCTGCTTCATAGACCGCTCCTTGATGTGCACGAGTGACCCGCTCCCTTCCGTTAACACTTGACGAAGGGCGCGGAGCCCGGTCCGCAGCGCGGGTTGTTGCGCAGCGCCACCCGCGTGCTGATGCTGTCCACCTTGTTCGCCAGCGTCCCCAGCGCGCCGCCCGAGCGCACCGGCTGCGCCGTCTGGGCGCGCACGTGGATCTCGATCAGCGCCACCTGGGAAGAGTCCGTCGTGACGGCGCCGTTGACGTCGAAATAGTCGAGCTCCAACCCGTCGCTCCCCGTCAGCGGCCCGATCAGCGGCTGGACCGAGGAGCCCTTCGAGATATTCTGGTAGCCGACGTACCACATCCCGTCCGACGACGACTGGTACAGCTGGTACTTGATGATCGAGAAGGCGCGCACCGGCGCCCCCTTGGGGATCGCGCCGTTCACGGCCAGGCCGGGGATGTTCATCCACGCCGGGGGCGACGTCGACAGCTGATAGCCCGGCGTGCCACCCGCCGGTTGCGCATCCGGACAGGTGAAGAAGGGGCTCGCTCCCGTGATCTTGACCGGGAGCCATTGGTCGTCGTCGCGCCTCGCGGCGTTGCCCCCCCAGAACACCAGCACCGAATCGCCGGCGGCGAACGGGAGGTTGCGGCCGTACATCGGGCTCACCCACACGTTCATCGTGAAGTTGCCGAGCCCGACGGCCAGCGCGGGCGCGGTGCACAGGAAGCCCAGCTTGCGCATCGCCCGGATCTGAATCGACGTGGGCGTCATCGACTGAATGTCCCCGTCCACCGCGTCCAACTCGCGGAACTCGGCGGGCAGGACGGTCGTCGCGGCGCGCAGGTTCTCCTGCAGGTCGATCTGCTGGGTCTGCGCCTGGTACACCCGCTGGTTGTTGACCAGCACCTGGTAGATCGCACCGGACACGATCCCCAGCAGCACCAAGGCGATGATCAGCTCCACCAGCGTGTAGCCGCGGCGGCCTAGCGCAGACATGAGACCTCCGTTTCCACGACCTCGGTGCGCCACTGCCCCAGGGCGGTCGGGTACTTGTTGTTCAGCACGATCTGCCATCCTTGGTTCGCGAGCGGGGTGAACGACCAGCTCACCGAGTCCACGGGGTTCCCGCCCCGCAGCAGCACCTCGCTGCCCGCGGTCTGCGACGCGCAGGCGCTCACCCGCAGCATCTCGAGCCGCCGCCCGGCGTACGCCGCCGCCACGGCGGAGCGCTGCCCCCGCCCGATCATGCGCGTGACCAGCGCAGCCGAGGTCACGAGGCCGAGCAGGCCGACCGTGAGCACCAGCATCGCCACGATGACTTCGACGATGGTGAAGCCGCGTTCCTGTTTCATTACCGCACCACCTTGCCGGTGTAGCCGGCGATGATCACTGAATCCGTATTCGCCGAGACGTTGCCCGTGAAGCGCACGATGGTGTTGAGGGTCTCGAGGCTCAGGCCGCGCGGATCGAACTGCACCGAGTCCTGCGTGGCGCTGAGCGTGACGTTGAAGTCCTGGTACACGTTCTTGACTTGGCCCACGGTGTCGATCGTTACCTGCCCGGGCCGGCAGGACGTCACCCACACCCCGGACGATGCACCGTAGGCGAAGTGGACCGCCGCACGGCAGCCCCGCTGGATCGCGAGCGAGCGCGCGGTCACGACGTAGGTCCCGACCGCCACGCGCGCCGAGCGCACGTTCGTCTTGTCGAGCACGCCGTGAATCTTGGGAAACCCCACCGCCGCGATCAGCCCGATCAGGATGATCACGATCATCAATTCGACCGCCGAAAAGCCTGAGCGCGTCATGCGCACGCCTCCCGTTGGGGGGAGATCCTATCAGACTTCGTGCCGGAGGCTAATATGTTGTATTTGTTAGCGTTACGACATAGAGTGGGGACCGGCGCGAGCTGCAAAATGCTGCATACGTGCAAAATACTGCACTAGTCCAGCCCGTACCGATCCATCTTGTAGAACAGGGTCCGCAAGCTCACCCCCAGCCGCTTGGCCGCGTCACGCCGATTGCCCCGGGTTGCCTCGAGCGCACCGCGGATGGCTCGTCGCTCCGCCTCCTCGACGGTCTCACGGAGCGTGACCTCACCCCCTGGCTCCCCCTCTCCACGTTGTGGAGAGGGGGAAGGGGGGCGAGGTCCGAAGTCCGCTGGCTCCAGGATCTCTTTGTCCGACAGCACCGCGGCGCGCTCGATCGCGTGCTCGAGCTCGCGTGCGTTGCCCGGCCAGCGCTCGGCGACGAGCCACGTAAGCCCCTCGTCGCTCACGGCCAGCGGGCGCCCCAGGCGACGCCCGACTTGCACGGCGAAGTGGCGGGCCAGGGGCGCGATGTCCTCCCGCCGCTCGGCGAGCGGAGGGAGGTGGATGGCGACCACGTTGAGGCGATCGAACAGATCCACCCGGAACCGGCCCGCGGCCGCCTCCCCCGCGAGGTCCTTGGCCGTGGCGGCGAGCAGGCGCACGTCCACGCGCCGGGTCCGCCGGTCGCCGACGCGGCGGATCTCGCTCTCCTGCAGCACGCGCAGCAGCTTCGCCTGGAGCGGCAGCGGCAGCTCGCCGATCTCGTCGAGCAGCAGCGTGCCGCCGTCCGCCTGCTCGAACAAGCCCGGCCGGTCTCCCGCGGCGCCCGTGAACGCCCCCTTCACGTAGCCGAACAGCTCGGACTCGAGCAGCGTGTCGGGGATCGCGGCGCAGTTCACCGCGACGAACGCCTGCGCCGCGCGCGGGCTCGCCCGATGGATCGCTTGCGCGATGACCTCCTTACCGGTGCCGCGCTCGCCGGTGATGAGCACCGTGGTCTTGTGCTCCGCCACGCGGGCGACGAGCTCCAAGGCCTGACGCATCGCCCGGCTCTCGGCGATGAGGGCGCGGGACGCAGGGCTGCTGTCGAGCTGTGCCCTTAGTGTCGCGATGGTGCGTCCAAGCCGCTCGCGCTCCTCGGCCTTGCGCAGCGTCAGCACGACCTCGTCGGGCCGAAACGGCTTGGGGATGTAGTCGTAAGCGCCCTCCTTCATGGCAGCGAGGGCGGCCTCCTCGCCCCCGTAGGCGCTCATCATGATGACGAGGGCCGAGCCGCCGCCACTCACGTAGCCCCGCAGGAACGCGAGCCCGTCCATGTCGGGCATGCGCACGTCGCACAGGACGAGGTCGAACGGCTCGGCCAACGCGCGCGCGAGCGCCTTCGCGCCATTGCCCTCGGCGGCCACGTCGTAGCCCGCGTCAGCCAACAGCAGGCCGAGGGATTGGCGCAGCCCGGGCTCGTCGTCGACCACGAGGACGCGACTCATACCTCACCCCCTGACCCCCTCTCCGCGTTGCGGAGAGGGGGAACGTGAGGCGCCGCCGGAAAGAACATTTTGAACGCGGCCCCGCCTTCGCGGGCAGGGTCCACCCACACGACGCCGCCCATGTCGTGCACGGCGCGTGCGACGATGGCGAGGCCGAGCCCGGTGCCGCGCCCGGGCTCCTTGGTCGTGTAGAACGGCTCGAAGATCTTGTCGCGATCTTCCGCGGCGACGCCCGGACCGGAGTCGGCGACGAGCAGCAGGGCCCCTGCCTGCCCGGCCGCGAACTCCACCCGTGCGGGTCGCCGCTCGTATCCCCGCGGGAACGCGGTCCGGCCCGCATCCGTCGCCCGCTTCGGCGCGGCGCGCCCTGGCTCGTACGCCCACGGGCGGGCCCCGAGCACGACGAGGCCACCGGACGCGGCATCTACGGCATTCAGGACCAGGTTCACGATGACCTGCTCCAGCAGGTAGGCGCGACCGAGAATGTGCGGCACGCCCGCGGCGATTTCGAGGTCGGCGCGCACCGCTTTCAGGGCGCCCTGGGCCTCCAGCAGCGCGTGCGCGCCGCGCAGCACCGCGACCGGATCGAGCGGCGCCAGGGGCTCCTCCTGAGGCCGCGCGTAGTCGAGCAGGCCCCGGACGATCTGATCGATGCGGTCGAGCTCGCGCGTCAAGCCGGCGACCACCTCGCCGTCGGCTCCGCGGCGGCGCAGCACCTCCACGTACGTCCCGATCGCTCCCAACGGGTTCCCGACCTCGTGGGCGATCCCGGCCGCGAGCCGTCCGATGCTCGCCAGTTTCTCCGAGCGGACGAGCTGGCTCTGGGCATCGAGCAGGTGATCGGTCATGCGGTTCAGCCGCTCGGCCAGGACCTGGAAGTCCCGGGTCTCGGCCGCCGGAGCCCGGGCCGCGAAATCGCCGGCGGCTACCGCGTCGGCGACCGCGACAAGCCGTTCCACGGGGCGCAAGACGAGCCGGCTCACCAGATAGCGACCGAAGAAGATGAACACCACCACGTCGAGCGCGACGGTGGTGAGGATGAAGGGGAGCGCCCGATCGGGGGCGAGCGCGGCCACGAGCAGCACCGTGCCCACCCCGAGCAGCAGCGCCGCCGCTGCCAGAAAGGCGAGGTTGAAGAGCAGCTCGGTGCGGAGCGACGGCCGTGCGCCCATGGACGGATACAAAGTACAAAAAACGAGCGGCGGGGAGGTCCCCCGCCGCTCAGTACGTCCGTTACCCCTGCAGCGAGCTTACCGGCAAACCGGCGCGCCCTCCGCATCCGCCGTCGTGGCCGGCGCCGTGGGCGTCACTGCACCCACGTAAATCGCGCAGCTCTTCGCCGTGTTGATGTTGGTGATGCTGACACTCCACCCCGACGCCGTGCCGGTGCCGACCGTGATCGTACCGGCCGAGTTGCCGATCGTGGGGCACCACGCCGCGTTGCCTGCAGGCGCTGGGTTGATGCAGCTGGTGCTGGTCGTGTACTTGACGGAGTCAGCGAAGTACGCCTCTTCCGCCGTCACCATGTTCCGAAGGTCCGACTTCATCGAGGAGATGTACGCCTTCTCCTTCGTGTTGGCGAACTTCGGGATCGCGATGGCGGCCAGAATGCCGATGATCACCACCACGATCAACAGCTCAATGAGCGTGAAGCCCTTGCGATTCATGCAACCCCCTGCGCAAACCGTTTGCCTATGGGCCAAGACTTGCCGGGACAGATTCGAGCAAGGGCTGTGCCGACGCTGGCCCCGGCGACCATAACGCCGTTCTTACTGTCGAGTTAGCAACCCGCGACGACGACACTGCCGCCCCGCGGAGCCGTGCGGCGCCATGGTGTTTTGCATGGCCGGCCTCCGGCTCGCAAGAGGGAAGTCAGGGTCTACCGGGGGGCCGGATGCGGGCCAGGAGCGACTCGGCGACGGCCCCATCGCCTCGGGCCCGGGCCATGCGGGCCTCATACCAGTAGTAGAAGTCGCAGCGCGAGCAGAGCGCCTCGAGGCGGTGCAGCGTTGAGTCGGCCAGCGCGGAGCGGCCGAGCGAGAGGGCGGCGTCGGCGCCCGCGACGTGCACCCACGGCAGCTTGTCGTACCTGCTCGTCGCGATGCGATACGCCTCGAGCGCCTTTTCCGGGTCGTGCTGGGCGAGGTAGATCCCGACCATACGCCCCGGTCCGTCGAACGAGCGCGGCGAGTCCACCAGTTCGCTCAGCACGACCGTGAGCTGGTCTCGAAATACAGGGACGCGCAGCGCGGTGCGCACGCCTCCCGCCAGCACCAGGAGGGCGACGAGGAGTCGCCGCGGCGCGAGCGGCACGCGCGCGAGCGCGGCGCCTGCGGCCAGGACGAGACCGGCGGACGGCAGGTACAGCGTGCGCTCGGCGACGAGAACGCCCACGGGGAACACGAGGTTGGCAACCGGCAGCAGGGCAATGCCGATCCAGCCCAGGCCGTACGCCTCGAGGCGGCGTCCCCGGCGCCACGCGAGTGTGATCAGCGCCGCCCAGACGGCGAAGCACGCGAGGCCGAGCGCCAAGCGCGCGTCGAGCGCCGACGGGACGAGCGTGCGCTCGTCAGGGGAATAGTCCACACGCAGGTGCAGTGGGAACAGGAGCAGGCGCGCGAAGTCCGCGAAGGCAGCGACCGCGGTCAGCCGCATTTGGAGCGGCGTCGCCCCGATGAAATGGGGCGCCCAGTGTATGATCTCCGCGTACGGCGCCAGCACGGCGTGGCGCACCGCACCGTATGCGACGCCCAACACCACCCAGGCCGCGACGTAGGCGGCCATGCGACGCCGGGCAGGTCGCCGTCCCACCCTGACGATCCAGCCCCACGCGATCAGCGCCGGGACCACCGCGCCGGTTTCCTTGCTCAGCAGGGCGGCGACCGACGCGAGGAGGCTCCACCCGAGACTGTCCCGCTCCAGGGCGGCGTACACGGCGAGCAACGCGAACAGCGCCGCCATCAGCTCCGCGCGGCCCACGATATTCGCCACCGCTTCGACATGCACGGGATGCACCGCGAAGATCAGGCCGGCGACCAGCGCTGCGCGATCGCCGCTCCAGCGTCGCGCCAACAGGGTAACCGCGACGCTCGTCGCGGCATGCCACAGCAGATTGACTCCGTGAAACCACGCCGCGGCCCCAAGCTGCCAATCCACGGCGTAGCTCGCGATCGTGAGCGGCCGGTACAGCCCGCCACCGAATGCGTCAGGCCAATACGCGGCGGCGAAGGCACGCCACAGTGCGCTGGGTGTGTGGACGAAGGCGTTCGTGTAGATGATCGTGAGGTCGTCCCACGCCCAGCGGTTCCAAAGGGCCCCGAGGTACACCACGCCGGCGCAGGCGGCAACGGCGCAATAGAGGCGCCTCGTCATCGCGGCTGCAGTCGGCGAACGTGCGCCGCGAGAGAGTCCGCCGCCGCAGTGTTCCCCAAGCGCCGGGCCGCGGCGGCTTCCGCGGCATAGTGTCCGCGACAACCCTTGCACAGGGCATCGAAGCGCCCCAGCAGCGAGTCCGCCAGGGCGGGACGTCCCAGCGCCAGCGCCGCATGCGCCGCCTTCAGGTAAGGCCGGGGGTCGTCCGGGTAGATCGACGAGGCCGTCGTGGCGGCCTCGAAGGCCTTCGCGGGCCGCGCCTGGTCGAGGTATATCGTCGCCATGATCATCGGCCCGACGTAGGACCGCGGCGAGTCTTCGAGGATGCTCAGCGTCAGGGACATGTTGCTGCGCCACACGGGCACCCGCAGCGCGGTGCGTGCGCCCCCTGCCACTGCCATCGCGCCGACGACGAGCCCGAGCGCGCGACCGCGCAGATTGCGCGCGAGCCCCGCTACTGCCAACGCGAGGCCTACCGAGGGCAGATACTGCGTCCGCTCGGCCACGACGACGCCGATCGGAAACAAGAAATTTGCGACCGGCGCGTAAGCCAGAGCCATCCAAGCAAGCCCGTACGCTTCGAGTCGCCGCTGGCGGCGCCAAGCGAGCGCCAGCAGGGCGACCCATGTCGCGAGCACTAGCAACCCCAGCCCGAAGCGCCACTCGAGCGGGGAGGGCACCGTGGTGCGCTCGCCCGGCGAGTAGTCGGCGCGCAGCGCGAGTGGGAAGAGCAGCAGACGCGCCACGTCCGCGAGCGCCGCCACCGCCGTCAAGCGGACTTGCAACGGGCTGGCGCGCTGGAAGGCGGCGGCCAAATCGTGCGACCGCGCGTACGGATGCAGCACGACTTCCCGCACCGTGAGGCACACCAGGCCCGCCAGCAGCCAGCAGACCGCGTACGTCACCATGCGCCGGCGCGGCGGACGCCGCAGGCTCTCTCCCCCCCCGCCCCCCTCGCCCCCCGCGCCCCCCGCGCCCCCCGCGCCCAACAGCCCCCACCCGGCGACGACCAGCGCCGGCGCGACTACTGCCACCTCCTTGCTGAGCAGTCCGAGCGCCCAGCACACCGCGCTCCAGACCGGCCGATCCGCTTCCACCGCCGCGTACACCGCGAGCAGCGTGAACGCCGCGGCCATCAGTTCGGCCCGCCCCACGACGTTGGCGACCGCTTCGACATGCACCGGGTGCACCGCGAAAAGCATCCCCGCCACGAGCGCCGCCGCATCACCCGCCCAGCGCCGGGCGAGCACCGCGACGAGCGCACTCACACCGGCGTGCCACGACAGGTTCACGACGTGAAACCACGCGGCGCCGCCGATGTGCCAATCAAGCACGTACGTGAGCAGCGTGAGCGGGCGATACAGATACCCGCCCACGAACGGCGGCCAGTAAGGGCTGGCGAAGGCGGTGGCGAGCCCGGCCCACGTCTGGACGAGGGGATTCCCGAGAACGATGACTTGATCGTCCCAGACGAACTCGTTCCAGAGCGCGCCCAGGTACACGATCACGGCGCAGGCGGCGACGGCGAGATAGACGCTCCTAGCGCGCACGATGCACCACGAAGATCGTCGCGCCGTCGGGCCAACGGCGCACGATCCCGAGCCAGCCAGGGTAGGTGGCGAGCAGACGCTCCAGCTCCTCCTTTCCATCCGCCTGGTTTCCCGCGAGCAGGACGTGCGTCACGCCCTGGCGCTCGAGGTAAGCGCGGTGCACGGGGGGTGGAGGCTCGATCACGTGCGCGCCCCAATAGCTAGAGATGTAAAGCGGGACAGCGACGCGCCGCGTGTACAGCCAGACGAGCGGATCGTGGTCGCTCGCGATCACGGCGTCGGGCGGCAAGGAATCCAGGGTCGGCAGCACTTCGGCGAAGGTGTGGGAAATCCGTTGGGCGGAGAGCTCCCACCAGCGGCCGGCGAATCCGCGCGTCTCGTAGCGCACGTAGCCCGCGACCAAGGCGGCAGCGAGGAGCGCCACGGGGACGCGCAGGCGCGGGCGAGGCCACAGTGCGACGGCCCCGGCCGCCCACGCGAGCGCCAGCCAGGGGAGCACGGCCCAGAGGAACCGGTCAGGCGGGACTGGCCAGCAGGCGAGAATCGCGAGGTACACCACGAGCGTCACGCCGATCGCCGAGCGTCGGGCGACACAGGCCAGCCCATACACTCCGACCACGAGCGCCGGGACGCCGACGAGGTAATAGACCAAGCGGCTCGGCACCCAGTTGAGCGTCAGCACGCCGAGGGGCCGCGCCAGGTCTGCCGTTCGGGAACCCAGCGCACCGGCTCCGGCCGCCCGGAGGAGCTCGAAGTACGACCCGTAATCCGTGGCGAGCAGCGGGTCGAGGGCGTGCCCCTGGGTGAGCAGCCAAGCTCCCCAGCCTGCGCCCGCCGCCACGAGCGGGAGAGACGCGAGCGCCGCCTGCCGCCACGGGTCCGGGCGGGCCTGTGCGACGTTCCCGCGGCGCGCGGCGTACAGCCACGCGACGACGCCGGCGCCCGCCGCCACACCGAGCGCGCGCGTGAGCAGGGCAAGCGCCGCGGCACCGCCGGCCAGCAGCGCGGCGCTTCCGGACGCCAGGCGGGGGGGCGGACGGTCGGCGAGGATTACGGCAGCCACGAGCAGCAGGCCGAACAGCGGCTCCGAGAGCAGAGCGACGAGCATGGTGAGAAACGGGATCGCGAGCGCCGCCGCCGCAACCACGACGCCGGCCAGCCAGCGCGGCGCCCCTTCCCCGACGAGCTCGGTGCGCGTCGCGTGCCACGCGATCAGGCCGCACGCCGCGGCAGCGCACACGACGTTCAGGAGCTTGCCGGCCAGGGCGGCCCCCGCCAGCGACAAGAATCCGAACAACGGCGCGAGGACGGCGGAGTAGAGCGGCGGGTAGTGGATCGCGGCCGGCGCGCCGGGGAGGTTCGCATATACGTATCCGTGCCCGTGGGCGAGGGCCCAGGCGATCGCGGCGTAGACCCCGTCGTCGTAAAACACCCCGACGAGGTCGCGGTTGAGTGTGAGCGCCCCCGCGACGAGGGCCACGCCCCCGGCCGCGATCCCCGCCCGTCGGGCGGCCGCACCCAGCGGAAGGTCCGCCGCACCCGCGCTCACGGAGCGCCCGGGCTGCGGGCGAGGAGCGAATCGGCCGCCGCCGCGTACCCATGGGCGCGCGCCACGGTCGCTTCGCGGCGGTAATACCCGCCACAGCGGTGACACAACTGCTCCAGCGCCGCGAGCAACGAATCGGCGACGCGCGACTCGCCGGCGGCGAAGGCGGCCACCGCGCCGGTGGCGTAGATCGTCGGGTCACGGCCATACGTCGCCGCCGCGATGCGCGCCGCCGCGAGGGCCCGTGCCGGCGCATGCTGGTCCAGGTAATACCCGATCATCCGCTTCGGCCCGACGTAGGAACGCGGCGAATCCGTGATGATGCTCAGGGTGACCGACGCATCGTCACGCCACACGGGGACCCGCAGGGCGGTGCGGATGCCGGCCAGCACGGCGAGCGCGGCGACGACCGGCCAAAGCCGTTCACGCGGCGGCCGCGCGACCCAACCTGCGGCGGCGAGGACCAGCCCAGCCGAGGGGAGATACAACGTTCGCTCGGCGACGTAGAAGCCCGCGGGATAGAGGACGTTCGCCACGGGCAGGAGCGCCACGCCGATCCAGCCGAGCCCGAACGCCTCGAGCTTCCGATCGCGCTTCCACGCGAGCGCGAGCAGCGCGCTCCACAGCAGCGCGCACAACACGCCCACCACGAAGCCGGGATCGAGCGGCGACGTGACCAGGGAGCGCTCGTTGGGGGAGTAATCCACCCGCAGCGTCAGCGGGAACACGAGGAGGCGCGCGACATCGGCCAGCGCCGACACAGCCG
>Ga0209375_1000755_pt1 | contig 26276 bp, 18 predicted proteins | sample GraSoiAngelo_131_FD_185888 | JGI IMG/M metagenome (GOLD analysis project Ga0209375, IMG submission 185888) | Grasslands soil microbial communities from the Angelo Coastal Reserve, California, USA - 14_0929_02_30cm (SPAdes) (version 2) | ecosystem: Environmental > Terrestrial > Soil > Grasslands ... | reverse complement strand
TTTGATTGCTGCGCTCGAATCCGCGTTCCGCGACCGTTATCCTTCAACGGAAATTCCTCTGCGCACGCATATAAATCTGGACTCCGGCATCTTTCTGCTTATGCCTTGTTACGATCGTGCGCGCGATGCCCTGGGAATGAAACTGGTCACGGTGCAAGAGACTCCTGCGCACCCCGAAGAGCGTATCCAAGCGACCTACATATTGTTTGATTCCCAAACTGCATCGCCGAAGCTGATTGTTCCCGCAAACTATCTTACGGATCTACGCACCGCCGCCACTTCAGCGGTCGCAACGAAATTCCTCGCTCGCGAAACCGCCGCCACACTAGGAATTTTCGGTACAGGTCGCCAGGCGCGGGCACATTTGCGAGTGTTGCCGCTGGTCCGCAATTTCCAGCGTGTGCTGGTTTGCGGAAGAACGCGTGCCGGAACCGAAAGCTTCGTAAAAGAACTATCCGGTGATATCGCAATCGCTCCGGCCAACGCTGCGACCGTTGCCGCCGAGTCCGATGTGATCTGCACCTGCACTACTTCGTCCGTCCCGCTCTTCGATGGAAATCTGATTCGCTCCGGCACTCATCTGAATCTGGTCGGATCATTTCAGCCACACACGCGTGAAGTGGATACGATCACGGTTCAACGCTCCCGGATTTTTGTGGACACTTTCGACGCGTGTCTGGCCGAGGCTGGCGACCTGCTAATTCCAATGAAAGAGGGCGCCATCACCCGTGATCACATCGCCGCCGATTTACATGAACTGGTTACCAACAAGAAGCTGGGTCGCAGCTTCGCCGATCAGATCACTCTTTTCAAGAGCGTAGGCTGCGCTCTTGAAGATCTAGTGGCCGCCGAACTTTTACTTTAGGGCAAGAGCTCACGGTTTCTACAGCCCGAACAGCCTACGCTGCTCAGCCTCGACTTCCGGAGGTCCAGGTAATCCCAAGAGCCTCTAACAAGCCTCTGATTCCGACGTTCGCGAAACGCATATGACAGGTGAGGTTGAAGAGTTCCCGACTTCCCGCAACTCAGACCCCGCGCACCAATTCAAATACTGTAATTTCCGGCCGGGCACCGAGCCGGATCGGAAAGCCCGTGGTACCGATGCCGCGGTTGACATAAAGCTGCGCGCCAGATTTTTCGTACCATCCGCTTGTGTAATGCGTCACGACGAGGCCGAGGTTGAGATCGCGATGAACCCAGTCGAGTGACAACTGACCGCCGTGAGTGTGGCCCGCCAAAGTCAGATCAACGCCAACGCCGAGTTCGGTGATGTAATCGAATACAGCAGGGTAATGAACCAGCAGAATGTTGACTGTACCCCGTATCACCAGCTCTTTGACCTGCCGTAGCCGGCGATAGACGTCACTCTCCCAATCCGCGCCTCGTGCCTCGTCTATCCCGATCAAGTTGACCGTTTCGTCGCCCAATCGGATGGCTGCGCGCTCTTGGCGCAGGATGCGGATGCCCTCCGCGGCGAACAAGCGGGTAATGGAGTCTTCGATTTCGCCCTCCTGCTCGTGGTTCCCGAGGCAGCCGAAAACGCCATGCGGCGCACGCAGTCCCGCCAGCACACCAACCACCTCCCGTTCAGCCTTCGGATCCCAGCAAATGTAGTCTCCAGTCAAAACGACTAAGTCGGCTTTCAATGCGTTAGTGATCGTGACGCAATGACGAATATAATCCGCAGTAGTGAAGGGACCGATGTGAATATCAGAAAGCTGGGCGATGCGAAAGCCCTCGAAGACTTTGGGCAGGCGCGCCAGGCGGATGCGTTGACGAACGACTTCCACATTCTGCCGACCGTGGAGAAGCCCATAGCCGGCAGCCACGAACCCCGTGGCACTTACAAGTACGGCGGTTTGCTCAAGGAATCGGCGGCGGGCAGGCGAGAGTGGGTTGAGCGTGGCTGGCTTGAGAGCAGCACTGCGGCCTTGCATAGCCTCGCGTGCCTTACCATACACCCAGACTGAAGCACGGGCCGCGCGGTCGACCGTCCTGAAGACAATCACCACCAAAAAGGCCACCTGCGATCCCACAAACCACCACCAGAATGCTGCTTCGATCAAAACCCTGCGCAGCCGATAGTCGGCGGCGCGGAAAATGTGAGCACTGGTCGATTCAATGCCGGGAAAGCTGTAGGTGAAGATGAATAAATAAACGAGGCCTGCGACGATCGCGAGCCAGGCGCGGCGGGGCTTACCCGGGATGAACCGCTCCCCGAGGTCGAGGATGCGGCCAATCCAGAAAAACTGGCTGGCGATACAGATCAGGAACAGGGCGAAGACTAACAAATCGAAGAAATCGGCTTGCGCGATCAGGAATGTGGCAAGAGAAAGGACCAACAGCAAAATGATCGCGCGCCAATGAACCACGACGCGCCGGCAAACTAGGAGAAAACTGGAGGTCACTTTCGAGACAACTCCAATACCGTAATCTCCGGTCTTGCGCCGAGGCGGATGGGGGGGCCGGTGGTTCCGATGCCGCGGTTGACGTAGAGCTGGCCGCCGGGTTTTTCGTACCATCCGCTGACGTAGGGAGTCTCCGGGTATACGAGGGCGAGGCCCCGGTTGATGAACGAGAGCGCCAACTGGCCGCCGTGGCTGTGCCCGGCCAGCGTCAAGTCGATGCCCGACTCGGCAGCGCGATCAAAGCTGTTGGGATTGTGGCTCAGAAGGATGTTGACCATGTCCGGCATCACCAGTTTTTCACTTCCCTCGAGATACCGGTCAACGAGGTGCCCGTCATGATCTCTGGAGAATCGCCTTTGCTGGTAGTCAACGCCGATCAGGTTCAGCACTTCGCCGTGTGATTGAATGGATGCCCGCTCTTGACGCAGGATGCGAATCCCCGCCGCGGCAAAAAGTCGTGTGATGGAATCCTCGGTTTCAGTATAGAACTCATGGTTGCCAAGGCAGCCGAAAACACCGTAGGACGCACGAAGGCCTGCGAGCGCATGCACCACCTCTCCTTCTGCCGCGGGATCGTCGGCGAGGTAGTCGCCGGTCAGCGCCACCAAGTCGGCTTTCAATCCGTTGGCGATTGTGACGCAACGGCGAATCTGGTCCGCGGTGATGAAGGGGCTGATGTGAAAGTCGGAAAGCTGGACGATGCGAAACCCCTCAAAGGCTTTGGGCAGACGTGCGAGCGCAATGCGCGGGCGAGTGACTTCCACGTCGAGCCGGCCGTATAGAAGCCCGTATGCCGCGGCCACAAATGGCACGGCGCTTACTGCGACGGCGGCCTGCTCGAGCAGGCGGCGGCGGGCGGGCGAGGCCGGGTCAAGAGGTATGCCGCCAGGCATGGAAGCGGCGGCGGGGCCTGCCGCAGCCTCGCGCGCTTTGCGGTAAACCCACGCTGCGGCGCGCCCTGCTCGGTCTACCGTCCAGAAAACCATCACTAGGGCGAAGCCCACCCACGACCCGACCAGCCACACCGACCAAGCTCCGTCAAGCAGAACGCTGCGCAGCGTCAAATGGGTCGAATCTCCCCGCGGAATGTACCAGGGGCCGAAATTGCTAGCGAAGAAGAACAGATAGGGAACGCCCACGATGACCTTAAGCCAGATGCGCTGCGGCTTCCCGAGAATGAATCGTTCCCCAAGGCCAATGACACGAGGAATCCAGAAAAGCTGGCTGGCAATCATCGTTACGAAGAGGGTTGAGAAGAACACGAAAGCAAAGGGCCCTTCGCGCCAACTGGGGATGAGCACGAAGGCGCAAAAAACAACCCACGAGAAAATGATCACGCTCACGCCCTTGTGAGCCCTGAGGAAGCTGATCATCGTCGTTGCCGTCTTCGTTTTCCTGAAGAACACGGCGAGCGATTATAGGCTTGGAGCCAGCTGAAACACGCATGCATTTGCTCACGCAGTTCCCGAATAAGAGTAAGGAGCTCTCTTTAGGAGTTTTTCGTCATAGCAGGGTTTTGTTAGAGACTGTAAGGCCGATCAGGTCGGCTGACACCGTATGAATCCAAAACAGGGAATGCCCTCACCTCGAGCATATCTCACTGGATTTTCCGTTGAGTGACGGAGGGCAGGTCGACAGCAGTGCTCTGCTGCGCCAAGAGTCAACTAATCCGGACCATTTCCATAAATCTGTTTTTTCCTACCCTGGTGTATCCTTTGCGCCATGAACTTTACTCTGCTGGACTGGTCGGCGATCGTTGCCTATCTCGGAATAACGCTATTTCTCGGCCTGTACTTCCGCAGCCGATCGGGCAAGAGCGTTGACGACTATTTTGTTTCCGGAAGAAATGTTTCATGGTGGCTTGCTGGCACCTCGATGGTTGCGACTACTTTTGCGGCGGATACGCCGCTCGTAGTCACCGGCCTGGTTTACACGCAAGGCGTCGCCGGCAATTGGCTGTGGTGGGCGTTCTTGCTATCAGGCATGATGACAGTTTTTTTGTTTGCGCGGCTGTGGCGGCGCTCAGGCCTGCTCACAGATGTGCAGTTCGCAGAGATGCGGTATTCGGGCAAGCCAGCGGCATTTCTCCGTGGATTTCGGGCGCTCTATCTCGGCCTTCTCATGAACTGCCTGATCCTCGGCTGGGTCACCAAGGCGATGACTAGCATCGTCGGGGTTACTCTCGGCGTGAGCGATCGCAATGCCTTGGCCATTTGCGTACTTTTTCTAATCCCATTTACAGGAATCTATGTGGCGCTCGGCGGCCTTTGGGGCGTCCTATGGACTGATTTGTTTCAGTTTGCTTTGAAGATGGCGATTGTGATCGGCGTGGCATGGTACGCAGTTTCGGCTTGCGGCGGGATGGCCGCGCTGTTGAGCAGACTAGGAGAAATGCGAGCCGCGTCACCCGGCGCGGGCGACGCTACATCGTTCTTTCCAGATTTTTCCCGCCCAATTTCGGCGGAAGCGTTGTGGGTTCTTCCGGTGGTGACGTTTTTAGTCAATATCGGAGTGCAGTGGTGGTCCTTCTGGTATCCAGGGGCAGAGCCGGGCGGCGGGGGATACATCGCGCAGCGAATCTTCAGCGCCAAGGATGAACGCAACGGATTGCTTTCGGTTCTTTGGTTCAACATCGCACATTACGCCCTACGCCCCTGGCCGTGGATTCTGACTGCCTTGGCGGCGATCGTTCTATATCCGCATCTTGAGCATCCGGAGAGCGGCTACATGCTGATAGTGAGCAATCATGTGCCGCCGGCGCTCCGTGGGATCGTGATTGCCGGATTTATGGCGGCGTTCATGTCGACGATCGCGACGCAGTTGAATTGGGGCGCGTCGTATCTGGTTGCGGATTTCTACCGGCGATTTATCAAACGCGACGGCGATGAAAAACATTACGTGAATATGTCGCGCGTGGCGACGGTGATCCTGGTCATTGCCTCTGCGTTGGTTTCGGTGCTGTTGGCTGATATCCGCTCGGGCTGGCAAGCTGTACTGGAGGTCGGCGCGGGTACGGGCGCCGTTTATTTATTGCGCTGGTATTGGTGGCGAATTAATGCCTGGAGCGAGATTTCGGCCATGGCAACCGCGCTGCTGATGACCGTGTTGTTGCGCTGGGCCGCGCCATTTTCTGGCTCGAACCCGGTGGTTTTTGCCAAGACCGCTCTCGTTACCACCCTCGTGACGACCCTAGTGTGGCTGATTGTGACGTTTGCTACTGCCCCGGAACCGCAAAATGTTCTGCTCGATTTTTACCGGAGCGTGCGTCCACACGTCAGCGGGTGGCAGCCCATTGCGCGGCTTGCGCCGGAGATCGTCCCAACTCGTGATCTGGGCCGAAATTTGGCTTCATGGATTCTGGGCTGCGCTATGGTTTACTTGGCGCTGTTTGGCTTGGGGCACGTGCTCCTTGGGCCGCTGTGGGAGGGATTCGTTCTGCTGCTCATTTCCGCTATTTGTGCGGGCCTTCTTTATTCGAATATTTCGCGGAGCGGCTGGAAGGAGGATGGCGCAGCGTCCATCGGCGCCCAAAAACAAGGTGTGGTCGGTGCAGCGACCCGCTAGTTGTCCTCCACCTTTACGTTAAAATCCGTCCCCTCCCAACGCTGCTCGCTCTGCCAGTAGAAAGTAAACACGATCTCCGCCCCCGCATTCAAAGTGCTGGTGGGCAAATCCGCGACATGCACTCCCAGCGGGTCATGGGTGTTCATATCCTGCGTTGTGCGCCATCCATCGAAGCTCCAATGCACCATCGCCGGCGCGGGCAGCAGAAGACGGAGTTTCTTGCCCTGGGGCATCGTCCGGCATTTATTGTTGAAGCGCCATTCGAAGTGCGTGGCGCTTTGCTTTTCGACAACGTAGCGCTGCACGGTCTGTGACGGCTGGTCGAAAATCTTTCCATCGCGCAGCGACCGCCGCAGCTTGATGTATTCCGAGTGCGCCCACACCAGAGGACAAGCCGAACCCGACGGCTTTCCGAGAAACAATTCGAGCGCAGGAATATCGGCGCGATCCCATACCTGTTCCGGAATGAGGCGTCCCCCTTCGGTGGACAGCTCCATTACTCGCAACAAGTCTTCAGCCGCCTGCGGGCGTCCGGCTGCCAGTTCGTAATGCGCTCGCTCGCCTGCGAGCAGCGGCCAGGGTCTGCCGATCCCGGTCCCGTCAAATGGTGAGCCGTCTTCATGCTCGCCATAGCCATCATCGTTGTACCGGTACCAGCACGGACCTTGCGGTAATTTCACGCGCAGCAGAGCGTCGATGACTTTAACCGTATTCAAAATTCGCGGATCATCGGGAGCGCGCAGTCCGAAGCGCACCAGCGCCAGAGCGTCCGGACTGATGACATGGGTCGCGGCCTCCGAGCTTTGCCCCGGAGGGCGATTTTTGATCGGAACATAACCGTCCAGAGGAGAGGCTGCGCAGTCGGTTTCCGGCGGCGCGATGCGAACGTAATATCCCTCGACGCCGATCTGCCGCGCGAGGTCGCTATTCTTGGCATAGCACCAGCGCTCGATATTGTCATTCCAGCAATCACCAGTCTCACGCAAGTGCGTGGCCGCTTCCTTCTCTCCGACTGCATCGCCAAGATCGGCTGCTGCGAGCAATCCGGCAATTTCAACCGCCAGCGTGAAAGGCGAGTAACCGGCGTCTTCCTCCCAGCGGTCCTGCTGAGTGACTGGACCGTTTCGCACAATAAATTTAGCTGCACGCTCCACCAGTTTCCACCAACGTTGCAAGTCGCCGAGCGCGTACTTGGCTTCGCGCCGCAGCATGTCAACGAGCAAGATGGGGAAAGCAGTCTCATCCATCTGCATGCCGCCCCAGTAGGGGCGCCCATCAAGCCACAGATTCTGTGCCCAGTGGCCGTCCGCCTCCTGCGTGGATTCCAGATAGCGAAGCACGCGCAAGGCGTCCAGCTCAGCACCAGCGGCAAGAAATCCGAGGGCTGTTTCCACCAAGTCGCGCGGCCAGACCAGATGATAGCCTCCCAGATCTTCGTCGCCTTTGTTGAATCCCCAGGGAATGGAGAGACTGGCGATTACGCCACCGAGGAAATCTTTCGACTCATGCGAACGCAATACCGCTACGCTGGGCCGATACAGGTCGCGCTCACGCGCTGGCTCATCCAGCTTTAACAACGTGTCTTGCCATTGTTTCCAATGCCAGACGTAGTGATCGCGCAAGTCCTCATACGCCTCGAGCAGGCTGGAGCGCGCCTGCTGGCCTGCTTCTGACCACATTCCGCCGAAACCAAGCGCAAGAACGAATTCGCCGCCGCAAGCAGCGAGATCGATTTCTCCGGTCAACGCAATGTTTCCGTTTTCTGCGCGCGTGTACTCCCATGTCATCTGATAATGTTGGGATAGATCCTGCCAGCCATCCGAAGTGCCTGCAAATCCCACTGACATTTTTTTCCACGGCACCGAGCAAGCAAAGGCCAATGCCGTATCGTTGTGTTCGGCGAAAAGCATCGGTTCACCTTTGTAGTCGCCGATCCATCCGGTGTTGCCTGCACCGCAATTGGCAAGATGCGGGGCGAGCAGCGCGTAGAGCCGATAATCAGCCAGCTTGCCTTCCAGCGGTTCAAAACGAATTTTCTGCACAATAACGTTGCGGTAGGGATCGCTGAAAACTTCTTTGTAGATTTTGTAACGGCCCTGATTTTCGGTGTTGGTCAATTCGTAGACAGGCACGCCCGGCTCGAGAGACACATTTTCGAACCGGCAATGGCGTTTCTCTTCCGAAAAAAATCGGGCGCCGTCAGTGATCAGCAGGCCCTGGTCGCGGGTGCAGGCCTGATCTACCCGCGGAAAATAGATCTCATTCAAAATTCCATGACTGAGCGTGAACCATATCCGGCTGTGCTGGTTGAGCGCCGTGCCCACTCCGGTTTTTGCGCTCGACGTCCAGCGCGGAGGAATGCCCGGCCACCCGGGAGCATAACGTTCGGAATTACTCAATCGAAGATGCCTTTCAAGACGGCTTCAGTTGTGCTAGCTACCTGGTGTAATAAAGCCCAGATGACGAACATCGCTGCTGTAATCCCTGCAAAAGTTGTCACTATTTTCCACATGAGCTACCTGTCCGGCGTTCCTAGCTAGTCCGTTTCCGGAGACAATCCTGCAACGTTACTGTAAAATTATTCAAAGCGGAAGAGAGTTGAGGCCAACTCAGCCCCCTCGAAGCTAATTCTTATAGCGGTGTGACACAAAGCCGCGCCCACAAACATCCGTGAAGCCGGAAGCAACAGCGGCGGATTAGTTTGTGAAGATGGAGAACATAATGGCCAAGATTGCCAAGACAGCAGATCGCAAGAGAGTGATGGATACATCCAAGAGCACCGACTGCCCCAAGTGCGGTAAGCCGACGCGCATCGTGAAGCGCATGAAAGATCGCGAGCGTGGTGTCCCAGGCGGAATGTTTATTTCGTGCTCAGCCTGCGAATTCTTCGAGAAGCTCTAACGCGACGCTGCTCAAAAATGCCCAGTATGATTGTTACCAGACGAGTTTGATCCCGTTGTAGAGGCTGAATTTCTCGTCGCACGTCACAATAGGAATCCTTTCGTGCATGGCCTGGGCAATGATTTGGCGATCAAAGGGATCGCTGTGGTGAAGCGGCAGGTCGAACAGATGGAAGGCGTGCCCTGCGGTGTACGGGAGTATACGAATGTCCAGATCCTCAACGGCCTGGCGCGCAAGAGCGGCTGAGACTTTCAGCTTCCCCAGTGCTGTTTTGATCGCGATCTCGGAAAGAGAAACTGCGCTCAGCTCGAGAATATTTTCCGGGTTCTCTAAAGCGGCGATCGCACGCTTGCTGAGCCGTTCTGGCGATTCCACGGCGTAAATCAGAATTACAGTGTCCAGAAGCAGGCGCACTTCAATCCTGCCCGGCCAGGAAAGCTTCCACTTCTTCGTCGGTCATCGGCTTCCACCAATTCGGATCGAGGACCTGAATCTTGCCCTTGAGGGTTCCGAGCACCCTCTTTTTGCGAGTTGGCTTCTTCGTGCGCACTATATCCACCACCGGCACCCCCCGGCGGCAGATGGTTACGGGTTCTCCATCCTCCACTGCCTTAATCAATTCCGGAAGTTTGTTTTTAGCGTCCGCAACGCTTACTTGCATAATCTAGATAATAGCCATCTCAGATAGCCATGTCAAGCGTAATGAGTCGGTAGGAAGCGCGGCGTCTTTGGGTGGATAGATTCCGGCGAACTCAAATAGTGTTCTTAAATCGCGCCATTCGCCATTCAGAGCGCCGTCATAACGCGCTCTGCTTTTTTCAACTCGCGTTGTTGGCGGAAGAAACGGCAGAGGAAGACAGATCGGGCGAGGCCTGTTTGGCGGGCGAGGGCGCCCGCCCCACACTGGGCTCCTTCGCGTTGAGCTCAGGAGAGGCCCGCGCCGCACTGGAGCCGAGTTCTTTCGAGAAGTCAGCCTGGACCAAGCTTCGTCATCAAGACGTGCGGCGCGAGTTGGCGGATTAATCAACACCTCATCACGCTCGCAAGCTAGTGCGGCAATGCGTTCGCTTGATTCAGCAATGCTTGGCCTTGCCCAATGAGTGATTGAGCTTGTGCGTCACTAAAGGTCTGGCCGTTAAATTCGGCGCCATCCAGTAGACTAATCATCTGAGCAACGAGTGTATTCCGCTGCATGGTGAGAGCCTGGATCTGCCCCTCAATAGAGTTGTAAGTCGCGTCGTCCGCGTCGTTCGAGGCAAGCGCCTTGGTGGAAGCCTGAGCGTGGCCATCGCAAAGGCGCCGAATGGCGCGTTCAGCTGCTTGTACACTTGCGCGAGTGCAACGAAGCTGGTGCTCTTCTTCAAAGCCAATGGACGAGCATAGCCCTCCAGTATCTCGGATATGACCCGCCCGTCATGGACATAGTCATCGTTCAATCCCACGAGTTCCAGGATTGTCGGGCGCACATCGGTGTGATCTGACCAGGTTGTGCTATCAACCCTAGCAGGGTCGACACCCTGGCCGACGTAACCGACCCAGGTTGAGGCGATCTCGTCTTGAATGTCGCCGTGGTTCCAAGCGAAGCTTTGATTCGTTCTCGCCGGAATGAATGCGCATGCCGCCGGCGTCGCGCACGCCGCCGGTGTGGTCCCGCCCGTTGCGAAGAAGAACCAGTCTGGATCGGCGAACGGCGTGAAGGTCGGCGTGCGGAACGGGTCCGCGGTGACCATGTGGAGCGTCTTCATCCCGATATGATCCGCAAGCGCGACCATAATGTTGTTCTCGACCACACCGGTGTACGGGTTCAACCAGCTTAGCTGGCTCATCTCCCGCTCAAGGTTGCGGACGAGCGGATCGGTCTGGTCGCGAATAGGTTGAGCACTCGTGCCATTGACGTACACGGTCGGCGCATCATCCGAGTGAACTGAGAAAAGGGTCGAGTCGCCGGATTGAGTGTAGACCATGCGCCGCAGGTCGGCGTTGATCTCGCCGACGCGGTTGTAAGTGCACGGTGTAGTCAAGCCATCGCAACCCGCAGGGGTCGGCGTATCGCCGACGAAGTGGTCGCCTTCGTCAACAGTGAACACGAACAGCGTGTTGCTCTTGTCAATTCCATCCGCTTCCAGCCGGTCGAAAAACTTCTGGAATGCCTGATCGTAAGCTTTTAGTTGCTGTGTATAACCGAATTCGCCAGGACCATATGCGAAGTGGATGCTGCCGGCAGTGCCGTGACCATCATGCGCATCCGAGATGTATGCATATGTGACTGGAATGCCAGCTTCCTGCATCTGTGCGACCCAGGCAAGGGAAACAGTAGCTTCCATGCCATCGAAGCCCGGAAAGCCGATATGTCCTGTCGCGTCCTGGATCACAGTGCCGTCGAGATCTGTCATCGGTCCGCTTGGCTTGATGACGGGATTGACGTACTTGGCACCGAAAAGACCGTTGAAATCACTGTAATCGCCAGGCTCGTCGGGCAGTAAGTCTGGCCGCCCGCTGTTCTGCGCCGTACAGACGGCTGAGCCCTGGGCGCAATGCACGCCAATGCCAACAAAATCCGCAAAGGCTTGACCAGGATTAGACACGACCTCTGCCGCCTCGGGTGAGCCGGCGCCGAATACAGTCGGGATGTCAATCGCCGTGTTCTCGAGGATTGTGTTGGCAGTCGCCACGGCGCCGAAGTCACACCCAGCCCGCGTGAATGGCACCCATGGTGCCGGAGCGATCTTGCCGTTCTCGTTGATCATCTCGGGTGTCGTATCGGTGGTGCTGCCCGCCGGGTCAAAGAGCGGCGCCGTCCAATAGGCGAACGAGACGCCGGTCCGGGTCGTGCCATCGGTCTTAAAGTAGCGGAAGCTGTTCGATACCGGCTGCCCCATACGGTCCGGATAAACGCCGGTGAGTGAGGTCAAGATGCCGGTCGCGGTGTGCGAGATCAGCACGGTGTGGTCGTTCGACATCAGTACACCGTTGTCCTGGATGAAATTGAGCAGGTGAGGCATCTGCTCGAGATCCGAGGGGACGTCGGGGTTGTCCCGTCGGAAGTGCGTGTTGTCGAACTGGACGTAGATCACGTGCTGGATGGCGCCCTTCGGTGATTTGAGCTGGCAGCTATTTGTGGCCGTCGTCGCAGCTAACGCCCGTGGCACAACCAGTAAGACAAGCGTCGCTAACACGGCGGTGACATTCAGAGTTGTTCCACGTAAATGCTGCGCGGCCTTTTGAAGCTGTAGACTGAGCTTGAACATGGCGGGCCTCCATTCGTTATATTCTGGTCGTTATATTCGGGACTGAGTAAACGTCCGGTCCCGGGCGTTCCGTTGATATGCAGGATTGAGGGTGCAGCACGCAGACGGGCGAATTGTACTCGATTCGGCTGGCTTCTGAAGAGGGAATAGCGGGCTGTTTCGCAAGAATCCATTCGCAACAATCGAGACGGTCATACTGCCCTCCGATAGTTTGTATCCTCAATGTTGCTGAATTATGTCGGCTGAATGAAATCTGTGTTAATTCCATGGCCTGAGCCGAGGTATCGAGAAATGGGTGTGTACATGTGTAGGGGATTCCCCTATACTGCCGCACGACAGTTGACCTAACCTGCACACCGTCCTAAGATTACCGCCTGCGGGGGAGTTTCTCTATGAACCCCGAAACAGCCGCGAGTTCGACCACAACCGGCGCCCCGATGATCGGGCAGACGATTTCCCACTACCGCATCATCGGGAAACTCGGCGGAGGCGGTATGGGTGTGGTCTATGAGGCTGAAGATGTCCGCCTCGGCCGGCACGTCGCGATCAAGTTCATCCCTGAAAATCTAATGGCCGATAAGAAGTCGATGGAGCGCTTCGAGCGCGAGGCTCGCGCTGCATCACAGCTAAATCATCCGTCCATCTGCACTATCCACGAAGTTGAAGATCACAATGGGTATCCGTTCATTGTGATGGAGAAGCTGGAGGGCGAGAGCCTGAAACAGCGGATCCACGGCAAGGCGATGGAACTGGATCAGCTGCTGGAGATCGCGGTTCAGGTGGCGGACGCTCTGAGCGCTTCGCATGGTAAGGGGATCATTCATCGCGATATCAAGCCAGCAAATATCTTTCTGACCAAGAATGGGCAGACCAAGGTGCTCGATTTCGGCCTCGCCAAGCTGATCCGCGATGATCATCTCGCAACCAGTGAAGAGACTCCCGTCGAAGATTCCCTCACCGCTGTGGGCGTCATTCCCGGCACGGCTGTTTACATGTCGCCGGAGCAAGCCCGCAGCGAGCCGCTCGATCCGCGCAGCGATCTTTTTTCCTTCGGGGTAGTGCTCTACGAGATGGCGACCGGGAAGAAGCCCTTTACCGGAAACAATGTGGTAACCACGCTGGATGCCATCCTGAACCAAAAACCTGTCTCCCCACTCAAAGTGAATCCCGCCCTGCCCAGCGACTTGGAGGGCATCATCGGGAGGGCGATGGAAAAGGATCGTGGCAAACGCTACCAAAGCGCGGAAGCCATGAAAGCTGACCTGCAGGCTCTGAAAAAAGAAACAGAATCAGGCTTAACCAAGACGGGGCGACGCGAAGGCCTGCCATACCGAATCGTGACGGATACGTTTCAGACCTCCAGCAAACCACAGAGATATCTCCTGCTGGCCGTCACTGCCCTACTCATCACCGTATTGGTGGCGGTGGGAGCATGGTGGGTCAAGCATCGCATGGGAGGCGCGGGTGTTGCTCCAACGAACACTATCGCTGTGCTTCCCCTGCAAAATATCAACGGAGATTTCAGCGTTGACTTTCTCCGCTTCGCGCTGGCCGATGAAATTTCCAATGTCCTCACCTACACACGGACACTGGACGTTCGTCCCTCTTCCATCACACGAAAATACGCAAGCGCGGACGTAGATCCGCAGCAGGTGGGTCGCCAACTGCGCGTGGCCCACGTCTTGACCGGGCACTTTCTGAAGGAAGGAGATCGTCTGCGTGTCACGCTGGAGGCCGTTGAAGTCGTCAGTGACCGGCTTTTTTGGCAAGCCAATATCAGCGCGTCCAGCCAGGACCTGATCTCGTTGCAGGAGCAACTCGGCAAGGAAGTGCGCCAAAGTTTGCTGCCGGCTTTGGGTGCGGCCGGCGGCTTTCTCGAAACTGGTACCCGGCCAAGTAGCCAGGAAGCCTACGACCTATACCTGCACAGCCTCGCGCTGCCCCATGATCCCGGACCGAACAAAGACGCCGTTGCAGTGCTGGAACATGTGGTGGCAACAGACCCGAACTACGCCCCTGCCTGGGAAGAGCTTGGCCTCAGGTATTACTACGACGCGGATTACGGTACAGGCGGCGAAGCTGCGTTCCAGCGCTCAAATCGCTGCTACGAGCGCGCTCTAGCGCTCGATCCGAATCTGATGCTGGCTGCGGGGCAGCAGATCACCAATCGAGTGATGCGCAGCGAGGTTGGAAAGGCATACGAAGCCGCGCGAGCACTGGTAAAACGACGTCCAGAGAGTTCACAAGCACACTTCGCACTCGCATACGTCTACCGCTACGCTGGCATGCTGGAACAGTCGGCCAAAGAGTGTGACGCAGCGTTGTCTCTGGATCCTGGTAATTATCTATTCCGTTCCTGCGCCTGGGCATTTATGGAATTGGGAAACACACATCGCGCTCTGGACTTCATTCAAATCGATGCCGGATCGGAATGGGCGAATTATGTCACTCCCTCACTGCTTCTCCGCGAAGGCAGAATTGCCGAAGCCCGCGCCGCGGTGAAGACGATGCCGACGAACCCGCGCTATCATCGCGATCTGCTGCAGGCCTGCCTGGACGGCTCGGCGTCAGAACTGGATCGTCTGGCTCGCGATGCAGTAACCAACGGGCCGTCGGAAGCGGACCCCGAGGTGGCCTATTACCAGGGAGCAATCTTTGCCTACTGTGGCAAGAAGGATGCTGCCTTTCGCATGCTCAGAACCGCGATCGAGACCAACTACTGCTCCTATTCCAACCTGTTATCCGATCCTCTGGTCAGAAACCTGCACAGCGACCCGAAGTTCGATGAAATTCTCACTGCTGCGCACACGTGCCAGGATGCCATTCAGACAGGAAACCACTAATTCGGATAGCATGAAGCAGCAGCTAACTTTTCATCGCTCATGAAGTCGAAAATATAACCACGAGGATACGGGCCACTGAGAAAAGACCCTGTGATCCTCTGTGCCCTCTGTGGTTATCTTTAAGATCTGAATCCAGGAAAAATCTTGGCTCCCATTCTCGCGAAGCACAATCCTATAGCCATGATCAAGACCGGTCGTGCTGGAGGATTCTTTCGTCTAGCTTCGTTGGCGTTCTGTTTCGCGATGTCCTTGTCCTTGCCGGGCCTAAGTCAGACCCCGGCCTCACAGAACCCTTACCAGCCGCTCCCCCAGGACACAGGCGTCCTCGGGCTGAAGCAAGAGTTGCTTCGATTGCAAACCACGGCCCGGCTAATGCAGGTTGTGGCGCATCCAGACGATGAAGATGGCGGGATGCTCACGCTGGAATCGCGCGGACACGGTGTGGCCACCCTCTTACTGACGCTGACCCATGGCGAAGGCGGACAAAATAAACTTGGCAGCAATCTGTTCGATGAGCTCGGAGTTCTGCGGACACTCGAGCTAACGGCTTCGGATCGTTATTACGGAGTCGAGCAGCGCTTCAGCCACGTGGCAGATTTCGGATATTCGAAGAATCCAGAAGAGACATTCGAAAAATGGCATGGGCACGATGTTGCTCTCGGCGATATTGTGCGCGTTATACGCACGTTCCGCCCAGACGTGTTGACCACGCGCTTTTCAGGCACAGAGCGCGACGGCCATGGGCATCACCAGGCTTCGGCCATCCTGACAAAAGAGGCGTTTCGGGCGGCCGCCGATTCCAAGCGCTTTCCTGAGCAAATTGCGGCGGGACTTCCTCCCTGGCAGCCAAAGAAGCTGTATATCGGCAATGTTTGCGGCTTCGGAGCGATGACCTGTCCCGCAGAAAACTATACGGTCAAACTGAATACGGGAGTCGTGAATCCCGTGCTCGGCGTGTCCTATGTGCAATTCGCTATGGAAGGCTTGCGGCACCAACTTTCGCAAGGAGCTGGAGGATGGTCGGTCGAGCCGGGTGACCGTTTCACTTATTACAAGCTGGTGGATTCGGTGCTCCCGCTTACGACGGACAAGGATGGACATGAAAAAGATTTTTTCGATGGACTTGACACCAGTTTGCCCGGACTGGCATCGCGCCTGGGGGATGAGGAGAAGAAAGTTCCGCAGTTGCGAGCAGGGCTGGTTGAGATTGCGGGTCAACTGAAGCAAGCGGCACAGTTGGGTACGGATCCAAATGACACCGTACGCCCCTTGTTGGCTGCACTAGACTCTCTCGGCCATTTCGTAGGGCAGAACAATGATCTCAGCGCTTCTGCGCGCCAAGACTTGGTCGCGCGTCTGCAAGAAAAAGAAGAACATATCCAGGCTGCGCTGAACCTCGCCCTAAACGCCTCCATGGAGGCAACGGCGATAATTCCTAGTGACATTCCGAATCAGCAGAATTCTCTAGCGATTTCGCCGGGAAAGAAGTTCGATGTCCACGCGAAGTTCCATAACGGCTCAAAGCATCCGCTCTCAATCAAAGACATAATTCTTGATGGAATCACTCCCGCTGCTGTGAAGGAACCAGACCGTGTGTTACAGCCAGGCAGCGATTACGAGACCAATTTTCAAGTTCAACTTCCCTCGAATTTTCCGGTCACTCGCCCGGCGGTGCATCGCAATGATCCTGAGAGGGACAGCGTCTACGTGGTGGATGAGCCTCAATACGCAACCCTGCCGTTCCCGCCGCCTCCTTTTCGCGTGATTGCGCATTACGATGTTCCCGATCTTGCCTCGCCCACGCATCGCGATTCAGGGGTGCAGACGTATGCAACGTTTCCTGAGATTTCCGCGCCTGTGGTTGTGCCCTTTACCGACGAAAAGGGACAGACGCAAGACAGGCCGCTGAATGTAACGCCGGTTTACTCCGTGATGCTGGAGCCGGGAGAGCAAATTATTCGTGTTAATAACGGTACGGCAACGACGGTAAAAGTTGGCGTGAGCTGTAATTTGACGGGAGCTCAATCCGGCCAATTACATTTGGAAGTGCCGGCGGGCTGGCACGTCGAACCTAATGAACTGCAGGTGCGTCTATCCAAACGCGGCGATAAGCAGGATTTTGAATTCAAGATTGTTCCATCCAGCCTGAAAGAAGGAGAAACACAGGTTCGCGCTACGTTGACCGCTGGCGGCTCAACTTACAGCGAGGGTTACAGTCTGGTCACGCGCGAAGATCTGGAGAGCACTTATTACTATCAACCTGCGATTCAGCGCGTCAGCGTTGTGGATGTAAAGATTCCAAACGATGTGAAGATCGGGTACATCATGGGCGCGGGCGATGACATTCCAACTGTGCTGAAACAGATTGGATTGGACGTCACCGTAATCCCAGCGGAGAAGGTGGCGAGCGAAGATCTGAGCCGCTACAGGACAATTGTCCTCGGCATCCGCGCGTACGATACGCAAAAGGATGTTGTGGCAAACAACAAACGGCTGCTCGACTACGTCGCTGGCGGTGGGACTCTAATTGTGCAGTACGACACCGGAGTGAGCGATTTCAACAGCGGTCATCTCACCCCCTACCCAGCTCAACTCAGCCGGGCGCGGGTTTCGATTGAGGAGGCGCCGGTCGAGATTCTTGCCCCGGATGATCCGGTTTTCCATTATCCCAATCAGATCACGCCGCGAGATTTCGACGGATGGGTGCAAGAGCGCGGATTATATTTCATGAACCAGTGGGACAGCAATTTCAAGGCGTTGCTGGCATGCCACGATCCGGGAGAACAGCCGCAAAAAGGTGGATTGCTGAAAGCCCAGTACGGCAAGGGCGTGTATATCTATAACGCCTACGCATTCTTTCGGCAGTTGCCGGCGGGCGTGCCCGGAGCGATTCGGCTGTATGTAAATTTGCTGGCTGCAGGGCATGGCGCTGGGCATTAGATTGCCTCCGCGTCTGTGAGCCTCTGTGCCCTCTGTGGTTTGTCTAGTTTGTTAACTACAGCGGACACAGGGGATCACAGAGTTGTTATGCAACATGACCCCTCCCAATCCGCCGAAAGCAGCTCACCGCAGCTCATTCGAGGTATCAGTCTCGGCAGTGCTACGGCGCTGAACATGATTGACATGATCGGCGTAGGTCCGTTCATCACGATTCCGTTGATCGTGAGCGCGATGGGCGGCCCGCAAGCCATGCTTGGCTGGATTCTCGGCGCTTTATTCGCCATTTGCGATGGTCTGGTTTGGGCGGAGTTGGGTGCGGCGTTGCCAGGCTCCGGCGGATCGTACCGCTACCTTCGCGAAATATACGGCCCAAATCGGCTAGGGCGGCTGGTTTCATTTCTGTTTATCTGGCAACTTTCATTCAGCGCCCCGCTTTCGATTGCCTCAGGGTCAATCGGGCTTGCCGGATATGCTTCGTACTTTTGGCCAGCGCTTCAAAATCAATACGCATCCCGCGATTGGAGCCTCGCGCTTCCGCTGCTAGGAAGTTTGCAATTACGATGGCTGATTTCCGGAGCGACATTTGTGGCGGTTGGTATCGTGCTGGTCGCAACGCTTCTTCTCTATCGCAAAATTACGCACATCGGATGGATGTCGAAACTGCTGCTGGCTGGTGTGCTGGGAACGATCGGCTGGATCATTTTTGCCGGACTAACTCACTTCAATGCCGCCCGCGTCTTCAGCTTCCCGCCAGGCGCGTTCGCGCTATCACACGATTTTTTCCTCGGTCTAGGCTCGGCGATGCTCATCGCCACGTACGATTATTGGGGTTACTACAACATCAGCTTTCTCGGAGATGAAGTCAAAGAGCCGAGCAAAACCATTCCACGCGCGCTGCTGCTATCCATTTTGCTGGTGGCATGTCTATATGTGGTTATGAACGTCAGCATTCTCGCTGTGGTGCCGTGGTGGGATCTCATTCGTCCGGCGCAGTCGAACAGCGGATTATTCGTGGTTTCCATTTTCATGCAACGGATTTATGGCGTCTGGGCCGCAAATTTGGTAACTGCGCTGGTGATGTGGACCGCGTTCGCTTCCGTGTTTTCACTGATGCTCGGCTATTCGCGCGTGCCCTACGCGGCAGCTTTGGACGGCAACTACTTCAGAGCGTTCGCGCGTGTGCACCCGCAGCACCGGTTTCCGTATGTTTCACTGCTGGCGTTGGGCGGCGTGGCCCTGCTGTTCTGTTTTTTCTCACTGGCTGATGTCATTGCAGCGCTGGTTGTAATTCGCATCCTGCTGCAATTTTTAGTCCAGGCGATTGGCGTCATCGTGCTGCGGATTCGCCGTCCCGATCTTCCGCGGCCATTTCGCATGTGGTTCTATCCGTTGCCGGCACTAATTGCGAGCTTTGGATTTGTATTCATCCTCATTTCGCGCAAGAACTTCCTAAGGGAAATCCGCTACGCGGCCGTTATCCTCATCGCGGGCCTCCTGATCTACTTTATTCGAGCGTGGCGAAATCGGGATTGGCCGTTCGGCCAAACCTTGCCGGCTGCAGTTAGCGAGGTTCCGACGAATTAGTATGGCTGCAGGAGTAAAAACACCGATGACGGGGAGCTTGCGTCGAAGGCCGATGGCTTCAGCCTGGGCGCCGATGCACGAGCCATTATTTCGATCGCTATGGATTGCCGCCGTCATTTCCTACACAGGGACATGGATGCAGAACGTTGGCGCGGGCTGGCTAATGACGCAGCTCACCATGTCACCGTTGATGGTGAGTTTGGTAACTGCAGCGACCACATTGCCGGTTTTTCTCGTCATGCTGCCTGCCGGTGCTCTCGCCGATCTGGTTGACCGCCGGCGTTTTCTGCTGATTACGCAAAGCTGGATGGTCGCGGCCTCTGCGGTGCTTGGAATTCTGACTTTGCTGAAGGTAGTGACCCCGTGGACTCTTCTGGCATTTACTTTTCTGCTTGGTCTGGGTGCGGTAACGAATGATCCTGCCTGGCAGGCGATCACTCCGGAAATCGTTTGTGCCGAAAATCATGCTCCGGCGGTCGCGCTAAACTCGGTGGGGTTTAATGTGGCGCGAGCGGTGGGTCCAGCCATGGGTGGACTGGTGATTGCGGCCGCCGGTTCTGGGTGGGCGTTTCTGCTGAATGCAGCGTCTTTCTTTGGCGTGATTTTCTTTTTATATCGCTGGAAGCGGCCGCATTTTGAGCATCTGGAGACTGGCAGAGTTGGCGATGCTCTGCTCGCTGGATTGCGCTATGTGCGGGGCGCGGCGGTGGTGCGATCGGTGCTGATTCGGACGGTAGCCTTCAGCCTGGCGGCAAGTTCATTGCCGGCGCTGCTTCCGATCATTGCGCAACCACATGGGGCGACGGGTTACGGATTGTTGCTCGGGTCATTCGGATTTGGCGCACTTGCCGGGGCGACGGTTTTACCGCGAATGCGCAGCCGCTTTTCTGTGGACGGAGTTGTCGTTTTCGCTATCCTGCTTTTTGCCGCAATGACGTTTGCTGCTGGACGCACGCAATCTTTTGGGTGGCTTAGCTTGGTATTGTTCGCCAGCGGGACCGCATGGATCGCGATTCTCGCTTGTCTCAATGTTGCCGCGCAGACTATGTCTCCATCATTTTTGCGGGCACGGGCCTTATCAATGTACCTGCTCGTACTGCAAGGCGGCATGGCGCTGGGTGCCACCGCGTGGGGCGGGCTCGCTACGTGGGTTGGAGTTCCGCAGGCGCTGTTGTTCTCGGCCCTTGCGCTGATGGCAGGACTCGTGACAGTTCCCCGTCATCGGCTCACTTCGCGTGAATTAGAATTCACGCCGTCGGTTGTGCGGGAGTAGCTCGGGTTTCCGATTTTTATTGCCACATTTCAGGAGGATTCATGAGGAGCACGAAAACACTATTTGCTGTTTTGTTTCTGCTGTCATGTTGCGGTGCTGTTTGGGGGCAGGCCGCCAAAACCGATCAGCCTCAAACTGTGACTCAGGTGTTGGATCGTTCTGTCAGCAATGTGGAGCACGAATTTGTTTCCGCGGCGGATGCCATGCCCGAAGACAAATACTCATTCGCGCCTACAAATGGTGAGTTCAAGGGGGTGCGGACGTTCGGGCAACAGGTAAAGCACGTAGCGGCTACGAACTATCTGGTCGCCTCAGGAATTTTGGGAGAGAAGCCGCCGGTTGAGGTTGGCGGCGAGAACGGGCCTGACTCGATCAAGAGTAAAGCCGATATCATAAAATTTTTGAAGGACTCGTTTGCTTATGCGCACAAAGCGGTCACTAGCGTCGACGAGAAGAATCTGGTCGCGCCGATGAAAGATCCCTTTGGAGAGCAGCCTTCGGTTACGCGGCTTGGGCTGGCATCAGTTTTCGCCTGGCATTCGTTCGACCACTATGGGCAAATGGTCGAATATTTGCGGATGAACGGCATTATTCCGCCTGCCAGCCGGCAGTAAAGGATCAGCAATGAGGTACAGCGGCGTCCGCTCGTGGGTTAACCTTCCAGCCGCGGATTTCTCGTGCCCCCTTGTGAGTAATCTCGGCGGGGATAAGCTCCGCACTCAGGCCTCGATTGTGGAGATGAGCATGTATTTTCGTAATGATTCGGTCGACGTTGCTGTTGCTGTCGAGGAAAATCAGCATCGAGGGTCCCGCTCCGCTTAGAGCGGAGCCCAGAATCCCTGCCTGTCCCGTCAACTCCTGTAATGCTGGCAATAGCGGGCACAACGGCGCACGATAGGGCTGATGAATGCGGTCTTCGAGCGACGAGGCCAGGAGATCACGGCGGCCTTGAACAAAAGCGGCCAGCAACAGCATTGAGTTTTGAATATTGACGACCGCATCCGCTCGAGAGTATTGCTCCGGGAAAACGCGGCGCGACTGCTCAGTCGAAAGCGCCTGGTCAGGAACAGCCAGCAGCAAAGGCCACTTCCCTTTCGGCACAATCGTGGCCACCTGGGCTTCGGCTTCGCCCGACATACGCGCGATCGCTAGTCCCCCATACCAACATGCAGCAGCATTATCCGGATGGTGTTCGCGCCACGAAGCTTCACCCACAATCCGAGCCTCGTCCCAACGCAGGGCGCCAAAATGCACGGCTAACGCGATTCCCGCAAGCCGCGCGGCTGCCGACGAACCGCACCCCTTGCCAATGGGAATCTCGTTTTCTATGTGCAGCGCCAGCGGCTGAATGCGCTTCGATTCTCGTTGCAGGATTTCAGAATAGGTCGTGAGAATCAGGTGATTCTCAAGTTGCGCACAGAGGTCGGCGTCCCGGCCACGAGCGGTTATGGAAAATTGGTCTGAAACGTGAGCTCGAATTTTGAGAAACAAGCCTAAGGCAAGAGCCGCGGTATCGAAGGCTGGGCCCAGATTAGCCGAAGTGGCAGGCAGCGCCAGCTTGAGAGATGCACTGCGATGTGACGAGCGGTTTGACTTTGCGGGCATGAGATCAAGCGATCAGACTTCGTTTGAAAAACCCTACTGTCTCGCTGCGGTCCTCCTTTCCTTCACCAGCCGGAGCGACGAATACGCCGCAGCTCCCGCGACGATGATATTAGCTGCAATGACAGGCTTGGAATGGATCATCACCCCGTACGTAATCCAAAAGAGAGCGGCGACAGACTGGATCCAGCGCAGTTTCGCAGGATCTTTCGAAAAGTACGAAATCGTAAACACCGCCGTGGCGATCCAGCCTACTCCATCGAGCATAAACACTCCCGTTCCCTTCCCCAATCAAGCTGCTTCTACGCTTGTTCGAGAGCCTTCAGTACAGCTTCTACACTTGCATCCAGCACTATCGGCGCGCGTTGCTGCTCCTTCAGAATTGCAGCATCATCTTTCTTATCTGGAAACAAATCTCCGCGATGAAACTTAATGGTGAAATCCGGATCCTTCAGCATGTGCCCGGTCAGGATGAGCACGACAGACTCATTGCGTTTGATGAAGCCCTGCTTCACTAATTTTTTCAATCCCGCAAGCGTCACCGCGGACGCTGGCTCGCAACCTACGCCATCGGCGCCAATTTCCGCTTTGGCCAGCGCAATCTCGACCTCGCTCACCTGCTCGACCGTACCGCCCGTGGCTTCGAGAACACGCACAGCCTTTTTCCACGAGGCAGGGTTACCGATGCGAATGGCTGTGGCCATGGTGTCAGCTCGCATCGGCGAAAGTTTCTTTCCGCCGTTCTCGCGCATGGCGCGCACTAGCGGATTCGCCCCTTCCGCCTGAATGATGGAAATTTTTGGCAGTCGCGAAATCAAGCCGAGTTCTTTCATTTCCATGCACGCCTTTCCGATTGCCGAGGAATTTCCCAAGTTGCCACCAGGAACGATGATGTGGTCCGGCGCCTCCCAGTTGAACTGCTCGAGCAACTCAATGGCAGCGGTCTTCTGGCCCTCCAGTCGATATGGGTTAACCGAGTTCAGAAGACACACCGGCATGCGCTGCACAACTTCATTCAATACGCGCATACAGCCGTCAAAATCGGTTTTCAGTTGGCATGTGACCGCGCCGTAGTCGAGCGCCTGGGAGAGTTTGCCCCAGGAGACTTGGCCTTCCGGAATCAGCACCACGCTGCGCATACCTCCCCGCGCTGCATATGCTGCCATGGAAGCCGAGGTATTTCCCGTGGAAGCGCAAGCAACCCAGCGAAACCCTTCCAGCCGGGCGAAAGTGGCAGCTACAGTCATTCCGGTGTCTTTGAAGGAACCGGTGGGATTCATCCCTTGATGCTTGGCAAACAGCCGTTCCATTCGAGCGATGCGAGCACACTTAGGAAGCTCGTACACCGACGTGTTGCCCTCGGACAAAGTGATAACGGACTCAAGGTTGCCCAGATTCGGCAGCAATTCGCGGAATCGCCAAACTCCGCTCCGGTCAGCCAAAGCATGAGATGCTCGTCGCTGACGCCATTCATTCTTCAGAATGTTTGGCTCGAGTGCGCTACCGTGTTTCGATGATTTCCAGTCGGGATAGATTACTTCCAGCAGATCGCCGCAGTCCGGGCAACGGAAATCTCGGCCGGCGCTTTGGCGTAAGGCTCCGCAACCGATGCAACGCAGTTGCGTGGGTCCCTCCTCAAGCTTTGTGCCGGTGTGTTGTTGCATTCGCTACAAGAATAAAGGAAGGATGTATTATTTGCTGCCGCGAAGGTATTTATCGGTTTTGCTGATCCAGTCTTCCCGTGGTGGATTGAAGACGTCCAGATCAACTGTGTCAACCAGCGCTTCAGCCTTGTGCGGCATGTGCGGAGGGATGGTCAGGACCTCGCCCGCGTTTACAACGATTTCTTTGCCGTCGATCCAGAATTTTAGGGCACCCTCGAGAATGTAAGTGATCTGCTCGTTGTGATGGCTGTGCAGCGGCACAATGCAACCTTTCTTTAATAGCACTCGCGCCAGCATGATGTTCTGTCCCACGACTAATTGACGCTGCAGCAGCGGGTTCAGATTCTCGAGCTCAACTCCCGACCAGGGAAGGTACTTCAACTGGGCTTTCTTGGTTGTGACTCTCTTTTTTCCGCCAACTCGATGGAGGTGCTCAGCCAAAGCACGAGCCGCTGACCGGCCTGCCTTCCGACGAGACGCGGACACTGTTTTTCCAGGTTTCGCCATTTAGTGTCCTTTCCCTTCGTAGATCGCAACTGCGTTGTCGTGCAGGTAGCCGTGGGCAAGTTGCAGCGCCTGGGCTTCGCTGACTTCACCTTCAGAGATCATTTCAGCTAAAGCCGCAGCCAGCGCGGTACGCGACGATTGGACTCCGAGCCAGTAGCTTTCTTCCGCGCCCAGCGTTTCATTGTAGGGAAATGCGTCGGTTCCAAATGTGATTTTATCGGGAAATGTCTCTAGCCACTGCTTGAGCAAATGCTTGAACTCCGATGGATATAACAAAATCTCTGTCTCGGAGGTATCCAAATATACATTTTTAACAGCCGCCAGCCAGATCGCCTGGCGATCGTATGGGTAGCCGCCATGAATCATGACGAAAATAGTATTCGAATAACGCGGATCGCGGAGAATGTTTTCCAGATTCAGGATATTGCTCTCGGAAAGATTGAAATAATCGCCGATGCCAACTGCTGAATGGATGTGAACCGGAAGATGCAATCTGCCGCCCTCGCGCACCAGATAGCGGAAAATGTAATCCTGAAATGTCCGGTACTCCTGCTCGTTCGGAATACCGCCGTTCACAAAACGGTGGTAGATATCTTCAGCTTCTTCGCGAGCCGGATCGCCGAATTTCGTCGGACGAAAGTATGCGACTTCAAACTTCATCGCGATTCCGCCCTTCTTCTGGTTGTCTTCTAAGGTGCGGCTTACGAAGGCAAGGTAATCATCGAATTTTGCCGGCAGCTTGCCGACGTTCTCCTGCTGCATCCAGCGGTGCAGCATTTTTTCCTGCAAAGGAATGTAAACCTGTTCGTCGGAATTGCGCGCTGTTTCACGTTGGTTGTTAAACGGCCACATGAACGAATCTGCGAAGAAGACCCATGGGAATCGTTTGGGGTCCAGATAATCCGCCATCATCGCACGATTCGCAACACCCCGCTCGATATTGAGCTTATCCAGAAGGTCCGAAAAATATTGATTCCCGCGCGACTTCTTCAGTTCGGCCTTCTTCTGGACAAGCCATTTGGCGTGTTCGGGTGAGAGGTCATTATACGGATAGCCGAACAGTGCTTTAGCCGCGGCAACCAACTCAGGATTCGTGTCACGCTCTCTCAGCGCGGCGCTGCCTGGAGGGGCTGCCATGGCGTCGACATCTGCATCATCAAAGAAACCGGGGTGCGCGTGGTGATCGAAGGCCGGAATTTTCTCAATTTGCGGAAGCAGGCGATTGTAAATCTGAGGCACATCCGTGCCAGGCAGGGGACGGGCTTGCGTGTGTGCGACGCCGGCGAGCCCATAAGCAACCAGAGCATATGCACCTATTCTTCGTGTAACTTCGTGTCCTTTGCGGTTACAACTAAAACTACTAAGGACACGAAGCTGCACGAAGGAAATCAGCCAACGCAATTTCATAAGGCGTGTTGTCTTCCATGGGGCAAGATGTTCACAGACGATTACGTGATTCATGGTGCAGCTGTTGCTCCCTGCCAAGTTGTTGAGATTTTTTGAATACGCTCAACAGCTTCTTTCAGCGTTGCAGTCGACGATGCAAACGAAAACCGCACAAACTCTCTACCCGCAGGACCAAACGCCGCACCGGGAATTGCTGCCACCCCAGCTTCCTCCAGCATAATGCGGCAGATTTCCTCCGCGCTCACTCCGGTATCAGAAATATTCACCCAGGCATAAAACGCGCCATCGGGCGGCAGGCAGCGGAATCCGGGCACGCGGTTCAGATCGCGCACAAA
>Ga0209375_1000754_pt1 | contig 26287 bp, 28 predicted proteins | sample GraSoiAngelo_131_FD_185888 | JGI IMG/M metagenome (GOLD analysis project Ga0209375, IMG submission 185888) | Grasslands soil microbial communities from the Angelo Coastal Reserve, California, USA - 14_0929_02_30cm (SPAdes) (version 2) | ecosystem: Environmental > Terrestrial > Soil > Grasslands ... | reverse complement strand
GCACCGAGCCGTCGCCCAGCTTCAGCATCCGCACGATCGTGCCGAGCGTGCCGACATCGTAGAGTTGGTGCGGCAACGTGTTCATCACGGCGCCCTCGGGCGGCTCCACCCCGCCCATCGACCGCACGACGCCGAGCAGCAAGCGCTTCTCGCCCTGGATGATCTCGTCGATCAGTTGAACGGCTTTGGGATCGGTGAGAGCCAGCGGCAGGACGACGTGGGGATAGACAACGAGCTGGCCCAGGGGAAGGACCGGCAGGCGTTCCATTAGGTCACCCGCACCGACTGCGCCCCGGAGGACCGGGGCGGCTGTTTCGCGAGCCGGATCTCGAGGAAGCCGTGCTCGTACGTGGCGCGGATCGACGCGGGATCGACCACCACCGGCAACCGGAAGCGCCGCTCGAACGGGCCGATCTGCACCTCCATCGAGTGGTAGTGGCGCTTGCCTCCAGCTTGCTGCCGGGTGGAGCGCTCCCCGGAAATCCTGAGGATGCCGTCGTTCATTTCCACGCTGAAGTCGTCGGCCTGCATGCCGGCGATATCCATATGGACGATCAGCTCGTCGTCGGTCTCGTAGACGTCGGTCCGCGGCTTCCATTTGGGCGAGGCGACGAAGCCGACGGGCCGGCCGTGGGCGACTTCATTGAAATAGACGTCCAGCTCGTCGGCGAGATGCACCGTGAGCGAACCCGACCCGCGCGACGGACGATTCGGCGGAGAGGACGGGGGGGGGAGGCCGCTGTCACCCATGCGGGTTTAAGATAACGTCCTAAGGCGTCGCGCGTGGGGGCTAGGTCACCAGTTTTCGCTACCGAGCGGACTTTGGCGTCGCCCCATACTCGCTGCTACGCTGGCGCCGCCTTCTGCGCCCAATCCTGTTTCCGCTGCTCCACGCCCCGCGCGAATTCCTGGCGCTGCTTGTTGAACGTCGCCGCGAGCGGCTCGCTGTAGCCGTAGATCGCCCACGGGGCACGCTGCTGCACGAAGGTCAGCATCTCGTTCACCTTCTTCTCGCTGCCGGGAATCGTCGCGTTGCCGCCGTAACAGTGGACGATCGCCTCGTACGTCTTGCCGGTGGGGATGAAGTTCACGCTGTGCTTCGTGATCTTCTTGTAGGCCCACAGCACGTCCTGCAGCCGCAGGACGTTGAACGAGAAGAAGCTGGAGCGCACGAGGAGCTTGTTGCCGAAGCGCCATCCGTGCTTGCCGCGCAGCAGCGAATTATTGAACTCGTGTTCGGCCTCGACCGCCGACCCGATGGGATCGCCCCACTTCGCGATGCGTTGGGCGAGCGGATGGCGTTCGGGATCGCGCCACGCGCCCCACGCCGGCAACGCCTGCCAGATGAAGAGGAGCAGAAACACGATCGCCACGCCGATGCCCACAAACCCCGGCCGGCGGAAGGAGCCAGTATCGAGATAGAAGGGATAGAAGCTGCTGCGCAACGATCGCATGTCCTTGCTGTCGAACAATTCGTTCTCGAGATCCTCGGGCCAGGGGACGAGCTTCCCCTCGGCCTGGCGCGATTCAGGGCCGGCCGTGCGAACGACGAGATAGTGATTGCCGATGACGAGCGCGTGATAGGCCGCCGCTTCCTCGCGACTCGTCTCGACGCCGGCTTGCGTGCGTACGGTGTACTGGCGCACCCCGGTGTCGAGGACTCGGTCGGCGGCGACGCGCGCGTAATAGCGCGGCGTCGCGATGACATCGCGAATCGAATCGAGGTCCGCCCGCTCGAGCTTATAGGGGCCGCCCAGAAAGTTCACGATGTAGCGATGATCGCTCGTGGCGAGCAACACCCCGCCGACTAGGCCGAGCGTCCAGACGACGACGCGGCGGAACGAAACCGCCCGAATGCGTTGGGAAATCCAGCTGTCCATCGGAAGCCCCCACCTGTGGGGAAGTCGGGGGCACACTATAGCGAACGGATTTTCGAGAAGCTAGCATTGCATTATGCGTTACATCTCATACGGCTCCGTGATCGCCCTCACACTGGTGGGGCCGGGGGCATGTGCCAAACCCGCGGACAAGCCCGCCGCAACCGCGGGCGGTGTCCCTGACTTCCACAACCCGTCCGACCCGGGATTCGCCCAACAGGCGCCCGACAGCTTCCGCGCCCGGTTTTCCACGACCAGGGGCGACTTCGTCATCGCCGTGCATCGCGCGTGGGCGCCGCATGGCGCCGATCGCTTCTACAATCTGGTGCGCTCGGGCTATTACGACGGCGTCCGATTCTTCCGGGTGATTCCCGGCTTCATGGCCCAGTTCGGCCTGCACGCCGACACTGCGGTGACCGCCGCGTGGCGGGAGCGACGTATTCCCGACGACCCGGTGCAGGGCTCCAACCAGCGCGGCATGGTGACATTCGCGACCGCGGGGCCCGGGACGCGGACCACGCAGATTTTCATCAATTACGGCGCCAACGATCGCCTTGACGCGAGCGGCTTCGCGCCGTTCGGCGAGGTGGTGGTCGGCATGGACGTGGTGGATAAGCTGTACGGCGGCTACGGCGAGGGTGCGCCGCAAGGGCGCGGGCCCGATCAGATGCGCATCCACATCGAGGGCGAGAAGTATCTCGCCCGGCAATTCCCCAAGCTCGACAAGATCACCAAGGCTACGGTCGAGTAAGCTGCCGTAACCTCCCCTGCGCCTCGCCGTTCGTGGAATCGCGCTTCACGGCCTCGCGGAACGCGGCGATCGCGGCGGCCGTGTCGCCCTTCATGAGATCGATGTTGCCGCGGAACGTCGAGAGGTTCGAGGAGCTGGGGAACTGCACCTCGTTGAGCCGCAGGATCACGAAGGCGTCATCGAACTTCCCCGCGCGCGCCAGCCGGAAGGCGGCGATGTTGAGCGTCGGCTCCCCGAAATCGTAGGACGCGCGTCCATAGTAGCGCTCGCGTAGCGCGCGGTACGCGCGGGTCGCGGAGTCCGCCCCCGACATCTGGGCGGTCTCCATGATCAGCTGCTCGAGCGGCATCGGGCGCGAGACGCCGCGGTGGCACGTGTTGCACGTGACCTCGACGTGGCTGGTCATCTTCTCGTGCTCGGGCAGCGTGTCGAGCCGGTGGTTGATCTCCTCGACCATGCGCATCATCTGCCGCGCCGTCAGCTTCGTGCGCTTCTCGTCCTTCGCGAAATCGAACTGGCCGAGCGGCTGGCCTTCCTGCCCCACGTGACAGAATGGACAGCGCACGCCAAGCGCGCCCGTGAAGTTGCGCATCATGCCGACGACCTGCATGACGGGCGTGCTTTTCGGAATGACTTTGACGTTGATGAGCGAGTCGGGCGGGAAGTGGCCGGGAGCCTGGGCTAAAACGACGGCCGGGGCGGTAAAGGCGGCAATGAGAAAGGCAACGGGGCGTGAGTTCATGGCGTCAGAAATACGCCACGATTCCGCGCCCCGCTATAGGATTCCCAAAAACTCCTACCAATCCCTGACGACCTACATCCCCTTACTCTGAAGCCACGAGAGCGACGCGTTCGCCACTTCCTTCCACCCACTGTCCACCGTGAGCGAGTGCCCGCGGTCAGCAAACACCTTGTACTCGGTCACACTCGGCGCCTTGCGATAGAGCTTGTACGCCGCGCGCGACACCACTTCTGGAACGGTGTGATCCTTCCCGCCACCGGTGATCAATAACGGGCCGCGCGTCGCCTTCGTGTCCACCTTTGCGGGCGTATTCGGCAGGAGATTGGCGAAGGCCGCCTCGAACAACGGCCTCCCGGGGGCCGGGATGTGGTACTTCGCGTGGAGCGTGTTCGATTCCTGCTCGGAGACGGCATTGCCGAAGCCGAAATAGAACTGCTTGGGCGTCTGCGACACGGCCTTCTTGTAGTTGAAGGGATTGCCCAGGACGGGAAACGCGCTCTTGAGCTGCGCGAACGGGAGCGGCAGCACGCCGCGGATCTGCGCGGGATCGAGCGCGACCGCGGCGGCCGCGAGCCCCATCCCCAGCAGCTTCTGCGCGACGAGACCCCCAAACGAATGGCCGATCACGATCGGCTTGGCGGGCAGCTTGCGAATGATCGCGGCATAGTGCTCCACAACGTCATCGATGCCGACATTGGCAATGCGTTCCGGATGAGCATTTGATTCGGCGACCGTGGGCGAATCGCCCGGCCAGCCAGGAGCGATCGGATCGTAACCCGCGGCGCGAAACAGATCGATCCAGGGCTTCCAGGAATCGGCGTGCAGCCAGAGACCATGAATGAAGACGACGGGGGTGCGGGCGGCGGGCACAGCCATGGACATTCCTCGAGAGTGTTCTCCGGTCAACAATGGGGCCCAACGAGGAGTTCCGCGAGGCCGGCCTGATTGACGATTGGTTGATCTATGTGTTGTACGGTCGTGAGGTGTTGCTCGCCCTCGTTGTTTCGGACGGTTCGAGATTTGATCAGTACGGTTCGAGATTTGATCAGTCAGGAGTCCCTTGTTTTGGACAAGCTAAAGCCTGTGCTCGGCCAACACTGTCCTAAAGGACAGTCCCCATGTCAGCCCATCAGCTGTTCATTCATCTTGCTTGGACGACGCTCGATCGGAAGCCCATGATCGATGCGGCAACCAGATCGTTCCTCGAGGAATTCTTCAAGAAGACCGCCGCGCGGCAGGATGTGGAGATAGTAGAGGTGGCAATGCTCAAGACGCACGTGCATATGGTCATTCGCACGCCGCCGCGTATCGATTTGCCTCGATTGGTGCAGTTCTTCAAAGGAGGGAGTAGCTACGCAGCTAGTCGCCTACCTGATAACGTCTTGGGCTTGCGATGGGCGCCCGAATACTCATCGACGACCGTAGGACCACGACAGCTCGAAACAGTAAGGAATTACCTGCGAGACCAACCGAATCATCACCCCCACGAAGCCATCTAATGCTACGCTGTCCTTTAGGACAGTGTCAGCCGAGCACACCCTTTAGGGTGTGAAAAAACAAGACGAAGGCGTGCGTTTGCCTAGTCCATCTCGTGCCCCGCTGCATGGTGCTGTTGTCGCTGAAACTCCAGAAACTCGTGAATCGCCGCGACGGCGACCGGGTAATGACTCCTGATGCGCACTTCCCCTCCCCGCGGCCGATCGATCGCCTCGTAACTGATCGCCGCGCGTCGCTCGCGCATCACGGCCGCGCCGGGCACGGCTAGCGCGTGCACTTGGAATGGCTTGGTGAAGTCGCCGGCGCGAAACGCGGTGGCGATATCGCGCATGTGTGCGCGAATCGTCGCGATCGCGGCGGTGTCGACGGCATCATCACGATCCAACACCACCCGGCCGCCGTCGGGCAGATCCTCGAACACGTGCGCGGACGTGTACTGATCGACGCCCATGACGTGCGCGCCCCGCGACTGCATCGCGGCGAAATCGTCGTTCGACCGCTTGCACCCCACGAGCACGAGCGCTACGACGAGGCCACTGATTCCGATCGATAGCCGAGTCTGATCCATACCACGCAAAGGGACGCGTTGAGGATGAGGCCGAGCGCCGGTCGCACGAAGGCGAGCCCGGTCGCGAGAACGTAGACCAGAACTCCTACGTAGTAGGTGCGCCGCACGGTATCGACCGTCGCAGCCGTCACCTCCCGCCTGAGCAGCCCGCCGCGCACCATCGTCGTGAACAGCAGGTTCCACAGCAGGGCATTCGCGACGAACGTCGCGCAATAGAACGCGACCGCCACCTTCGCATCGGGGGTGGTGAGATTGGCGGCCAGCACGGCCGTGGGGAACGGCACGAACGTCACCGTGAGCAGGAGCAAACCGTTGGCGAACAGAAACGGGTAGTTCACGCTGCGTACCATGCGGAGCAGCTCGTGATGATTCACCCACATGATGAGAATCACGATGAAGCTCATCAGGAACGCGATGTAGGAGGGCCACAGGGCGAGCAGCCCGGCCCATAACCCCCCCGCCTCGCCATGCGGCACCCGGATCTCGAGGATCAGGAGTGTGATCGCGATCGCGAACACGCCGTCGCTGAACGCTTCGACCCGCCCGGCGCTCTCGGTCATGCTCACAAAGATGCTTTTTCCGGCTAGATTCTGCACAAACGCACAAACACAAGAGGCTGGCTAATGTCCCGCGCATCGTGTCTCGTCTCGTTCGCTCTGATTGGGGCTGTGCTCGCGGCGTGTGGCGGTGATTCAAACGGGCTGGCACCCGGGTTCGAGTGCCTGGGCCAGGCGCTTCCCACGACCGCGCCGCCTCTAGTCAATGTGAGCGGGATGGTCACCGCCAATGTGCTTTCACCGAGTCCGGTACCTCATGCGTTCGTGTATGGATTCCGCACCGGGGACACGACACACCTGGCAGGTGATACGACCAATACCCCCGGCCAGTACAGCCTCCCGATCCCGACCGGTGGAACCCCGGTGACTGGTTACCTCGCGATCTCGGACAGCGGTCACCACATCGACACCTACGCGTATCCGGCCGTTCCTCTTGCCGCCGACGTGACCGAGAACGTACTGATGGTCTCAAGCTCGGAATTCTCATTCTTCGCGGCGGCGGCCGGCATCACCCCCGTCGCAGGCGACGGATTCATCGGCGTGGTCGTGAGGAACTGCCAAGGCGCGCCGGTCGCGGGGGCGACCGTGACGAGCATGCCGGCTGGTGCCGTGCGCTACAATGCGGGTGGGGGGCCGAGCTCGACGGCGACCGCCACGGCGGCGGACGGCGTCGCCTATATCGCCAACGTCGCCCCGGGCAACGTGACGGTTCAGGCGACGGCGAGTGGGCACGCGCTGCGACAGCACACGGTCAATGCGCGCGCCAATGCGATCACGTTGACGGAAATACAACCCTAAATCACGCGGTATTTTTTCACACCCTGAAAGGGTGTGCTCGGCGAACATTGTCCTTAAGGACAACGCCTGCCGAGCACAGGCTTTAGCCTGTCCAATCAGGCACGATCAGCAATCACAACTATTTCGGGGCACCCGTCCACGACGGGCCCGCGCGCAAAATCCCCAAACATCTCGCGTACCTGAAACCCCGCGCGCGCGAGCAAATGCCGCAGCTCGGAGGCGAGATACCAGCGCATCTCGAATGCCTGCACGTAGCGCTTGCCGTCTACGTAGTAGATCAGCTCTGATTCGCTCACCTGATCGAGCCAGCGCACCCGCGCGATACTGTAGGCGCGTCGCAAGGTCCGGCCGTCCGGTAAACGCCGCTCGGGCGTGTCTTCGCGCTCCACGCCATCCGCGCTGACCAGCCGGTCGAACCGCGGGTTGAAGACGTCAAAGATGAAACGTCCCCCCGGCGCCAAATGGCGGGCGATGGTTGCCAGAAATCGCTGTTGATCGTCAATCGTGGTGAGATGCTGCAGGACGCGGAACGGCGCGATGATCAGCGGGAATTTCGTGCCGAGTTTGAAGTCGCGCATGTCGTGTGACGCGACGCGCGCCCGGGCTCGGACGTCAGCGGACTCGGCAACGAGTTTCACGCTGCAGCGCTCGAGCATCTGCCGCGAGCTGTCGATGCCGGTGACTGAGCAGCCGGCGCGCGCGATGGGCAGCAGGATGCGGCCGGTGCCGCAACCGATCTCGAGAACCGACCCAGCCACGGCTTTGGCTTCTGCTACATAGAAGTCGACGTCCTTCCGCTCGAGATAGAGTGGGACGCTGTCGTACAACAGGCCAAAATCGGGAATGTGATCGTAAACGGAGCTCACGATTTGATCTTCACGGTGAGCACGCGCCCGTCGCGCGACACCTCGGCTCTGGACGCACGCAACGAGACGAGTGGAGACTCGATGTGTACTTCACCCTCCGCTCCGGTCGTGACTTTGACGGTAGAATCCGCGCCGATGACGGCGCGCAGCACCTGCGCAGTGCGGTCCTGGACGACCGGGGTGTTGAATGTCGCCTGCAACACGTCGCCCGCGCACGCCTGGAGCCAGCGCGTGTGCAGCAGGACCCCGGGCTCGACCTGCAAAAGATTCTGCGGATCGATCCCGCACAGGCCGAGGGAGCGGCCTTCGACGGTGACGACGAGCTGGACACCGGGCGCGCTGAGGACGCTATCGACTTGCGCGTGCCGGAACGCGCGCAGGCGGCCCACGCCGGAATCGGCCGCCGCGCGGAGCTTCTTGATTGCGAACGTCGATTCCGCCTGACGGCGGAGCGCGAGCTCCTGACTGCGATAGCCGGATGCGTCGGCGAGCGCATCCTGCACGGTCAGATTCTCATCAATCAGACGCGTCTTCCACGCCGCCCCGGCGAGTGCATCGAGTAATAGGCCCAGCGCAGGCCCAGTCGCGTAGTACCGCAGACGGATTGAGAGCGCGGCGTTTTCGGTGAGCTTGTGCAGGGCGACGAGCTTGTCGCTCTGGAGTCGTTGAGCGCCGGCGCGATCGGGGAAGTCTCGCTGCCGCCCCGCGAGCTGCACCGCCCGCACCAGCGTATACTCCGCCAGCCCCTCATTGAGCTCGGCGAGCTGCTCGAACTCGGCGAAGTCGGCGCCGAGCGCGCGCTGGCGCGATTCCCGGACCGCGACGAACTGCCGGGCGAGGGCGCGCTTCTGCGCTTTCGATGTCGCGCCTCCCCCCCGCCCTCCCGCCGCCGCCTCGAGGATCCGGCCTTCGAGCGCCATGCCCGATTCGTTTTGCGAATCGAACACGGGATAGCTCGTGACGAGAAACGCGTTCTCTCCACGACCGAAGCGCCTGCCTTCCTTTCTTGATGCGGCTTCGAAGACGTGAAACGCCTCGTGCGTGGTGAGACCGACGAGCGCGGCGATGGTCGCGGAGTCGTTGACCACGACCTGCGCCGTGGGACGGCCGGCGAGCGTGGTCCCGGTGCTCGCGGCACCGCGGTCGGCCGCTGCCTGCCAGCCCGATCCGGCGACGCCCTCGATGGGCAGGAACCCTTGGGGCAGGTCGCCGCTCCAGCCCAGGAGCAACGTCCCCTGCCCTTGCACGACATAGAGCACCGGGATCGTGTCGGGACGGAAGCCAGGCCAGAGCGAGTCGCCCATGTCGCGGCCAAGGCGCACAGCCCACTGATGCGCCGTAACGATGCGCGCCGTCTCGGGCGGAGGACCTTGAACGAGCAGGGCAAGAAAGAGCGCCGCGGATACCACGCGATTCCTCTCCAGATCATGGGTGTTTGGGTTTGGCGGGATAAGCGCGAACAAATCAACCACGAGTAAGCACAATGTGCGACCCGTCACATTAGGGAATCCCCCCCCGAATAAAGCCCATATGACCCGCGCTGTTTCGTGGGTGGCTCGCATGTTGCCGCGCGCCCTTCGATATGGTCCTGGAGGGCCGCATGCTTTATACGACCCGCACCACCTTGTTGTGCACACTCATCGTCGGGCTGGGTGCCTGCGAGCGCGGCGCGCCTACGGCTGCACCGCCCGACGCGAAGACTCCCACGCCTGCCGCGGAGGTCCTGATCGTTCCGCCGACGCTCGGCAGGCCGCTGCCAGGGCTCAGTCCTGCGCAGCGCCGGCAATTCGAGGTTGGCCGAGTCGTTTTCCAGACCGAGTTCACACCGGAAACGGGCCTCGGCCCGCTCTTCAACGCCGTCGGCTGCGGGTCCTGCCATGAGGAGCCCGTGGTGGGCGGTGGTGGGAGTAATGCAGAGGAAGGCGGCGAAGACATCGAAGTCCATGCGACGGCGTTCCACGCCGGGTCCGAAACCGCGCAGTGTAACGACCTCGCCGCCGTCGGTGGCCAGGTCATTCAGAAACAGCTCACACCCGCCTACAGTGAGTACACGCACCTGACGTCGGAGCCGATCCCCGCGGCCGCGACCGACTCCGGCCACCGCACGACGCCCGATCTCTTTGGCTTCGGACTGCTCGATGCCGTTCCCGACGGCGAGATTCTCGCGCTTGCGGATCCCGACGACCGCAACGGCGACGGCATCTCCGGCCGTCCGAACCGCACGGCCGATGGCCGGCTCGGGCGTTTCGGCCGCAAAGCCCAGGCCGCCACCCTGCGCGAGTTCAATATCGACGCGTTTGTCATGGAGATGGGCGTGACGAACCCCGGCAATCAGACGGAGCAGACGATCGCCGGCGAGCCGCTTGCCCCTGGCATCGATCCGGTGCCCGAGCCGGAGATCACGGCGCAGCAGTTCGACGCCACCGATGCGTTCGTCCGGTTCCTCGCGCCGCCGCCGCGCGGGCCGTTCAGTATCGGGGCCGCACGGGGCGCCCTGCTCTTCCGGTCGATCGGGTGCGCGTCATGTCACGTGCCGGCGCTCGTGACCGGCGCCAATCCCAATCGCGTACTCCGCTTCCAGATCGTCCGCGCCTACACCGATCTGCTGCTGCACGACATGGGTCCGGATCTGGCCGACATCTGCCTCGGCCAGGCCCTACGGTCGGAGTTCAGAACCGAGCCGCTCATGGGCCTGCGCTTCGCGAGCGCATTTCTGCATGACGGCCGCGCCACGACGGTCCGCCGGGCCATCGAGCTGCACGACGGCGAAGCGCGCGGCGCCCGCAATCGCTTCCTGCGGCTGACCGAGTTCGAAAAGCGCGCGCTCCAGAAGTTCTTGCAGACGCTGTAAGAGGGGGTGGTCGCGCGCTGAAGGAAGTAGGGGCGCAGCATGCTGCGCCCCTACTTTTCTTTCTTGGGTGAACTATTTCCTCACAAAGATCAGAATTGCCACCGGCTTCACACGCCCATGGATCACAAAGTGCCGGTCGGCCGCGCGCGTCGTAGGCTTCTTCGGATTCGTGTCCCGATCCGGCGCCTTGTAGGTCTTGCCATCATCGCCACCCGAATCGTAGGCGGGCAACGTCAACGTCTTGCGCGCGACCCACGCGCCGTTCTCGTCGAGGTTCACGTTGGTGGCGCCGGTGAACCAATCCGGGCTGGGCGCCACCATGTTGACGACGTCCACCAGAGGATGGGCGGGATCCACGCGGACCGTCGCGACCATCGAATCCTTCCAGTTCTTGAGCCCACCGGACTCGAACAGCATGAGCGCGTTGCCCTGATCGATCGCCGTTCTGATCTCGGTGTCGAGCGGCGAGTGCTTTCCTTCTTCAGAGAGGTGCTCGAGACCGGGCGTCGGCCGGCGACCGACGGCGAAAATCGAGTACTTCGCGTTGTGCGACGCGCCGATCATCCCCGAGAAGTGCGCACCGGACGGGTATTCGAAGGGATGCGTGGTCTTCGTCCACGTGCTCTTGATGATGACGGTGTATTCGGCGGGCGCCGCCGGCGTGGGGTGAGCAGCGGCTGGTGGTGCGGCCGGCGGTCCGGACTTCGATCCTTTGCCACAGGCGGTGAGGGAGAGTACTACAAGAGTCGCAGACAGGGCGCGCATTGACGGTCTCCTACGTTACGAGATGAACGCCACACTCCGAGCACGAGTCACCGTGAATGAATGTGGCACCGCAACGTGGACACCACAAACCCTGTCCATTTTGCGACGTCCCGCCCGGCCGCTGCGCGAGTGCCGCGCGCAGCTCCTTGAGGTTCATTCCCTCGAGAAAGCGACGATCTACGTCGCCGCCGTTACTCGCGTCGTAGACGAATGGCCGCACGAATACCAGAAATGCATCCGCGGGAAGCAGCGCGCTGCCGGCGACCGCGGGCGGCACGTCGCGCAGCGCTTCCTCGAGCAGCACTTCCGCGGCGCGCGACGCGGAAAAGGGCGACAGGAACGGGAACGCCCAGCGCCAACGCTTGCCGAGCGTCCGTCCACTGAAGACGAGTGCCGTGAATATTGTCAGGCAGAGTAGCAGGACCACGCCCAGCCCCACGAAGAATCCCATCGCGCCAAACCGCTGGAGCGCGAGCGGCAGCCCGAGCACCAGCACCACCAGCTCGACCGCGCCGAGCACGCGCAGATCGAATAACGCGGTGTAGCGCTCGCGTCCCTCGAGCCGTGCCCGCACATCTTTCACGCTCGTCTTCTGATAGGACGGGCGTGGCGCCAGCACGATCGTCGTCATGATCGGCGACCACCACGACAAGAGCCGCAGCCGCTCCGCCGGCTCGGGCCGCTCGACCGTCCATGGCCCAAACAGCACGCGCCGCAGCACGACCGATCCGGCCGGCACGCGGCGCATGCCCTCGATCAACGTCAGCAGCGCGAGAATCGCAATCGTCACTGCGGCTGCATCTCGTTCCTTCGGCCGGTGAGCTTGCCCCACATCCGCTTGAGGGCGGCCGCCGCGGCGGCAATTCCGGCGATGATCAGTTTCCAGAACTTGACGAGCAGCCCCGATTTCGCGAGCGCGACGCCGGCGCCGCCCGCGACGAGCGCCGTGAGGCCGTACGCCGCCACCTTGTCGCCCGGGCGCCACTCGGCGTACTTGTGGCCGGGCTGATAGGTGAAGCCGCCGATCATGCCGTTGAACGTGGGCACGAGCCCCTCGAGCTGATTGGGCGTCGTGACGAGGTCCGCATGCATGACGCCGCCGCGGCCGAGCAGCCGCACGGAGTGATTGACGGTCCGCGCGCCGGTGTTGTCGTGCGCCTCGATCGCCCACGTCAGGTTGTTCGACGCGCGATCGTAGAACGGCTTCGTCGTCCAGCCATCGACCGAGAGCGTGCCCCAGCCGCGGCGCTTGCGCTCGCGGTTCGCCGCTTCGGTGCCGCTCCGAACCGAGGCGAGGATCGCGTCGGCGTCGAGGTTCGAGCCCTCGTCGTCGCGCACGTAGCCGCTCTGATCGTAGGAAAACAGCACGAACCATGGGTCAGGCGTGGCATCGCTCTGGCACATCACGACGCCGCGTTCATTTCCGGAGACCGGGTTTTCGGTCACCTCGAGAAAGACTTTGACGCCGTCCATCCCCGTGAACAGGCATCCAGCCGGGACGCCGATCGAGGCTTCCGTGCCGAGCACGCCCTTGGTCGGCCCTTTGACCCAGGGGATCTTGTCGGCTTGAGCGGCGACGGCCGTCGGAATCACGGCTAGGTATGTCACGAGACGGCACAATGTCCAACGCGCGAGCATGCAACCTCCAGCGAATGAGTGCGCGGAGCGAACGGTGGGGGCGCAAGAGCCGTACAACATTGTAAACGCGTTAAAAAATGCAACTAGGGGAGCGCGAAATGACATAATCGCAGCAAGAAAAGCCAGCTACTTGGCAACCGGCGAATCGTTCAGCATGTAGCGCGTGATGCGCCAGTCGCCGCCTTCGCGGCGCCAAATCGTCATGAAGCGGCCCCGGCCCTGAACCGGTGCGCCGCCTTTCTTCGGCGCCTGGATCTCTTCGTAGGTCCCGATGTCGATGGCGTGGTCGCCGCTCACGATGAGGTCCTCGTGATTGAGCTTGAGCAGCGGCACATCGTACGTCGCCATCTCGTCGGCAAAGAGCTTTCGGGTTGCTTCCGGGCCTGCAACGTCCGGCACTCCGGAGATCAGGATGCGGATGTCGTTGGACACGAGGCCGAGTGCCGCCGCGGTATCGCCGCGAATCCAGGCCTGGACGTACTGCTGCGATGCCGCAAGGACGGCCGTACTGTCGGCGGCGGTCCGCGTCGCCGATCGGCCGGTGCAGCCCACGACTAGGAAGGCAACCAGGAGCGCGACGAAGTGTGAGGGTTTGGTCATGAGAGGAAGATGGCGGCAAACGGGCGACATTGCAGTACGCTGCAGAGGTGATAGTATCCACCAAGCATGATGCGTTTCATTCCGTGCCTCCTCGCCGCTGCCATCGCTGCACGTGTCACACCCGCCGCAGCCCAGGCTCCGCAAGCGAGCTACACACCCGCAGACGTGCGCTTCATGTCAGGCATGATCTACCATCACGCGCAGGCGGTGTTGATCGCGGGCTGGGCGCCGTCCCACGACGCAGGCCCCGGAGTGCGCACGCTGTGCGACCGCATCGTGGCCAGCCAGAAGGACGAGATCGCCCTGCTGTCGCGCTGGCTCGCGGACCGGCACGAGGCCGTGCCGCATCCCGATCCCCAGCACATGATGATGCCGGACATGGATTCGGCGCACATGATGCCCGGGATGCTCTCGGCCCAGCAGCTCGCCGAGCTGGATGTGGCGCGCGGGCCGGCGTTCGATCGTTTGTTCCTGAGCCTGATGATCCAGCACCACCAGGGCGCGATCACGATGGTGAATCAGCTGTTCGCCGCGAGCGGCGGTGAAGAAGAGCCGGTCTACAAGATGGCGACGAGCGTGTTCGCCGATCAGACCACCGAAATCGAACGGATGCAGCGGATGCTCGCCGCCGACGTCTTCGCACCACCCACACCCAAATAGGATTGGCAATGAAATCGCTTCGCGTGCTGCTGCACATTGTCACCGTCGTGTCGCTTGGCGCCTGCGCCTCTTCGGGCGGAGGAAACAAGTCCACGGTCGCGCCGACTCCCGATCCGCGCGTCGGCCTGAAGCCGGGATTGAAGGACGCCGGCCAAGCGGCGTGGAATCTGAAGCTCGTGACCAACGTCCCGCCGTCGGAGAAGTTCGTCGGCTCGACAAACTCCGATCTCGCTTTCTACAAGAACTACGTGATTCAGGGCAACTACAACGGCTATGAGGTGTGGGACATCACGACGCCGTCGCGCCCGACGCTGAGAATCGGCTATTACTGCCCGGCGTCGCAGAGCGACGTGTCGGTGTTCCGGAATCTGCTGTTCGTCTCGGGCGAAGGGACGAGCGGCAGGCTCGACTGCAGCGGCGCCGGGGTGCACGACTCGGTCTCGCATGACCGGCTGCGCGGCATCCGCATCTTCGACATCAGCGACATCGCCAACCCGAAATACGTCGCGAATGTGCAGACGTGCCGCGGCTCGCACACCCACACGGTCGTCGTCGATCCGAACGACTCCTCGAACGTGTACGTCTACGTCTCGGGCTCGGCGCCGGTGCGCTCGCCCTCCGAGCTGCCCGGGTGCGTGAGGCAGTCGCCGGACTCGAATCCGAACAGCGCGCTGTTCAGGATCGAAGTCATCAAGGTGCCGCTCGCCGCGCCTCAGACGGCCGCGATCGTGAGCTCGCCGCGGATCTTCGATTCGCTGACCCAGGCGCCGACCCACAGCGAGATGCCGCAGGACATCGCCGAAGCCCACCGCGCGGCGGACTCGGCGCGAGCGCACGGTGGCTTCACGGTGACGCTCTTCGGGATGGAGCAGGTTGTCGGGCCGCGCTTCGTCACGCCGCTGCTCGACAGTATCGTCAAGGCTCGCGGTGGTACCGGCACAGCGACCGGCGCCGATAGCACCGCGCTCCGCACGAACTTTCAGGGAATCGTCGACAAGATGTTCGGCGTGAATCAGCCGCGCACCGGCCCCGCTCCCGGCCCGAATCAATGCCACGACATCACCGTGTATCCGGCGATCGGGCTAGCGGGCGGCGCGTGCGGCGGCTACGGACTGCTGCTCGACATCAGCGATCCAGCACATCCGCGCCGCATCGGCGCGGTGGCCGACTCGAACTTCTCCTACTGGCACTCCGCCACGTTCAACAACGACGGCACGAAGCTGCTCTTCTCCGACGAGTGGGGCGGCGGCGGGCAGCCGAAGTGCCGCGACTACGACAAGCCGCAGTGGGGCGCCGATGCGATTTTCACCGTCACCGATCGCCGGATGACGTTCCAGAGCTATTACAAGATGCTGGCGCCGCAGACCGCGAACGAGAACTGCGTCGCGCACAACGGCTCGATGATTCCGATCCCCGGCCGCGACGTGATGGTGCAGGCGTGGTATCAGGGCGGGCTCTCGGTGTTCGACTGGACCGATGCGGCGCATCCGAAGGAGATCGCGTTCTTCGACCGCGGCCCGGTGGACGGGACGAAGCCGGTGGGCGGCGGCTCGTGGTCGGCGTACTGGTACAACGGCTACATCTACAGCTCCGAGATCGCGCGCGGGCTCGACGTGTTCGAGCTCAAGCCGAGCGGCCTCATCTCGCGCAACGAAATCGCGGCGGCCAAACTCGTGCACCTCGATTATTTCAACACGCAGGACCAACCGAAGGTCACGTGGCCGGCAAGCTTCGTCGTGGCGCGCGCGTATGTCGATCAGCTCGAGCGCTCCAATGGCCTCACGGTCGAGCGCGTGAAGGCGGTGCGGCACGAGCTGGACCGCGCGGAGAAGGCCAGCGGTCAGGCGCGTCGTGATGCGCTCACGCAGTTGGCCAGCTCGCTGAATCAGGACGCCACCACCTCGAGCGACCAGGCGAGGGTCCAGAAGCTCGCCGCGGTGGTGACGGATCTGGCGAACGCGGCGCCGGGGAACGCGGCACAGTAGCAGCTACCGAAGGAGGCGCGGGCGGCGCGGCAGGCGCGGCGGAGGCTGGCTTTCTCGTCGCGCTCGCCGCCGTCGCCCTCGTCTTTTTTCCATGGGTCGCGAGCCCGTTCGCGCTGAAGCAAGAGCTGGCGCTGCTGCTCTTCGGCGTTGCGTTCGTCTGGTGGGCCTGGTGGCACGCGGCCCCGGCTGCGCCGTTGTCCCGGGCCGCGGGGATCGCGCTGCTCTTCACGCTCGCAGCCGCGGGGTCAGGCATCGGCGCGAACCTCAGCCTCCTCGCGCTCGGCGTGCTGCTCTTTCTGTTTGGGCACCTGCGCCTCTGGTCGCCCGCATTTCCGCGCGCGTTCGCCGCCACCGTCTTCTGGACATCTCTTCCCGTCGCCGCGCTCGGCCTGGCGCAGGCGGCGCTGCCCGGTCGCCTCGACTTCGGGCTTCAAGCGCTCGGCAAGATGGCGGCGTTCTCCACGCTCGGAAACCCGCAGTTCGTCGCCGCGTGGCTCGTCTTCGCGCTGCCCCTCGCGCCTGCGATCGTCGCGATGTCGCCGAATCGGCGGGCCCGCATCGCCACACTGGCCGCTACCATGGCCCTCGCGGTATGTCTCGTTGTGACGCGCTCCGCGTCGGGATTTCTCGCGCTCGCCGCCGCGGGTCTCGTCACGATCGCCCTCCGAGCACCGCGCGCGATCCCGCCCCGCCTCGTCGGCGGGCTGGCGCTCGTCATTCCGGTCGCGGCTCTCTTCCTCGGCCTCGCCACTCACAGCGGGCGCGGGCGGATCATGATCTGGATGGAGACGCTCCTCATCTGGATTCGGCATCCCTGGCTCGGCGTGGGCCTGGGTCAATACAACTTGTACCAACTCGAGGCCCAACATCGCTTCTTCACGCTCGGAGACTGGACGCAGCAGTTTCAGCAAAACGCGTCGTTCGTGCTCGACGCTCACAACCAGTACCTGCACCTGCTGGCGGAGCAGGGATTGCTCGGGCTTGCCCTCTTCGTGTGGCTCGTTGTGGTCGTCCTGCGAGAAGCGAAGAGTCGCGCCGCGCGCGATCCACTCATGGGCGCCCTGGCGGCCGCGTGGTGCGGGCTCCTCGTTCTCTTCCTGTGGAACGCGCCGCTCTTCTACGCGCCCGTGCTCGTGCTCTTTTGGACGACGGCCGGGCTCCTCACCCCAATCGCGGAGCACGTGCGGTCGGTCGCCTCTCGCCCGTCAGCGATCCTGCGCGCCGCAACGGCGCTGTGGGTGTGCGTCGCGGGGATGCTCTTCTGGTCGGCGCTCCGCGCCGGAATGTTCGAACAACGTGGCGATGCGCTACTCGAGACCGGCCCGTTTCCGGCCGCGGTGCAGAGCTACGAGGCCGCGCTGCGGTGGACGCCGCAGAACGGCTATGTGTGGGAGAAGCTCGCCCTCGCGCAGTACTTCGCCGGCGACACCGCCGCCGCGCTCGCGAGTCTCGCCCCGGCGCGCGAGCGGTTTGGGGATGTGGGGATTCTCTACCTCGAGGCCGAGATCCTGACGCGCCGAGGGGACTACGCGCGGGCCATCCCGCGCTTCGAGTTCATCCGCGACGCATTCCCCCAGCACGTGACGCCATCGTTCGCCCTGGGCCAGATCTACCGGGCACAGGGTGACTATGCCCGCGCAGAAGCGGAATTCGTGCGTGTGCTGGAGACGCCCGACTCACCGGCGAACTTGAAGCTCGACCGCAAGAAGATCGCGATTCAGCGGGCGCTAGCTTTTCGCTTTCTTGCCGAGCTTCGCCGCCGGGAGTGAGTCGGGCCCCGCCTGATCCGTGGTGTCGGAGACCGTGGTGTCGGAGGCTGCAGGCTCGGGCGGGATCCCGTTCTCGGTCAGGGTCCGGAGGCTGTCGCCGTCGAAGTACTTGAGCACGCCCTTTTCCTGCGTGAGGTGGAACGCCTGCTTGTCGAGCGCGCCGCCCGGTCTCGGGCGATACCGCACGAGCTCGCCGCTCGCCGGATCGATCCGCAGCAGCGCCGAGTCGGACGCGATCCACAGCATGCCGAGGTGCTGGAGGACGCTTCTCGGCACTGAACGGATCCGCGTGTAGTAGTCCGGGAGCACGACGAGATCTCGCGGCTCCATCGCGTCCTTGATGTAGCGCAGCACGAAGTAGCTCGCGGGCGACGCGTCGTACGACGCGCCGACCCAGACGATGCCGTTGTCATGCGCCAGGACCAGCTCCCCGCCACGCCCCTCCTTCTCTGTGCCGCCCGGCGGCGGCAACTCGCTCCAGGACTCGCCCGCGCCTTGCATCGCGAACACCCGACGATCGTACGTCTGGAGCAGCACCCGGTCGTCCGCTCGACCGACGACGCGGAAGCCATAGACCCCGGGCCCCGTCGGCAGGGCGATCTGCGTCACGCTCTTGGTGGCGGTGTCGAATCGGGCGAACGCGAAGCGGCCGCTCGTTTGCGGCACGTAGGCGAGGAGGTAGACACCTGTGGGCGTGTCAACGAAATCATTGACGCTCGCACGCTCACCCAGCGGAGGGACGTCGTATCGGCTCGTCGTTCCCGCGGCCAACGGCACGTGAACCAGTCTCCCGGTGTCGTAGATCCAGAGGCCCTTGGAGGCGCACCGTGTCTGGATGTTCCGCCGCGACGGTGGGGTCTCCGAAGGACCCAGCGTGCGAATCTCGAACCGTTGACCCTCTGGATCCGCGAGGAGCACCGTGTCGCTGCGCTGCAGCCAGATACGGGAATCGCAGGGAACGACCGTCGCGCGGCCGAGCGGCTGTGAGTCCGCATACACGGTTGTCCAGCGTTCCGCCACGGGATCGATCGTGATCACGCCGGCATCGGTCGTAATCCACAGACGGGTGCGGTCGGCGGCGAGCTCCTCGAAATGGTGCGGCACGGTCGCCCCCACCTGAAATTGCATCTGGCGCTGGGGACTCTTGGCCTCGCGCCGGCAGGCCATGCCACAAGCCGCAACTAGCAGTAGCCACCTCATGCGGGCCCTCCGGGCAGCGCGTAACGATCCTGAGACACGACCTCCCACTGCCCGTTGCGGCGGCGGCGCGTGCGCGTGCGCAGGCCGTCAGGCGACAGGGCGTCGACTTCGATCTGCACATCGGCCGACGGGGAGTCCGGCGCAAAGAACGCTGTCTCGACCGCGTCGGGTTGAATCCTGATCCGCAGCGTCATCGGAATGGCCGTCGCGTTGCGGAATTGCAGGTCCTTGTAGCCATGCACCACGGTCGCGTCGCGGCCCAGCGGCACATATCGGTTCGCGCCGTACGCATCGATGCTGTGCGCATGCCGCTCGAGGATCTCCAAACCGGCGAGCAGCGCCGCGTTGTAGAGCGCGCTCGACAGCTGGCAGATACCGCCGCCCTCGGCGAAGCCAACGCGGCCGCCGATGAAGTTGGAGGCCACCTTGAAGCCGTGCGCGGCGTCGGGCCGACCGACCAAACGCCAAAAGGAGAATAGCTCGCCGGGGTGCAGCGTCACGCCGTCCAGGCGCGACCGCACGAGTGCGAGGTTGTGCATCTTGTTGTCGTACACGTGCGCCTGAAACGCCGGATTGAGAATCGGGCAGGTGTAGGCCGCGATGCGCTGGACGCCGTTGCCGGCGCCGTTCGATCCCGGCGAGGCAGCCCATTGTCCCAGCCGTCCGTGCCACCAATCCCGCAGCGCGCGACGCTGGCGCGCGCCGAAGTGTCGCACCCCGCTCGGCAGCAAAGCGCGCATCGTCGGCCTCCCCCGCTAGACGGGGAGTGGCGGCCGGTCGAACCGCTTGAGGCGCGGTTTCATGCGGCCGTACTCGAGCGTGAGCCGGATCGTGAGGTCCTCTTTCTCGCGGATGAAATCCGTCGCCTCGCGCAGCTCGCGGGCGTCAGGCGGTTCGCCTATCCCAATCGCCTTGTACGTGCTCGCGACTACCCGCGGCGGAACTTTGACGAAGCAGCTCCGCGCCGTCTGTGCGATCAGGGCGTAGGCGAGCGCGTGCGGCTCGAGTCGCGCGTCCCACAGACTCGAGAAATAGAGGCGGCGGCGGAAGGCCTCGATGTGATCGCTCTGGTACAGGGACAGGCGGAACGCGACCGGATCGAGGCTCTGCCACAGCTTTACCTGGGCGCAGGAATGCACGATCTCCGGCAGGAAGGCCTGCACCGGATTGTTGTAGGTGTCGAAGTAGATGTGCGAGAGATAGGCGATCGCCCCCGAGAGCACGTCCGTCCCGGGCGGGGGCAGCGACACGCCCGCGGCCTCGGCGAACTTTTCGCGGTAGGCGACGATGCGCGGGCGCTCCTCGAGGAAGCGCTTCCAGGCGTAGTTGTCCTTGAAGCGCGGCGGAATCTTGCCGGTGGCCATGACTTCCTGCCCGATCCGGCCGAGCTCGCGCGCGAGCGCGAAGTTGTGCGCGTACAGGCGGTGGAAGTAGGGCGGATTGCGATCGATCTGCGGGAACAGCGCCGCGTAGGCCGACCCGGGGTCCGTGCCGGACACTTCCGCGAGTCGCCACGCGAAGTACACGTGCGTCAGGGAGTCCATAGTGCTCCGACGATTCTACGTCTGGCGCACGCCCGCGTCAAAGCGTCGCGTGGTTTCCACTCACTTCAAAAACACCACGATCCCGATCGGGAATGTCCGCAGCGCGGCCTGTTTCCCCTGAAAGCCCTCGGCGTGGTTGTACTCGAAACCGAGTTCTCCAAACAACGCGACGCGATCGACCACCGTGAGTTGCGCGCCCGCCAGCGCGCGGGCCGCCCACGTCTTGCCGACCAAGCCACCCGAGCCACTGATGTTGCCCACGCCGCCGCCGGCGCCGATGTAGGAGCTGAGGCGGTTCCAGGACGCCGTCCGCAGCAGCAGATCGAGGTTCACGGTGTACTGCGTGGTCTCGCTCGTGCTGAGCGGCGTTTCGGTCTTGTTCCATGCGAACGACACCGCTGGGCGCAGGGTGACGGCGCGTGAGGCACGCCAGGTGACTCCGACCGTGGCGCCGCCGTCTACCCGCAGATTGAGACCAAGTGTGCCGAGCTCGCGTTGTTGGGCCAGCAGGGGGGTGGTCAGCAACAGGACGGGGGCGACGAGGACAAGGCGCATGTGCTCTCCGAGTGAAGGGTGGTCACACGTCAGCGCGGCGTGACGTGAATCGTCGCCGTCCCCACCACGTTGCTGCTGTTGGCGGCAATGACGACGGAGCCGGGAGCGTGCGCTCTCACGAGTCCGGCGTTGGTCACCGACGCGATCGCGTCGTTCGACGACGACCACGTGAACATGCGGTTGGAAAGCGTCGCGCCGCTCGAGGTGTGGGCCGCTGCCGTGAGCTGGCGTTCCGCACCCACGGCCAGGGTATCCGCCGCGGGATTGATCACGACGGCGACTACTCTCCCACTGTCGGTCGTGGTCACGGGCATCATGCCGCGCGCGGCCTGACGTTGGGCCAAGGCTTGTCGCGCGCTCTTGCAGGCGGAGACCTTTTTGAATCCGCTCGCGGCCGCGAAACCGGAGACAACGCCCCACGCGAATCCAGATACGATCGTTGCGTCCGGGTAGTCGTACGCACTGCGATCGGCAGCCGCGGAAATCGCGCTGAGGACGTTCAGGCCACCCCAGATGAGATCGAGGATCGGGCCGGCGTCACTTTCGGTACATGGGATGTATTCCAGTTGTTCGTGACCGGTGGGAGGACCGTGCGTGAAAATCCATCCACATCCTGATGCTGCGGCGAGCAGAGGAAGGCACAGGAAGAGCCGCGCTGCACGCATAGGGTCTCCGGTGGTGTAGGCCTGGTCCGCCGCTGCGATCCCCGCCATCGAGAAACTACCCCGCTAGCCAGCGCGCGTTCAGCCAGAGCGCGCTAAAGGTCATATACCGCGCTCACCTGAGCAGCTCTTCGAACGTCCGGTTCAGAATCGGATAGCGCTGCCAGTCGCGATAATCGAAGTGCCACCACTCGCTCGGGTTGACCGTGAACCCCTGGGCCTCGAGCACTCGACGCAGCAAGGCGCGGTGCCAGCGCTGCCGCGACGTGCCGCCCGGAAAGTCGGCCACGGCCCGCGGCGTCGCCTCGTCGTAGGTCGAGGGCATCTCGACCGGCCGCCCCGCCCTAAGGTCGTACAACGTGATGTCCACCGCCGCCCCGCGGTTGTGCTTGGAGCCCTGCGCGGGGTTCGCGACGAGCCACCGTGACTCAGGCGGCGTCGCGTCCCAGAACACCTTCGTCACATACCAGGGCCGGTAGGCATCGTGGATCAAGAGCCCGTAGCCCAGGGGTCTGAGCACGCGCGCCGCGCGCACCAACGCTTGGGCCGCTGGTCGCTGCAGAAACGCGTGTACGGACGAGTAGAACACGCTGCCGAGAAAATTGTTGGTCGTGGAATAGCGGATCTCTAAATGAATCGTCGAATCGAGGCGCGCGGGCTCGACGAGATCGGGCGCCAGAAACGCGCCGCTCTCGGCGGGCGGAGTCAGGCTGCGATCGATCTGCAGCAGCTCCGCGACCGGTCGCACGGGCTGGAGCCGCAGCTGTCCGCCGTTCGCAGGACCCATCGCCAGCCGGTGCAGCGTCACGCCGCCAACGTGGACTTCGCCCGCGCGGAACACGACGCGCTCGGCGTCGTACAAGCGTGGACCCGTGAATGTGAATACCGATTCCGACGCCTGCGAGAGGCGCGCCGGGGCCGCGGGCTTCAGGAGGAGCGCGAGCGCGCCGCCGTCCTCATAGACGTAGAGGGTGTCGTGCGCGGCCGCGTACGCGCCGATCAGCGCGAGCCAGGCCGCCGGCGGCGCTGCGGGCTTCGGCGGCAGCGAATCGGGGAGCTGGAGGAGGACGGCGAGGACGAGGATCATATGGGTGTCAAATCTACGGCGGACGTGACAAGCCGGGATGCCTTAACAACGGTGTGACCCCCGCGGTCCCAACCCGCAGACGTCTGCGATTTGTACCTAACTCCTACGTGACCTTTTGGAGGATGAGCCTATGCGCACCATACACCACTCGCTACGCGCGCTCGCCGGCGCGGCCGCCGTCCTGGTGCTCGTTACGGCGTGTAACAACGAGAGCGGCACTGCACCCACGACGCCGCTCTTGTCGCAAGCTCAGGCCGAAAGCCTCGCGACGACCGTGGTGGCGGATATCGTCGGGGAGATCGGGACGGCGACGATGGATGGCTCGGCGGGGGGCAGCCTCGCCGCCACGGCGCCATTCGATGCGTCCGCGCCGGCGGGCTCCACTACCGCAACGCAGTGCGTGCCGACGGAGTCGCCCACTCCGGTCGTCAACTCCGACAACGACGGCGTCCCCGACTCGGTGCGGTTTGATTACACCGGCTGCGTCATCTCGCGTCCCCTCTCGCTCGACTCCCTCTCGGGCACGATTGATCTCATCGACCCGACCAAACTGGTGGCTGACCACGCGGTCGAGCGGGTGTTCACGGACTTCAAGCGTCTCACGGTGACCCTCGTCTCGGGTGCGAAGTCAGCGGTGACCAGCAACGGCGAGCGCAGGGCGTCTCATGACGGCACGACGTTGCGCAGCAGCGAGACCAACTTTCGCACCGATTACCTGTTCGCGAACGGCGGCACCGCGGAGCACGTGCGGACCTGGGAGTCCATCTTCACGGCCGACGTCGCGGGCTCGATCGTGCGGGATGCACTCCTGCCGAGTGGCACGTGGTCGGTAAATGGCACGTCGTCGTGGACCAGAGGGCAGCGGTCCTATTCACTTACCGTGACGACCAACCCGGCGCTCCACTACAATGCCAGCTGCACCGCGGCGCCCCGGTTCGATGCGGGCAAGCTCACCGCCGTCGTGGTGCGGAACAGCCAGACCGTTACCGTGACGATCGAGTTCACGGCGTGCGGCGAGTACACCGTCACGCGTTCCTAAGCCGGCACTGGTAATACGCAAAAGGCCGCGGATCGCTCCGCGGCCTTTTTGCGTGACGGAATCATCACGCAGAGCACTCACAACGCACTAGCATTCTATGCTCGGCGACGCTGCCGAGTCAAGGCGAAGAAACGCGGAAACGTCGTCGTTCTGTCAGACTGACCGGACGGTTTTACATCGACGCCTTTGCTTATGCGTCTCTATCGAGACGATTCTACTTTGACGCTTTTCTGTGTTGCCGAAGCGCCGGCACGGCGAAGACGCTAGCAGTCCTTTCAGCGCACCCAATGTACGGCGCCGTGCAGCGCGGGTGTGGCTCCATCGCAGTGCTGCTCGAAGCGCACGTCGAGCGCCTTCACGGTGTCCGCACTCAACGTCAGGTGATCGACGGCGAACCAGCCCTGCACGCGGTTACAACCGCGGCCGCTGCCGGACCAGCCGAAGCTGCCTTTGGTCGGGTTGACGCTGCCGGCGTCTGGGTAGTAACCGACCTGCAGCGTGTTGACCGAATTCATCGGGCTGAACCCACCGTCCCACCACTCCCCGGGCTTGGTCGTGCCGACGCTGACCGAGACCGCGCCGGCCGAGCTCCCGACCGCGAGGGTGGCGTTGGCGCCGGTGTAGAGCCAGGTCCGACTCGCGCCGATCGGGTCTCCAGAATCGCTCCGCATGTAGACGTAGTTTACGCCGGTTGGGGTCTCGCCAGGGGCGGGTTGCCAGAGGCCGGCGGGGACCGGATTCACGGGCCCGGGCGGGCGCGTCGGATCATCGGCGCGCCAATGGACGGTGCCGTGCAGCGCGGCGGGGGCTCCCTCGCAGTGTTGCTCGAAGGACAGATCGATCGCGGTCAGCGCGGTGCCGGTGTAGCTCACGCCGTCGATGATAAAGGCTCCCGTCAGCTTGACACAGCCGTACTCGCCGAACCAGCTCAGCTGAGTTTGGTCGGGATTGTTACCGAACACGAATCGCGTGGCGCCGGCGTAGAAGCCCGGTTTGAGCCGTGCCCGGCTGCTCGGGATCGTGAAGACGCCGGTCCACGCTTCGTCTCCCCGGATGTAGATGGCGAAGGTGTCGATGCGCGCGCTGACCAGGACAATGGCATTCGCCAGGCTGTAATCGTAGGTATGGCCCGAACCGACGAAATCCTCGGCATCGCTTCGGAGTCGGATGGAGGTGGGCGATGTGTTGGGTGCGGTGGCGTCGCTGCAAGCGAGCGCGATCGCACTGATGGCGACGAGCAGGAGCCAGCGCATGCAGGAGCCTCCGCTTGGCGACGGCATTCGAGTCGTACACCGTTGGCGAGCGTTCGTGCGCGCCTCAGTTCAACCAGCTCGCCGGCTCGGGGAAGACGCGCGGGCGATTTCTTACATCGCCCCAGCTCGATCGGAGTTGTTGATGTCCCTGATGATTCTCCAAGAGCCATCCTCCTGCCGCTCCCACACGGTCAGATACTTGCCGTTGTCGACGATGTCGGGCCCGGTGCCGGTCTTGGGATGCAGCGTCAACGAATAGGTACCGCGCTCGGTCGCATAGTCGGCGGTGACGATGACGTCTTTGGTTGTCAGGTGCGCGTCCACGATACTGAACTGTGACAGGAAGCCGGCGAAGCCTTGGCTGATCGCGGCGCGGCCTTCCCAGGCGGTCATGTTGGCCGGCATGAGGACCGCGTCGTCGGTGTAGGTGGCGACGAGTGACGCCGCGTCGCCCCGTTTGAAGGCATCGGCGTAGCGGGCGTTGGCGGTGTCGATCGCGTGTCGCACATCCGCGGAATCGGGGATAATCGGCGTGACCTGGGCGAAGGCCACGCGCCAGCCGTTGCGATCTTTGGCCCAGACAAAGGCCACCCAGATCCCTTCGCTAGTGCTTTGGAAGCGTTGCACCGCGGTGTTGCCATACATCTGGACGGTCTCGTGCTCGGCTGAGCGCGGTCCGTTCGGCCGGCCGGCCTTGAACTGCGCCAGTCGCTCCGCCTTGGTCGTCAGCAGGCCATTCCCCGCGACGACGACGAAGTTGTCGGCGGTCAATCGGCCCCAGGTCGCCGCGTCAGCGCGAGCGAGAGCGTCGGCGCGCTGCTTCATGGCGGTTTGCAGATCGGCGGGAACGCGCGATTGACCGAAACAGGGCATGACCAGGACGGCGGCGAGGGCGGCAACGGCGGTGGGAGTCTTCATGCTCCCTCCAGGGGGTGCGGGACGGCTGCGGTCGACATCCTCCAGGGATGATGACTTGACGCTGCAGCGCGGATTTGCATGCCGCTAGGGAGGAGCCAGCATTTG
>Ga0209375_1000738_pt1 | contig 26643 bp, 27 predicted proteins | sample GraSoiAngelo_131_FD_185888 | JGI IMG/M metagenome (GOLD analysis project Ga0209375, IMG submission 185888) | Grasslands soil microbial communities from the Angelo Coastal Reserve, California, USA - 14_0929_02_30cm (SPAdes) (version 2) | ecosystem: Environmental > Terrestrial > Soil > Grasslands ... | reverse complement strand
GGCCACCGGAAGCTCGGCGAGCGGCGAACCCAGCGACGCCGCGCCCACGGTGACGCCGAGCCGAGTGAGGAACTCCCGTCGATCGATGCCCTGGGTCATGCGCGCCTCCCGGCTCAGCACACGGTCACGGCGATGGTGTGGATGCGATTGCGGCCGACCGGCGGCTGAATGCGGCCGGCGCTGTCGGTCGCGCGACAGCTCAGCTCGTAGCGCCCGGAGCGCTCGAACGTCCACGCCACGGCGAACCGCTGCCACGCCAGCGTCGGGCCACGCGGCTCGAGCATCGCGTCGCGCCACGTCGCGCCGCCATCGATGCTCAGCTCGACGCGCGCCACGGCGCTGGCGCTCCACGCTCGGCCGCTGATCTCGTGGGCTCCTCGCGGGAGCTGCGCGCCGTCCGTCGGGCTCACGATGACGGCGTGGACGTCGAGGTCACGCACGGGCTCGCTGATCGTCTGGCCGTTGACCGTTCGCCGGCGGTTGTAGAGCCGTGTCGTGAACAGACTCTCGGGGCGGTGATCGGCGACGTGGATGCGCGAGAGCCACTTGACCGCGTTCGTCCCGAAGAAGCCCGGCACGAAGGCCCGCAGCGGAAAGCCGTGCTCGATCGTGAGCGGCGCGCCGTTCATCGCCCACGCCAGGAGCACGTCGTCCCGCCGCGCGTGCTCGAGCGGAAGATCCTTGACGTAATGATCGCTGACGACGCCGGCGAACACGCCGTGGTCGGGCGCCTCCAGCCACACGGACGTCGCTTCGGGCTTCACGCGTGCCCGGGTCAGGATCTCGGCGAGGGGCACGCCGCGCCAGGCGACGTTGCCGACGCGCCTGGTCGGCACGTCGGGCTCCACCGGGTTGCCGAAGCACTCGAGCACGGCGACGACGTCGCGCGCGGGCAGGCTCGTGATCTCGTCGTAGTCGAGCCCGAGGGGCTCCTCGACGAGACCGTCGATCACGAGGCGCCAGTGCCGCACGTCGACGTGGGCGATGCCCATGTGGGCGATCACGTACACGTCCTCGGTCGGCGTGACGGCCGGCGCGAGCTTCGCGAGAGGCACCAGCCGGCGAACGGTCTGAGCCGGGTCCATCCTGACTGACGGCACCGCCGACGTCTGGGGCTGCCGCGTCACACGCTCCCCGTGCGCCAGGCGGCGCCCAGCATGCTCAGTCCGGTCAACAGCACACCGACGATCGCTGACTCGACGTGGACGCGGCGCGCCTGGGCCCGGATCAACCGCGCCTCGGCGGGATCACGCACCGGCTCCTCGCCGTTCGCCGTCTCGCGCGTCCCACGCGCCGCCAGCCTCACTCACGTCTTCTCGCGGGCCTGCACCAGGCCGAGTGATCCGTACCAGAACGGAATGAAGAGGAGCGTCAGCCAGCCGGGACTCACCCCGGCCACGATGAGCACGCCGGCAGCGATGACACCGGCCGCCAGCGCGATCACGCCGGTGACGAAGCGCTGCCGCTGACCTTGCGGGGTGATGTTGGCGAGGCGCGCGCGGATGGCCATCAGAACAGCGCGATCGGATTCACCGGCGAGCCGGTCGTTCCTTGCAGACGCAGCGGCGCGAGGGTCAGCATGAACTCCCATCGCCCACGCGACCGGCAGGCCGCGGCCAGATCTTCGAGGTTACCGTTGTCGATCAGCCAGAGGCCCATCGCCACGAGCGACACGATGTGGAGCGCGTTGCCCAGGCGCGGATAGGGCAGCGGTGAGACGTCGTTGTGGGTGTCGGTGCCGAGCATCGCGACACCACGCTCGCGGAACCACGGCGCACAGGCGACGTGGGCGGCCGGCGAGCCGTCCTTCAGCGGACTGCGCGGGCCCTGGGTGAGCCGGCGGCCATAGTAGCCGGTGCGGATCAGGAGGATGTCGCCGGGCTCGACGCGCACGCCCTGAGCCTTCTCGGCGGCGTCGAGGTCCTCGGGCATCACGCCCTCGCCCGATTCGAGCCAGCGGCCCTTGAGTGCGGCCACGTCGAGCAGGACGCCACGGCTGACCACACCGTCGTGGAGCAGCTCGACCGACTCGACCTGGGCGCCCTCGCGCGATGTGATCAGGTTGCAGGAGCGGCCGTTGTAGATGCGTCCGTTCCAGAAGTAATGCGCCGGCGTGTCCACGTGGGTGATCGTGTAGCCGTGGAAGACCATACCGATGAACTCCGAGGCGCCCCGCCGCTCGAGCACGCGCTCGGGCGAGCAGGCGTCGCGGCCTTCCCCGCTGTCCACCATGAACCGCATCGGCTGGAAGGTCGTGTCGGCGGCGATCTCCGTCGTGATCGGACGGGCGCACGTGACCCCAACGCCGTCCTGGACCAGCCGCGCCGCCTGCAGACGCTTCGCCGGCGTGATCAGGTTCAGCGTGCCGAGCTGATCGTCGGCTCCCCAGCGTCCCCAGTTGCTGAGGCTGTCCATCATCTTGACGACGTCGCTCTCCGTCAGTGTCTGGCTCATGGCCGGGACTATACACGATGGCACCGGCGTTGCTATTTGCATCGAGCATGAAGAAGACTGCCCGTCGCTCGAAACGACCGGCGCACGCCACTCCGATGCTCGGCCCCCGCCGTCGCGTCACCCAGGTGACGCCGATGCCACCCCGCACGCGCCGGGATGGCGACTACGACCCTGGAATGCCGCGACCGAAGACGTCCAGCCCGTGGATGGACGAAGGTGAGCCCGAGGTCAACGGCTGAGTGCTGCGGTGGTCGGGCACAATTTGGTGTGTTAAAGTCCGATTGCCCGCCCCGAGTCTCCGCTGGCTGACGTCGTATGGGCGTCGGACTCGGCGTGCGGTGCATGGTCCCGCCCCGTTACCCACGAGGCGCAATGACCGTCGCTGATTCCAGACGACCGCCCTTCGATGTGGTCGCCATCGGCTCGTCGGCGGGGGGCATCGAGGCGCTGCACACGGTGACGGGCACGCTGCTCCCCGACCTGCCGGCCGCGGTGCTCATCGTCCAGCATCTGCATCCGCATCACGCCAGTGTCCTGGCCTACCTTCTCGGACGGCACTGCCCGCTCGAGGTTCGCCAGGCCGTTCACGATGACGAGATCGTCGGCGGCATCGTGTACGTCGCGCCACCGGACATGCATTTACTCGTCGCCGGCGGCCGGGTCGAGCTGAGCCGTTCGAAGCTCGTCCACTACTCGCGGCCGTCGATCGATCTCCTCTTCGAGTCGGTCGCGGGCAGCTACGGCGCCCGTGCCATCGGCGTCGTGTTGACGGGCTCCGGCATCGACGGTGCCACCGGACTCCGGGCGATCAAAGGCACGGGCGGCACCACGGTTGTCCAGGACCCGTCGACCGCGGCTCACCGGAGCATGCCGCAGGCCGCCATCGCGACGGGCTGCGTGGACCACGTGCTGGCGCTCGACGAGATCGGACCGGCGCTCAGCCGGCTGGCCGGCCCAGCGCCGACCACCACGGTGAAGGCCCGCAGGTGAACGACGCCGACGACGTCGGTCAGAGTCAGGCCGACGAGGCGACGGCCGACCCGGGTTTCCGGCACCTGCTCGACAAGCTCAGCGCGGATCACGCGTTCGACTTCCGAGAATACAAGCCGACGTCGCTGGCCCGGCGCATACGGTCTCGCATGCAGCAGGTTCACGTCGACACGTTCGACGACTACGTCACCTATATCGACCGGCATCACGGCGAGCACGTCGCGCTCTTCAACTCGATTCTCATCAACGTCACCTCCTTCTTCCGCGACCCCGAGGCGTGGCAGGTGCTGGACGAAGAGATCATCCCGCGGCTCGTCGACGAGGCCGCCGATTCACGAAGCCTGCGGCTGTGGTCGGTGGGTTGCTCGTCCGGACAGGAGGCGTTTTCGACCGCGATCCTGCTGGCCGAGCACCTCGGCAACCGCGCCGGTGACTTCAACATCAAGATCTACGCGACCGACGTGGACGAGGAGGCACTGAGCACCGCCCGGCACGCCCTGTACCGCGTCGATGATCTCAAGGACGTCCCGACCAGCCTCCTCGAGAAGTATTTCAGCCGGGAAGGCCAGGCCTACCGGTTCCGGCGCGACCTCCGTCGCTGGTGCATCTTCGGACGTCACAACGTCGCGCAGGATCCTCCGCTGTCGCACATCGATTTGCTGATCTGTCGCAACGCCCTCATCTATTTCACCCGCGACCTCCAGGACCGCATCCTGGCCCGCTTCCACTACGCCGTGATCGAGCGCGGCTTTCTGTTCCTCGGACGTTCCGAGTCACTGCTCGCCCGGTCGCGATGGTTCGCCCCGCACAACGTGAAGTGGCGCATCTTCCAGCGGACGACCACGCCCGCGGCCACCGTGGCCACGGCCATGCTTGGCGGCGGGGGCGATGCGGGCAACCTGGCCGTGGCAGGGTCCCGCCCGACCGACCTGTCTCCGGTTGTGGTCCGGCTCCAACGTGTCCTGGAGATGCTGCCGACGGCCATCATGGTCCTGGACGTGATGGACACGGTCCTCGTCTGGAATACCGCCGCCGAGAGCCTGTTCGACATTTCCGGCGACCATGCGATCGGCCGGAAGTTCCGCGACCTCGACATCAGCTATCGCGTGGAAGGCCTGCGCGCGCGGGTCGAGGAAGTGAAGTCCGCCCACATCCCGTCGCGTATCGAGCACGCCATGTTCACCCGGAGGTCGGGCGAGACCGTCCACGCGGAGCTGACGATCGTCCCGATGGTCGAGGGCAACCGGGTCACCGTGGTCGCGGTCTACGGCACCGACGCCACCGAGTCGGCCAGGCTCAGGGACCAGACGACCCGACTGGCCGAGCAGCACTCGACGGCGATCGAGGAGCTGCAATCGACCAACGAGGAGCTCGAGACCACCAACGAGGAGCTCCAGTCCACCAACGAAGAGCTCGAGACCACCAACGAGGAGCTCCAGTCCACCAACGAGGAGCTCGAGACCACGGTGGAGGAGCTGCAGGCGGCCAACGCCGAGCTCGGCAGCCTCAACACGCAGCTCGAGCGGCGCGGCGTCGAGCTGAAGAATCTCGATGAGTATCAGCAGAGCGTGCTGTCGAGCCTCCAGCATGCCATCGTCGTTCTCGATCGGCACGGCCTGGTGACGACGTGGAACCAGACGGCCGAGCGGTTGTGGGGACTGCCCGCCGAGCACGTGGTCCGCCGCCTGTTCTGGACGCTCCCCGTCGGTGACATCGCTCCGAAGCTCCGCGAAGCGCTCACGCGGATGCTCGACAGCGGCAGTCGCGAAGCGGAGACACTCCACGATGTCCCGTTCAGGCTACCGACCGGTGAGACCCGTCACTTGACGGTGCAGGTCACGCCGCTCGAGAGCACCTCCAGTGAGGTCACCGGCGTGGTCGGCATCGCCAGCCCGATGGACTCCGGAGTTACGGCGCCTGCCCCGGGCGGGAAGCCGCGATGAGTCCCATGAGCTCGTCGGGATCGATCGGCTTCACGACGTGCAGATCGAACCCGGCAGCGAGGGCTCGGCGACTCGATTCGGCATCACTGTAGCCGGTTAGAGCCACCAGCAGCACCCCCGGCCCGAGGATGCTCCGAACCTGCCGGGCCGTGTCGAAACCGTCCACTCCGGGAAGTCCAAGATCAATGAGGAGCGCGTCGGGGACGCCGAGCTGGGCTTCCCGTATCCCCGTGCCGCCATCCATCGCGGTCGTGACCACATAGCCTTCCAGCTCGAGAGCGGTCCGGAGCATTTCGCGGGTGTCACGGTCGTCTTCGACGATCAGGATCTTGCGAAGGGACCTGGGCGTCGCGGGCGCCGCCGGTGCGGGCGGCACGTCTTGCGCCGTCCTCGCCAACGGGAGCCGGACGACGAAGGCGCTGCCGTGGCTCAATCCCTCGCTGTAGGCGGTGACCGCGCCGCCGTGAAGCTCGACCAGGCTCCTGACCAGCGTGAGGCCGAGGCCGAGCCCGCCGCGCGAGCGATCGAGCGATGACTCGGCTTGCACGAAGAGATCGAACACGCGCGGCAGCATCCTGGGATCGATCCCGATGCCCGTATCCTTGACGCGCAGCACCGCCATGTCTTCCTCGACCGACCCGGCAATGGTCACGACGCCCTGGGGTCCTGTGTACTTCAGGGCGTTGTCGAGGAGGTTCCCCAGGATCTGAACCAGCCGGGTGGGGTCGGCGTCGACGAAGATCGGCTCACTCGGTAACGCCACGGTCACCCGCAGACCGGCGGCCTTGATGTGGTGGTCCATCGAGTCCAGGACCTCGGCGGTGGCCGCGGCCAAGTCCACGCGTTGACGTCGCAGCTCGATCCGCCCCTGCTGGATGCGCGAGACGTCGAGAAGGTCGTCGACCAGGCGGGTGAGATGACCGACCTGGCGCTCGATCACCCGAGCCGCGGCCGCGACTTTGCGATCCGTCACCCGCCGGATGATGGCGGCCGCGCTCAGGATCGGTGCGAGCGGGTTGCGTAGCTCGTGAGCCAGCAGGGCCACGAAGAGGTCACTCGCGCCTTCGGGCTCCTGACCGGCCCGGCGCAGCGCGTTGGAGATGCCGAGATCTTCCGCGACCACCAGACAGCCAACCACCCGTGCCGCGTCATCGATCAGCGCGGAAGCGCTGAGCCGCACGGTCTGGCCCCGGTGAGCCCGCGGCATCTCCGGCAGCGTGGTCGGCACCCGTGTGCTCAACACACGCCGCACGTGCTCGACGAGAGTGGTCATCGGCTCGACCACGAGCAGGTCGGCAAGCTTCCGGCCGATAGCCGCGTCCGCCTCGACACCGAACACCTTGTCCGCGAGCCGGTTCCAGGCCGTCACCATTCCATCGAGATCGACGACGAAGGCGGCGAACGGCAAGGCTCCGAGATTCGGCTCCAGGCGAACAGGCTGCTGCTCGGTATGCGACTTCGGACGGCGTGCATCGAAGAATCCCATCGCCATGTTCTTAAAGGGACGCTCGACTTTCTGCCCCGGGCACGATGTTGTCAAGAGGTGAACGACGACCGCGCAAGCTCCGCGCACAGTTCTTGCTATTGCCCCATGGTGACGGGCAGCAATGGTGTCGAACGGCATGTGCCCCGCGGCGAGCGGGCCACCCGCATCTCGTGCCCGGATTGCGCCGGCGTGCTCGGGGTACGCGTCGACGGGGATCGTGGACACTCGATGTTCGTCTGTCGCGTCGGTCACACGTTTTCGATGAGAGACCTTCTCGTCGGCAAGGAACAGCAGATCGAGGCACGGTTGTGGAGCGCCGTCGTCGCCCTCGAAGAGCTCGTCGAGATCCTGGACGACTTCGGGCAACGAGCTCGGCGTCAGGGACTCGCCGACGCAGCGAGATTCCTCCAGGAGCGGGGATCGCGGTGCGAGGCCCAGGTGGCGGCCCTGCGGTCCGCCATCGACAACAACCGCGCGGTGGAAGTGGACGACGAAGTGAGCCGTATCCGCACGATGGTGGACGGCTCGTGATCAATACCGAACGGATTCGTCGCAACATCATCACGATCGGGGCATCCGCGGGCGGTGTCGAAGCGCTGGGCTTCCTCTTTTCCCTGCTGCCACGTGACGTTCCGGCGGCGATCGCCATGGTCCTCCACCGTAGCCCGGTGTCCGAGGGCCGCCTGGCTCGGGTCCTGAGCCGCCGGACACTGGTCCGCACACGGCCCGCGGTCGATCCTCTCTTCCGATCCGCCGCCGAGGTCTACGGCGAGCGGGTGGTGGGCGTTCTCCTCTCGGGCTACGGGGACGACGGTGTGTCTGGGCTGATCGACATCAAGAAAGCCGGAGGGCTCTCGCTGGTCCAGAATCCCGAGGAGGCGCTCCAGGCTTCCATGCCCTGCACGGCCATTCGTGACGACGACGTCGATGCCGTGTTGACGCTCCACGCCCTGGCCGCCGCCATCGTGGACCTGGTGAAGGGAGAAGTCGTGGACGTTAAACCGCCGGACCGGGCCGTCTCTCAGTGTGACCAGCGCTGAGTTGGTGGTAAACTCGGGCGGCCTTCCGCTGGGCCTCCGACAGACGCATCAGGCGTCGGATCCGGCGGCCTCTGGCTTAGCCTCCCCCTTTCCGCGCACTGCATCTCTCGGTACGCTGGGGTCAGCCAGATGGACGAGAATATCCTGCGACGAATCGCTCGTAAGGTCATCCTGGACGGCAAGCTCCCGAGTCGTCGGCCTGACCGCACATGGGGCGGGCCGGGCGTTGGGGCGCCGTGTGCCGTGTGCGGCGTGTCGGTGGAACGGACCAGATGGAGTTCGAGATTCAGTTCACCCGCGATGGTGTGGACGTGGAACTTGTCCAGGCCGGGATTGTCATCCGATGCTTCGCCGCCTGGGAGTTCGAGCGAAGCTCCGACAAATAGCGCGTCCTGACCCTTTGACACCATCGCCCGCCTTGGGCCATGCTGGCGTGACGCATGATGGTCTGGACACCACCGCCTCCGCGCTCCGGCCATCCGTACTACATGCACGACGCGATCTATGCGCAGCCGGGCGCGCTCCGGCTGCTCATGCGCGGCAACGAAGACGCGCTCGCCGGCGCGGCCGCGCGTCTGAAGACGATGGACCGCGTGATCCTCTGTGGCATCGGCACCTCCTGGCACGCGACGCTGGTCGGCGAGCTACTGCTCGGTCACGCCGGCAAGCTCCGCGACCGTGTCCGCGCCTTCCACTCGTTCGACTTCAAGAACTACTGGCCAGAGGCCGACCATCGCACGGGAGCCATCGTCGTCAGTCACCGCGGCACGAAGCGCTATTCCCTCGAGGCGCTGAACAAGGCGAAGGGAACGGCCGGCGTCGGCGTGGTGATCACCGGCAAGGACAGCGGCGACGGCCTGGCCATCGCCGACTACACGCTGCGGACGATCGAACAGGAGTCGTCGTCCGCCCACACGATCAGCTACACGTGCGCGATGGCGCTGCTGGCCGCCCTGGCGGCCGAGATCGGTGGCGCCGAGGCCGTGCGCCGTGAGCTCGAGCACGTGCCGGACCAGCTCGCCACCCTGCTCGGTCAGGAAGACTGGGACGGCCTGGCGCGCCGCTTCGCTGGCCGGAAGCAGTACTGGTTCGTGGGCGGCGGGCCCAACACCGCGACGGCCTACGAAGCGGCCCTGAAGATGAACGAGGCCAACCACACCAAGACCGTCGGCTACAACTGCGAGCAGTTCCTCCACGGGCCATGGGCTGGCGTCGACCCGGACGATGTCGTCTTCCTGATCGCGCCGCCTGGCCCGTCGTACGAGCGCTGTCTGAACGCGGCCCGGGTGACGCGGGAAATCGGCGCCCCGATCGTGGCGCTCGTGCGCGAGGACGATCGAGAGATCGCGGCGCTGGCGGCCGAGACGATCGCGCTGCCCGTCATCGACGAGCTCCTCTCGCCGATACTCAGTGTCGTGCCGCTGCAGCTCTTCACCTATCACCTCGCCCTGCACCGGGGCGTCAATCCAGACACGATGCGGGCCGACCAGCCCGCCCACGGTCGGGCTCGCGCCGCGCTCTCGCTCTGATTTGCCGAATCCCAGGGCTCGGCGCGCCCGTTATCCGGAAGAATAGCGAAGCTATCGGCTGCTGGATTGCATGCTCAAAGGCCATGCCAGAAGAGCTCCGACCTCGTGCCAAGGACAGCCTGGCCTTGAGCGAGGCGAGGGTACGCCTCGGTACGGCGTCACCGTGCAGGAGCTTGTCGAGGCGCTGTTGCTGGAATGCGCCCGGGAGCGGCCGGCCAAGGCGACTCCGCCTCCCCGGGCCCGTGGAGCCTCACGAGTGATCGACCTCGAGCAGGCCCGCAAGCAGAAAGCCCAGCGGCCGTGATCGGCCGCTAGAAGTACGCGAGCAGCCTCCCGCAAGCGATCGTGCTCATCCACAGCACGAGCGACGCGATGGCCGCCGCCTTGGCGGCCGGGGGCGTGGCGACCGCGACATCCCAGCCCGTCACCGCGCGGAACGGCCACCGATGGAAGACGGCGGCGTTCAGGCAGCCGGCCGCGATCAACATCAGCTTGAGACGGAAGACCGGACTCGCACCGAACTCGGTGGCGTGGGCCGTGAACATCAGGGCCCCGGTCAGCGCCATCAGCCCGAGGCCGGCGCGCGCCCACGGGAGCAAGTGCCGGGCGAGGGCGGCGACGGGAACACCGCGGGACAGACCGAGCAGGCGCAGGTCGAACATCGCCGCGGCGCCGACGAGCAACGCGATCCCCGCGATGTGGGCGATCTCAACGGCGGGGTACAGCCAGAGCCACTGGCGCATCGCGTGGGCGAGCGCCGAGGCCTCGAGCCACGCGAGCCAGTCGGACGGCGAATGCGTCAACGCAACTCGACGGTCTTGCTGCCGATGGTGATCCGCTCGGCCCGCATCTCGCCGGCGTCGGTGCGATTCGGATAGCCGACGACCGTGGCCTCCGTGCCGACGCTCAGATCCTTGGCCGTCAGGCCGCGCCGCTCCATCCGTGACGGCGGCGCGAGGACGACGGTCCACGTCTTGCCGGGAGCCTCCAGACGCAGATGCCCGTGTGGATGCTCGTACCCCGCCTCACGGATGACGCCGGTCAGCGACAATTCCTTGCTGTTGTCGTAGCCGCTCCAGCCGTGATGGGCGTCGCTCGCCGGCGCCACGAGCAGGAGGAACAGCGCCAGAGAAACGCTCGCTCGAGTGCGCATGGACGAGCCTCCCGGGCCCTAGGGTAGCAGGCCCGGAAGGCTCGCGTGGGCGGCGGCGGTTATCCGCGGAACTTGTCGGGGAACTGCTTGACGATCGCCTCGGCAAGCGGGTCGGCAATCATCTGCATGTGGCCGGCAGCGGTCCGAAGGGCCACGTAGGCCTTGTCGGGATCCTTGGCTGCCTGCGCGTCGATGACGGTCTTGAGCGTCACGACGTGGTGCTTCACGAGATCGGCCACCACCGACTTCGGCAGGTTGGGATTGGCCGACTGGAGGAACGCGCCGAAGTCCTGGCTGTAGGCGACGAGATCGTTCACGGCCTTGTCGGCCTTCGCGCGGTCGTTGGTGGCGACGCCCACCGTGTAATCGACGGCGAAGCCGATGTGCTTACGCCACAGCGGCAGGAACGCCTGCTCGGCGTCGCTGCCGTACACGGAACCGATCGCCCTGGCGATGGCGACGGAGTTCTGATCGAGCGCAGCCGCCGCCGCCTTGAAGTCGGCGTCGCGCCCGCCCAGCGCCGCACCGGTGGCGGATCCGGCCAGCCACACGTGCTCGGCGAACAGGTTGTTGAGCGTGGTCCGGAGCGCGGCCGCCTTGGTCCCCGACGACGTCGTCGTGCTCGGCGACGCCATCGCCATCCCGTCGTGCGCGGCCATGCTCTGGCTACAGCCCGCGCCGACGAGCGCGACGACGCCTGCGATTCCCACCAGGGTCTTGAACGAAGCCTTCATCTCTCTGCCCTCCTTGGTTGACTTCAGTTGACCTTCACTTCGCCGCGCATGTGCTGGTGCCGTCTGCAGAAGTAGGTGTACGTGCCGGGCGTGGGGAACGCCGTGCTGGCCGTCGTCCCCTTGCCATCGAGCGTGAAGTCGAAGCGGCCATCGGGCTCAGCGGGCACGCCGGCCGTCACCGTGTGCTCGATGTCGTCCTGATTGGTCCACGTGACGCGCTCACCGGACTTCACCGCGATCGCACCGGGACGGAACTGGAAGAGCTGAACGTTGACACCGGTCGCGGCGTCAGCCGCGGTCGCGGCTGCGACGGCGATGGCCCACCCGATCGCCACTCCTCTGAGCTGCATGGGGCACCTCCTGCCCTGTCTACGGGTCAGGGGGCGATTCGGATTGCCGGGGGCGGGTGCCTACGTCTGAGGCGGGGCGTCGGGGCGAGGGCCGGGGCCACGTCGGCGGCGGCGACGGCGGCGCTGAGCATCGGGAGCACTAGGCGACGCGGGCGCCGTCGGCGGATGAGGCGCGGGTGCAGGACGCGGGGCATGACCTTCGGGCCGGCGCTCACGATCGCGACGGTCGCCGCGATCACCGCGTCGGCCGGGACGGAAGCCTTCTCGCCGCCCGGCCAACCGACTGCGGCGCTCCTCGGCGTAACGGCGCCGCTCCTCGGCCGTCGGCATGATCTCGTTCACGAAGACGTCGTCGTCAGCCCACTCCACGTGAATCTTCTGACCGATGAACTTCTCGATGGCCTCGATCCGCAGCGCGCTCGCCTCATCTACCACGCTGATCGCCTTGCCGCCGGCGCCGGCGCGGGCCGTGCGGCCGATGCGATGGACGTAATCCTCGGCGTCATCGGGCAGGTCCCAGTTCACGACGTGAGTGACTGCCTCGATGTGCAGTCCACGCGAGGCGACGTCGGTCGCCACCAGCACGGGAAGACGCCCATCCTTGAAGTCGTTGAGGATGCGCAACCGCTTTTTCTGATCCACGTCGCCGGTGAGAGCACGTGCCTCCCAGCCGTTGCGGCCCAAACGATCCTCCAGGCGGCGCGCCTCCTCGCGCGTGTTCGAGAAGATCAGGATGCGATCACCACCCTCGCGCCGGAGCAGCCCGAGCAGCAGCTTGAATTTCTCGTCACGGCCGACGTGGTAGAGGCTCTGCTCCACACGCTCGGCGGTCTTCTGCTGGGGCGTGATGGAGATCTGGGTCGGGTTGTTCATGAACTCCCACGTCAGCTCGAGGACCCGGAACGAGAGCGTGGCCGAGAAGAGAAACGACTGTCGTTGCTCGGCCGCGGGCAGGCGGCGGAGGATGAAGCGCAGGTCGGCGATGAAGCCCATGTCGAACATGCGGTCCGCCTCGTCCACGACCAGCACCTCGACGCGCCGCGCGCTCCAGATGTGTTGCTTGAGATAGTCGATGAGGCGGCCGGGCGTGCCGATGAGGACGTCGCAGCCCTCGCGCAGCGTGTCGCGCTGTCGGGCGTAGTCGATCCCGCCGTACACGGCCTGGATGTTGAACGGCGTGAAGCGGCCGAGCTGGTGGGCGTCGGCCTCGATCTGCACGACCAGCTCGCGCGTGGGCGCGATGACGAGCACGCGCGGCGCCGCCGCGCCACCGGGTACGGGGCGCTCCGGCGTGCGGAGCAGGCGCGTGAACGCGGCGATCAGGAACGCGGCGGTCTTGCCGGTCCCGGTCTGCGACTGGCCGGCGACGTCCTTGCCCTTGAGGGCCAGCGGCAAGGTCGCCTCCTGGATCGGCGTAGCGGCGACGAAGCCAGCGTCGCGAATGCCCTGCATGACCGGCTCGGGGAGGCTCAGCGTGGCAAAGTCCATCGCGCTAGGCCGGTGTCTCCTCGGCGACGGGCACCGGCTTCGGCTTGCGACCGAAGATGCGGGCGCAGATGATCCCCACCTCGTAGAGGAGGATGAGGGGCCCCGCCATCAACGTCTGGTTGAACGCGTCCGGCGTCGGCGTCAGCACCGCCCCCGCGATGAAGGCGCCCAGGATGGCGTACTTGCGGTTCTTGGCCAGCACCTTGGGCGTGACGACGCCCATGCGCGCAGCCAGCGTGATGGCCAGCGGCAGCTCGAACACGAGACCGAAGGCCAGCGTGAACTTCAGGAGGAAGTCGATGTAGCTCCCCACCGAGATCATCGGCTGCAGCCCCGGTCGCGCGTACGAGAGCAGGAACTGGATGGCGTAAGGCGTGACGACGAAGAGCGAAAAGGCGCCGCCGGTGATGAAGAGCAGCGACCCGACGATGACGAACGGCATCGCGTACTTCTTCTCGTGTTGATAGAGCCCGGGCGAGACGAAGCGCCAGACCTGCCACAGGATGCCCGGCGAGGCGATGAAGAGCCCGGCGATGACCGCGACCTTCATCTGGACCCAGAACGCCTCGGTCACGGCGAGGAACACCAGCGTGTTGCCGGTCGCCTGGATCGGCTTGGCCAGATAGTCGGTCAGGCGTTGACTGAGCGGGAGCGCGATGGCGAGGCCGACGAGGAGCGCGACCAGGCTGCGCACGATCCGCACGCGCAACTCACCGAGGTGCTCCATGAACGACATCTTGTCGGGCAGGATCGGGGTCATCGTCCTACCAGCGCTCGACGAAGTGCCGGAGGGCGCCGACGCCGTGGCCGGCCGGGAACCCTTCGCGGATGGCAGCCGTCACGAACGCCTTGCCCTCGACGATCGCATCGCGCAACGCGCGGCCCCGGGCGAGGCCGGCGGCGATCGCCGACGAGTACGTGCATCCGGTGCCGTGCGTATTGGGCGAGTCGAGCTTGGCCGCGGGAAAGCGCGTGAGGTCGCGCCCGTCCCAGAGGACGTCCGTCGCGGAGTCGGCGAGGTGGCCGCCCTTCACCAGCACGGCGCGCGGTCCGAGCCCGAGGATGCGCCGGGCGGCTTCGACCATCGCGCGCTCGTCGTCCACCGTCATGTTGGCGAGCGCCGCCGCCTCCGGCAGGTTCGGCGTGACGAGATCGGCCAGCGGCAGCATCGCCTTCATCAGGGCCGAGCGCGCCGCCGGCTCCAGCAAGGGATCGCCCGACTTGGCGATCATCACGGGGTCGAGCACGACCGGGCCGTGACGATGGGCGGGCAGCCGCGCGGCGACGGCCTCGATGATCGGCGCCGTCGATAGCATCCCGATCTTGATCGCGTCGGCGCCGAAGTCCGAGAGCACGGAGTCGATCTGCCGCGCCACGAACTCGGGCGGCAGATTGAACACGCCCTGGACACCGAGCGAGTTCTGGGCGGTGACCGCGGTGACGACCGACATGCCGAAGACACGAAACGCCGAGAACGTCTTGAGGTCGGCCTGGATGCCGGCGCCGCCGCCGGAATCCGACCCGGCGATGGTCAGCGCCTTCACGATACTCATCACTTCAGGCAGTATACGTGCCGTGGCGTGCCCGCTCAAACCGGCACGACGTGTCGTACCGGTATCGGCCTTCCGCTCGGATCACGCGGGAATGACCACCGTGAACTCGCCGCGAATAGGGCCCGCCCGGAGACGCTCGAGGTGCGCGGCGGCTGGCGCGCTGACGACCTCCTCGAACTGCTTGGTCAGCTCACGGGCCACGACGATCTCGCGTCCGCCGAAGACTTCGGCGATGGCCTGAAGCGTCGCCACGATGCGATGCGGTGACTCGTAGAGCACGATCGTCGTCTCGAGATCAGCGAGCGCTTTCAGGCGGTTGAGCCGACGCCCCGGCTTGATCGTGAGGAACCCTTCGAAGACGAAACGATCGGCGGGCAGGCCGGCCGCCGAGAGGGCCGTGACCACCGCGCTCGGGCCAGGCACCGGAACCACCGGGACTCCGGCGGCGCGCGCTTCGCGTACGAGCAGGAAGCCGGGATCGGAGATGCCGGGCGTGCCGGCGTCGGTGACGAGCGCGATCGACGCGCCGTCCACCAGCTGGCGCACGAGCTGCGGGCCCTTCCCGCGCTTGTTGTGCTCGTGATAGCTGGTGGTCGAAGTCCCGATCTCGTGACGGGCCAGCAGAATCCGGGTGTGGCGAGTGTCCTCGCAGGCGACCAGATCGACCTCGCGCAGCACGCGGAGCGCGCGCAGCGTCACGTCCTCGAGGTTGCCGATCGGCGTGGCGACGACGAAGAGGGTACCGGGCGGCGACGTCAGACTACGCCGACTGCCATGAGCGCCGACGCCACAGGCGCCGCTATCACTGGCGGCGCCGAATCGCGAGCATCACGAGGCCCGACGGAGGAGCCGACCGGAGCGTACGCGGTTGTACGTGAGGAAAGGTGACGACGGAGAACGACGTGAGGCGACGCGAGTCGGCGCCGCCCACTACGCCGACTGCTCTTTCGCTTCCGAGACGAGGATCGGCTGCTCGTGGCTCAAGATCACCTCGCGGGTGATCACGCACTCCTTGAGCCCCTGGATCGAGGGCAGCTCGTACATGATCTCGAGCATCACCTCTTCCAGGATGGCGCGAAGGCCGCGGGCCCCGGTACCCCGCTTGAGCGCTTCCTTGGCGATGGCGGCGACGGCGTCGTCGGTGAACTTGAGCCGCACCTTTTCGAGGTCGAAGTACTTCTGGTACTGCTTGATGATCGCGTTCTTCGGCTCCTTGAGGATGCGCACCAGGGCCTGCTCGTCGAGGTCGTGGAGCGTCGCGATCACGGGGAGCCGGCCCACGAACTCGGGGATGAGGCCGTACTTGAGCAGGTCCTCAGGCTGGATCATGGCCAGCAGGTCGCCGACCCGCCGGTCCTCCCGGCTCTTGATCTCGGCCCCGAAGCCCATGCCGGACCGACCGACCCGGCTCTCGATGATCTTGTCGAGGCCGACGAACGCGCCGCCGCAGATGAAGAGCACGTTGCTGGTGTCGACCTGGATGAACTCCTGGTGGGGATGCTTGCGCCCGCCCTGGGGAGGCACGTTGGCCACCGTGCCCTCGAGGATCTTCAGCAGCGCCTGCTGCACGCCTTCGCCGGAGACGTCGCGGGTGATGGACGGGTTCTCGGACTTGCGAGCGATCTTGTCGATCTCGTCGATGTAGACGATGCCGCGCTCGGCGCGCTCGACGTCGTAATCGGCCGACTGCAGCAGCCGGAGGATGATGTTCTCGACGTCTTCCCCGACGTACCCGGCCTCGGTCAGCGTGGTGGCATCGGCGATGGTGAACGGCACCCGCAGCATCTTGGCCAGTGTCTGGGCCAGCAGCGTCTTGCCCGAGCCGGTGGGGCCGATGAGGAGGATGTTCGACTTCTGAAGCTCCACGTCTCCGGCATCGTTCCCGGATTCGATTCGCTTGTAATGGTTATGGACGGCCACGGAAAGAATCTTCTTCGCACGGTCCTGCCCGATCACATATTGGTCGAGCACCGTCTTGATCTCGGCCGGCTTGGGAAGCGAGCGGATCTCCCGCGACTTCTCCTCTTCCCACTCCTCGGCGATGATGTCGTTGCACAGCTCGATGCACTCGTCGCAGATGTAGACGGTGGGACCAGCGATGAGCTTGCGCACATCGTTCTGGCTCTTCCCGCAGAACGAACACTTCAACGTCCCGTTGCCTTCGCGCCGACCCGCCATGCCTGACCTTGTGTCTATTTTTGCGTCTGCGCCGACAGCGCGGCCTGCTCGGTGACCGGCCGGGTCGTCGGCTTCGACGAGATGACTTCGTCAACGATCTTATAGTCGCGGGCCTGCTCGGCGGTCATGAAAAAGTCCCGGTCGGTGTCCCGCTGGATCTTCTCCATCGCCTGGCCGGTGTGGTGCACCAGGATGCGGTTGAGCTCCTCGCGCATCCTCAGGATTTCGCGGGCCTGGATGTCGATGTCGGTGGCCTGGCCCTGCACGCCCCCGAGCGGCTGGTGGATCATGATCCGGGCGTGGGGCAGCGCGAAGCGCTTGCCCCGGGCGCCGGCGCACAGCAGCAGCGCGCCCATCGAGGCCGCCTGCCCCATGCAGATGGTGGAGATCGCCGGCTTCACGTACTGCATGGTGTCGTAGATGGCCATGCCGGCGGTGACCGAGCCGCCCGGGGAGTTGATATAGAGGTAGATGTCCTTGTCGGGGTCTTCCGCCTCCAGGAACAGCATCTGGGCGATGACCAGGTTCGCGAGCTCGTCCTCGATGAACGTGGGCAGGAAGATGATCCTCTCCTTGAGGAGGCGGGAGAAGATATCGAACGCCCGTTCGCCGCGGGGCGTCTGCTCGACCACCATGGGGACCAGCGCCATGAGATTCTCCTTCACGATCTGATCGTGGCGTGAGTGACGAGGAACTCCAGGGTGATGCGCTCGCGAAGCGCCTGGCGCAGCCCCTCGAGATCTCCGCTCTTCTCCATCATACGTCGAACGGCCGGCGCCGGGCGCTGACTTGCTTGCGCGAGCTTCTCGACCTCGGCGTCGACGACCTCGTCGGTGGGGGCGAAGCCTTCCCGCTCGGCGACCGCCTCGAGCAGGAGCCCGCGGCGGACCGCGCGCTCGGCCCCGGGCCGCAGCTCGCCGATGAGCTTGGGGTAATCCCACTGCACGCCCTCGGGATCGACGCCCTGCCGGCGCATGCGCTCGCGCGCGTGCTCGACCTGATGCGCGATCTGCCGCATGATCATCGATTCCGGCACCGCGAATGCATGGCGACCGAGCAGGGTGTCGACCACCTTCTCTTCGACGGCGTGACGCTCCTCGCTCGCCCGGCGCGCCTCGAGCTGCTTGACGACTTCGGCGCGCAACGCCTCGAGCGTCGCGAACTCGCCCAGTGACTTCGCGAAGTCGTCGTTCAGCTCGGGGAGGATCTTCTCCTTGACCTCGATCAGCTTGAGCTCGCCCGTCCCCGACTTGCCACGCAGCGCTTCCTTGCGATAGTCGTCGGGCAACCGGAAGCCGACCTGCCGCTGCTCGCCGGTCCGCATCCCGGCCACCGCCTGATCGACCTCCGGCATGACGGAGCCGTCGCCGACCATGAACGCGTATCCGGACTGCTGCACGGGCTGCTCGCCGTCGATCGTCAGCGTGTAGTCGACGATGACGAGATCGCCGGGCGTCGCCGCGCGCTCGACGTTGCGGAACTCGGCCTGCTGCTCGCGCATCCGGTCGAGGGTGGCGTCCACGTCGCTGCCCGTCACCGGCGCCGCGGTATGCTCGACCTCCACGCCCTTCACGTCACCGAGCGCGATGTCGGGCTTGATCTCGACGACGGCGGTGAAGGTCAGCGGCGCGCCCTCCTCGAACCGTACGTCCTGGAGATCGGGCTCGCCGACGGGATCGAGGCGCACTTCGGACAGCGCCTGCCGGTAGACGTCAGGGATGAGATGCTGCGCGACCTCGCGGCGCACGTCGTCGGCGAAGTGGACCTTCACCAGCGAGCGCGGGACGTGGCCCTTGCGGAAACCGGGCAGTCGCGCCTGCTTCTGCACGCGATCGTACGCGCGCTCCCATTCCTTGGTGACGACGTCGGCAGGCGCCTCGACGACGAGACGCCGCTTGCAGCTCTCCATCTCCTCGACTGCGACCTTCATCGAAGCCTCAAGTGGTGGTGCGAGAGGGGGGAGTCGAACCCCCAAGGGCGATCCGCCCACTGGATCCTAAGTCCAGCGCGTCTGCCAGTTTCGCCACTCTCGCATAGATGTGGGTTTCACGCTCAGCAGAATACCCAGGAAGAGCCCGACGCCGCAAGAAGGCCCCCGTTTTGTAGATTCACCACACTTTCGTCGCTCGCTGACCGCGCGGAGCAGTCCGGACCTCCGAGAAGTTCGACGGTTGCGAATCCGGCTACTGGCACCCACCTTGAAGCCCTCCCCCGATGCCTGGCAGCAGGCACCATCACAACCTCACGTCCATTCAGGAGGGTCGATCATGACGCAAAGCAGGAGCGCATGTGCGCTCGTCACCGCAGCGACGCTCTTCAGCATGTCGGGGATCGCGCTGGCCGCACCCACGCAGGCCGATTTCGACGCGTGTAACCGCGAAGCTCAGGCGGCTACGCAGAATCCCTCGGCATTCCCGAGGTCCAGCAGCGTCCCGGGGTCCACGGACACCAGCTCCAGTGTGAGTGGTGGCGCGTCGACCAGTGGTCGCACGTCGGGCGCGACCGGATCGACCTCCGTCGATTCCACGCTCCTGGGCATGGCCGCTGTCGGCGCCGACGATCAGGCGTATCAGCAGGCCTACCGCGACTGCATGAAGCGGCGCGGGTTCTAGCCGTACTCGAGGAGGGGCCTCTTCCGCGGAAGGGGCCCCTCGACTTCTGGAGGAGGAGAGCCATGGCGACCAGTCACGAGGACATCATCTCGGCGCTCGACGAGCTCGTCGCGACGTGTCGCGACGGAGAAGAGGGCCTCCGCGCCGCGGCCGAGGCAGCACAGAACGCGGAGCTGCGCGGCCTTTTCCTCACGTACGCGCAGCAGCGCGGCGACTTCAGGGCCGAGCTGGAAGAGGAGATCCGCCGGCTCGGCGGCACTCCGAGCACGCGCGGCAGTATCGCCGGCTCGCTCCATCGCGGCTGGATGAGCGTCCGATCCGCCGTCGGCGGCGGCAGCGACGACAGCGTGGTCGCCGAGGCCAAGCGTGGTGAGGACGCCGCCAAGCGCGCCTACCAGGCGGCGCTCGACCGTGAGCTGCCGCCACCGATCCGCGCCATCGTGGAACGTCAGTCTGCGCGCATCAGGGAGGCCCAGGATCGCGTGCGCAGCCTGCGCGAGCGCGCGGCGTGAGCACTGCCGTCAGCCACTGTCGGGATTCCTACCCGGCGGCGGCACCAGGCGGCGACACCTGTCAAGCGGCGGACTGGGGCTCGATGGTCACCGGCTCACGCAGCCGGCGTTCGAGCATTTCACGGTGCTCGATCCGGAATTTCTGGACGCAGCGCGTGCAAATCCCGTCGGTGAAGCGAACGTCCCAGCCGCGCCACGACACCACGCCATTCCAGAGGGGATGCCCGTAATAGTGAGGGTGCCACGCACACCGACCAATCATCATGAGCGACTCTCCCGGTGTACATCCGAAATGAGCGATAAGACGGGTGCAATGCCCGTGCCCCACGCCGGACAAGCCCTGATACGCCTTTACGTCCCACCGTGCACCGGGAGGCGCGAAAATTTCCGGCTAGAGAGGGAAAAGCGTTGCCTACCCCTGGCAGTGGCCTACCTCGCGAACACCCACGTCATTTGCGAAACTCCGAGATTCCCCAACTCGGGCCGGGCGCGGCCATTGCGAAGGGATAAAGACGCCGGCGCTCCGTCGAGGCAGCCGCGTTGTGTGCGGACGTCGGAGGTTAAACTCCTCCCGCCGGCTCCAACCCTCCCCGTCGATCTTCATTAATTTCGGCTGAATCAATATCGGCTGAATCCCCACCGCCCCCTGGCCACGTCCAAACGGGCGACGGCTCGAGGAGCCGTGGTGCGGGAAAGAGGGAGGCGCGAATCGTGGCGGGATCGACGCATGTGGAGACCGCCGTCGTCGTGCCGCCGGCCGTCCTCCGGTTCGATCCGCGCACCCGCCTGCTGCTCGAGGCGCCGATCGCTCCGACGTTGCTGCGCCTGGCAACTCCGAATGTCCTGGTGATGTTCGTCCAGGCCTCGGTCGGCCTGATCGAAACCTATTTCGTTGCCCGACTCGGCACCGACGCCCTGGCCGGTGTCGCGCTCGTCTTCCCGGTCCTGATGCTGATGCAGATGATGTCGGCCGGCGCCATGGGCGGCGGGATCTCGTCAGCTGTCGCTCGGGCGCTCGGGGCCGGGCGCCGGGCCGACGCCGATGCGCTGGCCCTTCATGCGCTCGCCATCGCGGGTGGCTTCGGGCTCGTCTTCACGCTCGCAGTCCTCGGCGGTGGCCGATGGCTCTACGCCGCCATGGGTGGGCAAGGGCCTTCCCTCGCCGCGGCGCTGACGTACTCCAACATCGCCTTCTCGGGCGCGATCCTGATCTGGGTCTTCAATTCGCTGGCGAACGTGATCCGCGGCACCGGCAACATGGCGATACCGGCCGCGGTGACCTCTGTCGGTGCCGCGGCCCTGATTCCCTTATCGCCCTGCCTCATCTTCGGGTGGGGACCGCTTCCGCGGCTCGGCGTGGCCGGGGGCGCGGTTGCGGTGGTCATCTACTACGCCGTCGGGAGTCTCGTCCTCGCCGGCTATCTATGGATGGGGCGGAGCGTCGTCCGTCTGTCGTTCGGTGGCGTGCGCTTCCGGTGGCCGCTCTTCCGCGACATTCTGAAAGTGGGCGCGGTGGCTGCGCTCATCACGGTCCAGACCAATCTCACGATCGCGATCGCGACGGGATTCGCCGGCCGATTCGGGCCCGCGGCGATCGCGGGGTACGGCACCGGCGCGCGTCTCGAGTACCTGCTGGTCCCGCTCGTCTTCGGGCTGGGCGGCCCACTCGTCGCGATGGTGGGCACCAACATCGGCGCGGGCCAGCGCGGCCGTGCATTACGCACGGCCTGGATCGGCGCCGCCATCGCCGCCGGCCTCACGGAGCTGATCGGCCTGGGCGCGGCCCTGGCCCCCCACGTCTGGCTCTCGCTGTTCGACACCGATCCGGCCATGCTCGACGCCGGCTCGCGTTACCTGCACACGGTCGGGCCGTTGTACGGTCTGTTCGGCCTCGGCATGGCCCTCTACTTTGCTTCGCAAGGCGCGGGTCGTCTGCTCTGGCCGCTGCTGGCGAACCTGACGCGCCTGATCATCGCCGCGGTCGGCGGCTGGTTGGCGCTTCGCTGGAGCGGAGAGCTGTCTCACGTCTTCATCGCGCTGAGCGCGGCGCTCGCGGCCTTCGGGCTGATCAATGCTGGCGCGGTCGCGACCGGCGCCTGGTTCGGCCCGCTCCGCTGGCCGCGGACGCCCCCGGCGTTGTCCACAGAGACCAGAGCGGAGCACGATTGACTCGCGATCAGTTCAGTAGCGGATCCCGTGCTGGTCGAGGAACGTGAGCATCGCTCGGCGGCACTCGTTCGGCTTCTGGATCTGCAGCAGGTGGCCGGTCTCGGGAATCGCCTCGTAGGCATAGCCCATCTCCTCGGCCAGGGCTTTGTTGGCGAATGCGGGCGCGGGCGCCCCTCGGGCGTTCGGGTCAGCGGCGATCAGCTTGACCGGGCCGCCATACGCTTCGTTCGGCGGCCAGAGATTGAGCGTCATCGCCTGGAGGTAGATCGAGGCCTCGAGCTCGCGTGGGCAGGACAGTTCCCAACCACCGCCGCTGTCCGCGCGACGCAGGACGGAGCGAGCCATCAGCTCGTGCGCGCCCGCGACCCATGTGCTGTGGGCCCGTGTCTCCGCATACTGGCGGGCGAGCTCGGAGGGATCGTCGAAGTGATGTTGCCGGCCCATCGCCCAGTCGGCCAGGCGCCGCTCGAACACGTCCATTCGTTCCCAGACGCGATGGCCCTGAGGAGGCACGTTCGGTGGATCGAAGAGGATGAGGGCCTCCCATCGGAAGCCGATCTCGATGGCGTGCTTCATGGCCGTGCGCGCCGACATCGAATGAAACACGCCGATGGTCGGGCAAGGCCCGAGCCGGGCGTCCACCTCCCGGCGGATGCGCTCGAGGTCCAGCGTCATCTGGGCGTAGGTGTGGCCGTCCTGGCCGGAGGTGGCGAGCGGATTGGCGCCGTGATTGCGCATGTCGAAGGCGATCACGTCGAAGCGCTCGGCGAGCGGTCCCCAGAACGGAACGTACCCGTCGATCGCGAAGCCGTTGCCGTTGGAGACGAACATCCGCGTGCCGTCACGCCGCCCATGCCGGCGAACGCGGACGATCGCCCCATCCCCCATGACGAGGTCGAACGTCTCCACGGGAACCGGGAGCTCGAAACTCACGGAACGAGTGCAGAAACACGCGCGCTCGGCAGGATCGAGCCGGGCTCGAGCACGGGCGGGAGCATACTATGCACGACGGTCGCCGGTCAGGTTGTCATGACGATCGCTTCCATCTGCCTGAGAAAAACTTGAGTTCCGTGCTGCGGACTCTGTATGAGGAGATATGCCCGGTCAGACGCTGAGCCCCGCGAAGACCAGGTCTCCGGCCGCGCAACCGCCGAAGTCTCAGCCGACGGCGCCGCCCAAACCGAAGCCGGGGGTGTCCGCCGTCGAGATGGGTGCGCGCCAGCGAGAGATCTCGGTGTCCGAGTTCTTCACCAAGAACCGTCATCTCCTGGGCTTCGACAATCCCCGCAAGGCGCTCCTCACCTGCGTCAAAGAGGCCGTCGACAACGCCCTCGACGCCTGCGAGGAAGCCGGAATCCTCCCTGAGGTGGTCGTGAAGCTGGAGGCCGTCGCCAACGGCGGGCCCCCACCGCCGCCGAGCCAGGCGAGCCGCTTCCGGATCACCGTCACCGACAACGGCCCCGGCATCATTCGCCAGCAGATTCCGCGGATCTTCGCGAAGCTCCTGTACGGCTCCAAGTTCCATCGCCTCCGCATGAGCCGAGGACAGCAGGGCATCGGCATCTCGGCGGCCGGCATGTACGGGCAGCTCACGACCGGCAAGCCGGTCCAGATCATCTCGCGTACCAGCGCGCGGGCGCCGGCCCACTACTTCGAAGTCCAGATCGACACCAAGAAGAACGAGCCGTTGATCCTCGAGAAGAAGCAGATCGCCTGGGAATTCCCACGGGGGACCCAGGTGACGATGGAAGTCGAGGGGCGGTACCAGAAAGGCCGGGCGTCGGTCGACGAGTACGTCGAGCAGACGATCATCGCCAATCCGCACGTCAAGCTGACGTACGCCACCCCCGAAGGCGAGACGAAGGAATACCGCAGGACGTACGACGAGCTTCCTCCGTCGCCGCGCGAGATCAAGCCGCATCCCTACGGCATCGAGCTCGGGATGCTGCTCAAGATGCTCCACGACACGACGAGCCACTCACTGGCCGGATTCCTGGCCGGTGATTTCAGCCGCGTGTCGCCCCACCTCGCCGCGGAGATCTGCAAGGCTGCGCACCTCGCACCGCGCACCCGCCCTCGCGACGTGCATGGCCAGGCCTCGGAGAATCTCTACAAGGCCATCCAGTCGACGAAGATCATGGCGCCGCCGACCAACTGCCTCTCGCCGATCGGGGAGAAGGCGATCCTGGCCGGGCTGTATCAGCAGATCAAAGGCGACTTCTACACGGCGGTGAGCCGCCCGCCGGCGGTCTACCGCGGGAATCCCTTCGTGATCGAGACGGGCCTGGCCTTCGGTCGCGGCCCGGAGCACGCGGCGGAGAGCCAGGAGAAGAAGACCATTCCCATGGCCGAGGGCGAGGAGGAGCAGGACGACCGCGAGCTTGCCCGCGTCATCCGCTACGCCAACCGCGTGCCGCTCCTCCATCAACAGTCCGCCTGCTCGATCTACAAGTCGGTGCTCGACACCACGTGGCGCAACTACGGCGTGCCGCAGTCCCGAGGCGCGCTTCCCGGCGGCCCGATGGTGATCTTCGTCCACATGGCTTCCGTGTGGGTCCCCTTCACCAGCGAATCGAAGGAGGCGATCGCCGATTACGACGAGATCCGGAAGGAGGTCACGCTGGCGCTGCGCGAATGCGGCCGGCGGCTGGGCGCCTTTCTCCGGCGCCGCGAACGGGCCCACAGCGAGTTCCGCCGGCGCAACATCTTCGAGCTGTACATCGAGGAGGTCGTCGAGTCGTGCAATCGCCTCAAGGGTGGCCGATTGCCGACCGCGAAGCTGAAGGAGCAGCTGCAGCAGATGGCGCTGAGGCGGACCGGCGGCGAAAAGACCGACGAGCTCATGGGGAGGAACGGAAGTGGCCCGGAAGGTCTTCCGCACTCGATCATCGTCACGCCTGACGGCATCGAGGGTGAGGTCCCGGTGTTGTCCCGCGACGCATCGGAGGACGCCGGGTCGTCGAACGGCGCGACCGCGGAACAAGAAGCCGCGGAAGCAGACCCAACGCCCGCTCCCCGGTCGCGGTCGGCCGGAAAGACCAAGCGCGGGGCCAAGGGCAAACGCACGACGGCGCGTGGCTCGGCGCGCAGGAAGGCCTAGCAGGCTGCGGAAAAAGCGGATGACGACAGGACTTTTGTTCTCCACGTGGCGCGCCCGCGGCCGATCGGCCGAGCGGAGTGATGCTCACGGGCCGTCCTGTGGCGCGGATTGCGGGCCGCGGCGCGGCCGCACGGGACGGTTGGAGGCCGTCGCCAGTTGCTCACGCGTTCTGGGTCGTGAGGTTGCGGATCCGGACCAAGTTGTAGGCGGCGAGGGCAAACGTAAACATCCAGTCCACGCGGCGGGTGCCCCGGTGCCGCGTCTTGCGCATGAGCCCCACCGTCTTGAGCCACCCGAAGATCTCCTCCACTCGCTTGCGCCGCTGCTGGCTGACCGCGTACCCCGGGTGCCGGGTGGTGCGGCCGTCGATCGCGCTGCGACGGTTCCTGGTGTTCTGCGCCACGTGCGGGGTGACGCCGAGCAGGCGGCTCGCGGCGACGAAATCCCGGGTGTCGTAGCCTTTGTCGGCCCCGAGCGTGATGCGCCGGTCCCGATCCAGCGCCCCGAGCAGTTCAAGCGCGGCGGCCCGCTCGGCGTACCCGCTGGCCGGGATCACGCAGCCACCGACAGCGAGCCCGTGGCGGTTTTCCATCAGCACGTGGCCCGTGTAGACCAGCTTGGCTTCCTGGCCGGGGCCTTTGCGGGCGAGCCGCGCGTCAGGATCCGTCGTCGAGGCGTGGCTGGCGTTGCTGCGACGCTCGCCGTGGAAATCCACCGTCGGATTGCCCGGGTCATCGGGGGGCTCCGGCAGCTCGTCTTTCCGCTGGAAGCTCTTGAGACTGGCCCACGCCTCCACCAACGTCCCGTCCACGGTGAAGTGCTCATCGGAGAGCAGTCCGCGCTCCCGCGCTTGGGCCACCACCCGGTCGAAGAACGCGCGGGCGATCTCCCCCGCGAGCAGCCGCTCGCGGTTCTTGGTGAACACCGTCGCGTTCCAGACCGGGTCGTCCATCTCCAGGCCGACGAACCAGCGAAACAGCAAGTTGTAGTCGAGCTGCTCCATCAGCAGACGCTCGCTGCGGATCGTGTACAGCACCTGCAGCAGCAAGGCCCGCAGCAGCTTCTCGGGCGCAATCGACGGCCGCCCCACGCGCGAGTAGAGCTCGGCAAAGCGCGGCGAGAGCTCCCGCAGTACGGCGTCGACCAGCGGCCGCATCACCCGCAGCGGATGATCGGCCGGAATGCGATGCTCCACGGGCACGTAGCTCCACATCGCGCCCTGGTTCTCCAGATCGTCGCCGCGCATGCGCACCTCCGTGGCCGTCGTCATGCGCATCGTAATCGAACTCTCATACTGACCCGATACCTAAAGTCGGGTTTTTCAGCAGCCTGCTAGAGGCGAGCGATGGCCC
>Ga0209375_1000737_pt1 | contig 26646 bp, 20 predicted proteins | sample GraSoiAngelo_131_FD_185888 | JGI IMG/M metagenome (GOLD analysis project Ga0209375, IMG submission 185888) | Grasslands soil microbial communities from the Angelo Coastal Reserve, California, USA - 14_0929_02_30cm (SPAdes) (version 2) | ecosystem: Environmental > Terrestrial > Soil > Grasslands ... | reverse complement strand
GTCCAACGGCTCCAACAGCCCGAAGTTGGCGTTCATCGGCTGGAAGTGCGCCGGGTCGGCCTCGCGGAGGTAGCGGTACAGCGCCCCCAACATCGTCGTGGGTGGCGGAACCAGCGGTTCTTCGCCGGCGAGGATGCGGGCGAGGTTCAACCCCGCCAGGATGCCGGTGGCGGCCGACTCCGTGTAGCCCTCGACACCGGTCAGTTGTCCCGCAAACAACAGCGTCGAATCGTCTCGGGCTGACAGGTGTGGTGTGAGCGCGGCAGGCGCGTTGATATAGGCGTTGCGGTGAATGCTCCCGTAGCGCAGGAACTCCGCTCCCGCGAGGCCGGGGATCAGCCGGAACACGCGCTGCTGCTCCGCGATGCGCAGCCGCGTCTGGAAGCCCACCAGGTTCCACATCTGCGCCGCGCGGTCCTCCTGGCGCAGCTGCACCACGGCGTAGGGCTCCTTGCCCCCGCGGGGGTCCACCAAACCCACCGGCTTCATCGGGCCGAAGCGCAAGACGTCGTCGCCGCGGCGCGCCATTTCCTCGACCGGCAGGCAGCCTTCGAAGTACGGCGTGCGGTCGAACTCGTGCTGCGGCTCATACTGGTCGGCGGCGCGTAGCGCCGCGACGAACGCGCCGTACTCGGCGGCGCTGAGCGGGGCGTTGAGATAATCGTCCCCGCCGCCCTTGCCGTAGCGCGACGCGCGGAACAGCACGCCGTGGTCGAGCGAGTCGGTCGCTACGATCGGCGCGATGGCGTCGAAGAACGCCAGCGCCGGCGCGCCGAGCCGCGCCGCGATCGCCGCGGACAACACCTCGGACGTCAGCGGGCCCGTCGCCACGATCCCGGGCGCCGGCAGCTCCGTCGCTTCCCCGCGCACCACGGTGACGTTGGAGTCGGTCGCGACGCGCCGGTGCACGCCGGCGGCGAACACATCGCGGTCCACGGCCAGGGCCGCGCCGCCCGGCACGCGCGCCTCGTCCGCGGCCGCCAGCACGATGCTCCCCAGACGCCGCATCTCGGCCTTGAGCAGGCCGTGGGCGTTCGTGAGCTCCACCGATTTGAAGGAGTTGCTGCAGACGAGCTCGGCGAGCCGGTCGGTATGGTGCGCCGGCGTCATCTTCACCGGCCGCATCTCCCGCAGCGTGACGCGGATGCCGCACCTGGCCAGCGCCCAGGCGGCCTCGCTTCCCGCGAGCCCGCCGCCGATGACGGTGACTGTCAGGTCGCGACCGGCTCCGTGGGCGCGGGCTCCTCCACCGGGACCTCGTGTCCGCACTTGAGGCACTTGTGTACGACCCCCGCCTCTTTGGTCCGCTTCACTTCCATCCCCACGAACCCGCAGCTCGGGCATGCGATCGCCACCGGCTTGTTCCACACCGAGTAGTCGCAGTCCGGATACCGCAGGCACCCGAAGAAGTTGCGTCCCTTACGCGTGCGCCGCTCGGCCAGGTCGCCGATGCCGCACTTGGGGCACTTGATCCCCAGCGGCACCGGCCGCGTGTGCTTGCACTTCGGGTACCGCGTGCAGGCGAGGAACTCCCCGAACCGCCCCGTCTTGATGACCATGGGCGAGCCGCACTCCTTGCAGATCTCGTCGGTCGGCCGGTCGGGCACCTTGTCCTTGTTGATCGAGCGGCTGAACGTGCAGCCGTCGGGGTACTTGGCGCAGGCGATGAACGGCCCGAACCGGCCGCTGCGCAGCTCCACCGGCCCGCCGCACACGGGGCAACGCTCCTCGGGCAACTTCGAGAGATCGTGCACGGCGTGAATCAGCTCCTGCACGTCCACGGCTTCGAGCGCCTTGGAAAACGGCGACCAGAACTCGCCGAGCACCTGCTGCCATTTGAGGTCGCCGTCCTCGATCTTGTCGAGCTCGGCCTCCATCTGGGCCGTGAACCCCACGTCGAACACCTCGGGGAAGCAGCGCTTCATCACCTTCCACACCTGCTCGCCCTGCGGCGTCGGGTGGAAGCGGCGGTCCTTCGCCGTGGCGTACCAGCGCGCCCGTAGCGTCTGGATGATGGCCGCGTACGTCGAGGGCCGGCCGATGCCGAGCCGCTCCAGCTCCTTCACCAGGCTGGCTTCGCTGAACCGCGGCGGCGGCTCGGTGAAGTGCTGGGTCGGGGTGATCTGCCGCACCGTCACACGGTCGCCGGCCGCGAGCAGGGGGATCGGGGCCAGGTCGTCGAGCGTCTTGCCTTCTTCGGGCTCGTGCGCCTCGTGGTAGAGCACGTGATAGCCGTCGAACAGTACCCGCGAGCCGGTGGCCCGGAACACGTAGCGGCCCACGGTGAAGTCGACCTTCGTCGCCTCGTAGATCGCCGGGCTCATCTGGGAGGCGACGAAGCGCCGCCACACCAGCTGGTAGAGCTTGAACTGGTCGGTCTGGAGGTGCTTCTTGAGCGCTTCCGGCCGCCGCGACACGTCCGTGGGGCGGATGGCCTCGTGGGCGTCCTGCACCTTGCTCCCACCGCGGCCACTCTTGTACACGTTGGGCTCGGCCGGCAGGTACTTCGCGTCGAAGTTGGCGGCGATGAATTCCCGCGCCTGGGCGACCGCGCTGTCGGCGACCCGCACCGAGTCGGTGCGCATGTAGGTGATCAGCCCCACGGGCCCCTCTTCGCCGATCTCCACGCCTTCGTATAGCTGCTGCGCGGCCCGCATCGTCCGCGCCGCCGAGAACCCCAGCTGCTTGGCCGCTTCCTGTTGCATGGTGCTGGTCGTGAACGGGGCGGGCGCCTTGCGGCGCTTCTCGCCGCGCTCCACCTCCGCCACGACGAACGGGAGCCCCCGCGCCTCGTCGACGATGGCCCGCGCCGCCGCCTCGGTGCGCACGTCGGGCTTGTGGCCCTCTACCTTGTGGAGGCGCGCCTGGAACGCCTGGCCGTCCTTCTCGAGATCGGCCTCGATGGTCCAGTACTCCTGCGGCACGAAGCGGCGGATCTCCTCCTCGCGCTCGCAGATCAGGCGCAGGGCGACGGTCTGGACGCGTCCCGCCGACAGGCCGGTCTTGATGCTCTTCCACAAGAGCGGCGACGCCTTGTAGCCGACCAGCCGGTCCAGCACACGCCGGGCCTGCTGGGCGTCCACCTTGCGACGATCGATGTCCTGGGGATGCGCCAGCGCCGCCTGCACCGCGTCCTTGGTGATCTCGTGGAACAGCACCCGCCGCACCGCCCCGCCGTTGCCGATCTGGTCGGCGACGTGCCACGCGATCGCCTCGCCCTCGCGGTCCGGATCGGTCGCGATCAGCACGCGGTCCGACTGCTTGGCCGCTTTCTTGATCTCCGCGAGCGTTTTCGCCTTTTCCTTGATGGTGACGTATTTCGGCGTGAAGCCGTGCTCGACGTCCACGCCGAGCTCGCGCTTGGGGAGGTCGCGGACGTGGCCTACCGTCGCCTTGACGGTATAGCCGCGGCCGAGGTACTTCCCGATGGTGCGGGCCTTGGCCGGCGACTCCACGATGACGAGCGAGCTCCCCTTCCCCCGCTTCGCGGCCGGCGCCTCCGGCTCCACGGCCTTCGGCTTCCGCGTCTTCACCGCTTTCGGCTTCTTCACGATGCGCTTCTTAGCAGCCACCTCTCAACCTTTCGTCAACCGTGCGCGGTGGCATCTTTACCACCCCGCCCTGTCCTGCGCAAGTCGCACCACTTCCGCAGCGATCTGCGCCGCTCCGCGGCGGTCGGTGTCGATCTGCGCGTGCGACTTCAGGTAATACCCCTCGCGTTCCTGGAGCAGCGCCTTCATCCGCGCTACCGGGTCCTCTCCCAATAACACCGGACGGGTTCCCTCCGGCGTCGCCCGCGACGCCGCCGTGTCGGGTTTGGTCCGCAGGTAGATGATGAACGCTTTGGCCTTCGCGCCGTCCATCGCGCCTTCCTGCGCCGCCCAGCCGCCGCCCGGCGCGAGCACCGCCGGCTCGTGGCTCAGCGCCGTCTCCATCTCCTGGCGCTCGAGCGTGCGGAACGTGGCCTCGCCCTTCTCCGCGAAGATCATCGTGATCGGGCGGCCTTCCTTGCGCGCGATGAGCGCGTCGATGTCGACGAACCCGCAGTGCAGCTGCTCGGCGACGAGCCGGCCCACCGTCGTCTTGCCCGAGCCCGGCAACCCGATCAGCACCACATGCTGTTTCATGAGGCGGCCCCTCCCCTCCTGGGCAGCCGCGCGCGCACTTGCGCGAGGTAGCCCTCCACGTTGCGCTTCATCTCACTCAGCGCGTCGCCGCCGAACTTTTCCACCATCGCCTGCGCCAGCACCAGCGCCACCATCGCCTCCGCAATGACCCCCAGCGCCGGCACCGCCGTCACATCGGAACGCTCCGACTGGGCCTGCGCCGCCGCGCCGGTCGCCAGATCCACCGTCTTCAAGGGCGACATCAGGGTCGAGATCGGCTTCATCGCCGCGCGCAGCACCAACGCCTCCCCCGTCGTCATGCCGCCCTCGGTGCCGCCCGAGCGGTTGGTCGCCCGCGCGAACCCCGGCAGGATTTCGTCGTGCACCTCTGAGCCTTTCCGCCTCGCGGCCTCAAAACCCAGGCCCAATTCGACGCCCTTCACGGCCGGGATCGACATGATCGCCTGCGCGAGGCGACCGTCGAGCTTGCGGTCCCACGACACGTGCGAGCCCAGCCCCACCGGCACGCCTGACGCGACCACCTCCACCACGCCGCCCAGCGTGTCGCCGGCGGCCTTGGCGGCGTCGATGCGGGCGATCATCTCCTGCTCGGCGGCCGGGTCGAGGCAGCGCACCGGGCTGGCGTCCGCCGCCTGGTTCAACGGCGTGGGGAGCGGGAGGCGGGCGGCGGCGGCGATGCCGCCGAGCTCGACGACGTGACTGCCGATCTCGATGCCGAAGTGCGCCAGCAGCACCTTGCTCACCGCGCCGCACGCCACGCGGGCCGCCGTCTCGCGCGCGCTCGCGCGCTCCAGGATGTCGCGGGCGTCCTCGCGATCGTACTTCAGCGCGCCGGCCAGGTCGGCGTGGCCGGGGCGCGGCCGGGTGACCTGCCGGCGTCGCGTCTCGCCGGGGGCGTCCGCCTCCGGGGCCATCACGTCCCGCCAGTGCTCCCAATCGCGGTTCCAGATCAGCATCGCGATCGGCGAGCCCAGCGTCTCGCCCGCGCGCACCCCCGCGAGCCACTCGATCTGGTCCGACTCGATCTTCATGCGGGCGCCGCGCCCGTAGCCGCCCATGCGGCGCTGCAGCTCCGCGTTCACCGCCTCGGCGGCGAGGGGCAGCCCGGCGGGGACCCCTTCCAGGACCCCGACGAGCCCGCGCCCGTGCGACTCTCCCGCCGTCGTGAACCGGATCGCCATCCTTGAATAGTATCCTCCGGATAAGACGCGAGCCCGACCGGCAGTCGGGCTCGCGCTGGGCAGCAGGGACGCTAGGCGCCGGGCGGCATCACGGGCCGCGGGTCGACGCCCGGATCGGGAACGGGTTCGGGATGGCCGGCAGCTGCACCGTCACCAGCCCCGTGGTCGTCACGCCGAACAGGAACTGGTTGCCCAGGGCGTCCTTCGCCACGCGCAGCGGGCCGACGATCGGGTCCCGGATCGGGATCGAGGCGATCTTCCCGTAGAAGAACGTATCGAACACGTCGATGTTGCCGTCGGGCCGCGCCACGAACATCACGCGGTTGGTCGAATCCCCGGCGAAGCCGAAGGCGGTGGTCCCCGGATTGCCGGCCGCGAAATCGTGGTTGTAGTTCATGTCCATGCCGGCGGCGCCCTGGACGCAGGCCGAGCCGCTGGGGTTGAGCGGGCACGAGGTGCCCTTGAGGCGCAGCCCTTCGTCCAGGATGTAGACCGAGTCCGCGCGCACCAGGTTCGTCTGCCCGTTCTTGTTCGTGGCGATGGACAGGATGCGGATGCCGGTGTTGCTGATGAAGTCGCTGACGTCGATCGCCGGCGTCATGCCGTTGTCCTCGTCGTTGAACCCGGCGTCGGACGTAAAGCCGCCGGCCGAGGTGGGGCACGTCAGGAACGTGGGCGCGCCGTGCCGCAGTCTCCCCCGCGCGCTGTAGCTCATGACCCGCGCGAACTGCGTGGAGACGTTGCCGCCCTCGCCGAAGAAGGCGTGGGTGAAGTCACCCGAGTTGCGGACGAAGGTCGAGTCACCCAGGCCGAACCGCGACATGTTGATCATCACGCCGCGGCACGCCGACAGCACCACCTGCGTGCTGTTGTAGGGCCGCCCGCGGCGCACCTCGATGCGCAGCGTGTCGTTGCCGCGGCTGGTCAGCGTGCTGTCGCCGGCGATCTCCCAGAACAGGTGCGCGAACAGCGAGTCGGGGTTGTAGGCGAACTCCGCCGGGTTGCGCAGCTTCTCCATGCGGATCGTTGCCCGGCCGCTGAACGGCGACGTGCTGCTCGCCGTGGGCGTCGTCGAGTACAGGGCGAAGATCGAGTCCTTGGCGCACGGGCCGCCCGCCGGCCGGCATACCGTGGCGACGTACTGCGGACGGTCGGAGACGTCGAACACCTCGATGTCTTCGAGGAAGATCCCGCCCGTCTGGATGACCTTGTAGGTCTCGATCAGGATGTCCGGCAGGTCCTGCCGCCAGACCAGACGCCGCACCCCGGTGCTGACGTCGATGACGGACAACTCCGTTCCGCCCGAATTCGCGACGACGATCGTGTCGCCGTAGTCGGGGTTGACGGGGTCGCTGCTGCGCGGCCACAACGCGATGCCCACCGGGAACGGACCGGCGGTCGAGATCCCCGCGACGAACGACTTGGTGGCTACGTCGAAGACCTCGACGCGGGACAGCGGCGTGTTGGTCAGGTACAGCTCGCCCGCGGCGCCGTTGTTCTTGTTGTAGATCGCGTCGCCGATGTGGCTGCCGGCCGGAAGCGGTCGCGTGACGCCGGCCACGGCCAGCACCGTATCGGCCTTCGCCGCGGCGCGGGGGACGCCCCCCACCTGCGAATAGGCGCAGTTGCGCGCGGCCGCGTTATCGCACGCGTAGCCGCGCACGATGACGTTCTTGGGGAGCTGGTTCTGGGGGATATACGCCCCCAACCCCAGGGTGTCGATGCGGGTGACGTCGGTCAGGTTCCCCGCCCGCACGTCGAGCGTATCGAAGTGCACCGGCCCGGGCCCGCCGACCGTGTCGATCCGGAAACCGATCCACGAGATCGCGCTGGGGTCGGTGGCGTGCACGGTGATCGCGTCGTTCAGCTCCACGCGCGTGCCGACCGTGTGCGTCACCGAAGGCGGCGTCGTGTCGTTCGCGGCCGAGAGCACCACCACCGTCACCACGCCGCTCGTGGCGCGCCGGCCGCTCGAGTCCTCGGCGAACCCGACGATATTGAAGGTGCCGCTCGCGGCCAGCACCGTCAGCGTGTCGGTGTACAGCACCGAGTCGGCGTACGGGATGGAGTAGCTGATCGAGTCGAACGGCGGCGTCGTGGGGTTCGTGACCGCGCCCGCGGGCGATACGATGAACCCGACCTTCCGGATGCCCTCGTTCTGGATCGCCTGGACCTGCACCGGCAGGTTGCGCCCCGTTGAGGCGACGGCGCCGGGCGACGGCGCGAGCAGCGTCACCCGCAGCGCCGACACGTTCGACAGGATGATCCACAGGGTGTCTTCGGCAAAATTCCCGTTGCCGTCGATGGCGCGGCCCACGATCTGCACCAGCCCGCCGGCGCCGGAGCCGACCGGGAAGGTGACCGACTTGGCGAGGGTGATCGTCTTCACTTCCGTGATGAAGGTGCTGTCCAGCGGGCCGGCGATGTAGCCGCCGCTGAACGTCAAGCGGATCGTCTTGAGGCCGAGGTTGTCGGAGGCGTTGACGTTGAAGTGCAGGCCGCCCGCGATCGGCTGCGTGTCGGCAGTGGCAGGAGATGCGCCCCCGGGACCACCGCTGCTCAGGGTGATGTTGGGCGGCGTGATGTCGCGCTGCACGCCGCCGGGATTCCGGGCGGTCTCGCACGCCCATACGGCGGTGGCAACGGCGCCGATGGCCCACACAACCTGCACCCGACGGACTGCCCGCATACGATCCCCCGGCTGGGTCCCGGTCCCCCGGCGCTGGGGACGGGACGATTCACTAAAGAACGGGGTCGCCGACCGCAATGACCGTGACCCCCATCACTCCATGACCGCTGGTGACGGCCGTCTCGTTCACCTCGCAACGCCGGACACGTCCGGCGCGCGACACCCTGCCCGGCGACCCCGTTCGGCTCAGTTGTTACCGGTTCCCGGGGTGGGCGTCGCCAGATCGTCGATGATGTGCGGCGTGATCAGGATGATCAGATCGCGCCGGTTCTCCGTCTGCGACGAGAACCCGAACAGCTTGCCGAGGATCGGCAGATCCACCAGGAACGGGATCCCCGTCTTCTCGACCGTGACCTCCGTGACCGTCAACCCGGCGATAACCGCGGTCTCGCCGTCCGCGACGAGCAGCTGCGTCTCCGCCTGCTGGGTCTGGAACGTGAAGCCGATGTCCACCGGCGCCGACTGCACGCTCGAGCGCTCCGCGTGCACGTCCATCAGCACCTGGCGGTTCGACGTCACGTGCGGCGTGACCTTGAGGTTGATGCCGGTCTGCTCGAAGTTCACCGTCGCGCGCGGCACGCCCGTCCCACCGGCCGTGGGCGAGCTCACGTCGACAACGCGGATCGGCACCCGGTCCCCGACCAGGATCTGCGCCGGCCGGTTGTTGAGCACCGTCACCGAAGGCTCCGCCTGCACATCGGTCAGGTTGACGCGCGACAGGGCCTGCAGGAACGTGGTGAGGTCGAAGTTCCCGAGCGCCGTCGAGAAGATCAGCTCCAGCGCCGGATTGACGATCGCGGCGTTGGCGTTCCCGAGGGCGGAGAGCGAGTTGCCGCCCAGGTCGACGATCGTCTTGCCCGGGTCGAAGTTCGAGGTCGGCACCAGCGCGTCGGGCACGCCGTCGAGGTTCGTATCCACCGGCTTGGCGGTGGACGGATCGGGCCGCTGCACCAGCCGGTTGAAGAACTGCGTGGAGGAGCCGAGGTCGTACTGCACACCGAGCTGCTCGATGTCGCTGCGATCCACGAAGATGATCTTCGCCTGGATCGACACCTGCGGTGTGCGGATGTCGAGCCCCCTCACGAACTCTTCCACGTCGTCGATGCGCGTGGCGACGTCGGTGATGATGAGCGCGTTGTGGCTCGAGTCGGCCACGACCGCGCCGCGGCCCTTCGACACGATGGAGGCGATGGCGGGCTGCAGCGAAGTGGCCTTGGCGTAGTTCAGCACCACGAGGCGCGTCGCGATCGGCACCGTCGAGTCCGCGCGCGCCAGGTCCACTTTGTTCACGACGTTGATGATGCCGCCGGGTAGGTTCTGGTGCGCCAGCCCTTGCGACTCCAGTACCGCGTTGAACGCGAGGTCCCACGGCTGGTTCTTGACCTCGGCCGTCACCTTGCCGGTGATCCCCTTGCCGACGATGATCGTCCGCCCGCTGAACGCCGCGAAGCCCGCGACCACGTCCTCGATGTCGGCGCCGTCCCACTGCACGGTGATGCGCGGCGCCTGCGACTGCATCGCCTCCCGGCGGTGCGCTGAGAGGTAGGCGTCGATCGACGTCACCGGCGCGTCGCTCGGCGTCGTGACCGTCGCCGCGGCATCGGGGCGGGGAGCCGCTGCGGCCGGAGCGGTCGGTGCGGGCAGCGGGCTCGCGGTCGCGAGCTGGCTCGACCAGCGCGCGAACGCCGTGCGCTCGGTGCCGATGGCCACGCGCACCTGTCCGTCGCGGCGCTCCACCTGGTAGTCCTTCAACGCGTCGAGGTCGATCACGATGCGGACCACGTCCGGCCGGAACTGGGCGTAGCGGATGTTCTTGATGCCCCCGCGGTTCTGTCCGTCGTACAGCGTGGCAGGCGCCACAAGGCGCGCCCCCAGCAGGTCGATGACCAGGCGGTCGGGACCGTTGAGGGTGAAATCCCGCACGTCCACCGCGCCCTGGAGATCGATGACGACCTCCACTTTCCCGGCGGCCGGCAGCACGCTGACGGCACGGACCTCACCGTCCCGCCCCCCCCCCGGCCCCGCAAGGGCTCGGGGTGCCGTCGCGACCACGAGGGCCGCGGCGAGGGCTGCGATGCGCTTCATGGCGTCTCCTCCTGCTTGGCGAGCGACAGCGTCTGCTGCCGCTCGTACCCATACTCCTGCACCGTAAAGACCACCTCGCGCGGCCGGATCTGCGTCACCCGGAGCCGCCCGAAGACTTCGCCGACCTTGGCGCGGTAGCGCTTGCCGTTGGTGATGTCGCGCAGCACGGCCACGCTGCGCGCGGGGTAGCGCGCGTCGTACACGATGGTCACCAGCTTCAGATCCGCGATCAGTGGCCGCACGTCGCCGGACTTGAGCAGCGACACGAACGGATCGCGCCCGGCGCCCTCGTACGAGAACACCTCGCGGACCAGCTCGATCGACTGGCTCGCCGAGTCCGGCCGCGCCGTCGTGTCCCGGCTCTGGCTGGCCGCGGGGACCGCGGCGAGGATGCCGATCACGAGCAGGTTACTCGTTCGCACTGGGCCTCCCGGCCGGCCGGGCCGGCGGCCTGCCCGCCGGGGCGGGCGGCGGCCCCGCCGCCTTCACGTACGTGCGCACCACCAACCCCACCTCCAGCAAACCGCCCAGCGTGTCGCTCAGCAGGCGTTGCGTTTGCTGGGTGGCCTCATGGAGCGTCAGATCCTGCGGCACCATGATGCGCTGCAGGCTCGCGACGTCGGTCAGGAACTCGCCGATCTGGTCGAAGTGCCCGTACACCTCGAAGCGGTACCGGTAGGTGTCGAACGGATGGCCGGGCTCGACGGCGAGCGGCTGGAACTTGCCGAGCGTGACGCCGCGGACTTTGGCGCGCGTCGAAATGTTCTCCAGCAGCGTCGCCACCTCGTTCTGCTCGGGGACGAGGCGCCGCATCAGGGTCAGGTCCGCCTCGTACTCGGCCACCTTGCGGCGCAGGTCGTCCACCGTGCCGCTGGCGAGATCGTCCTTCGCCCGCCGCACGATTTCGGCCAGGCTGTCGACCTCGCGGCTCGTGGCGTTGATCTTGGCCCGCTGCGGGCTGTGCGCGTACGGCCACAGTCCCAGGCCGTCCCAGGCGACGTAGCCCAGGAACAGCGCCACGATCGCGAGCAGCAGCATGATCTGGCTGCGCTGATCGGTCGGGATGAGGGCCATGGGCTAGCGCACCGACTGGGCGAGGGGTACGGTGTGGACGAAGCGCGGGTCGGTCGGCGGCCGGTAGCGCGCCACCAGATTGAACGCCGTCACCGGGCGGTCCGCCTCGATGAGCGTGGTCGTGCTCGTCGGGGCCACCTCGGTGAGCCACGGGGACGCCGTCAGCTGCCGCAGGAAGCTGGTGAACGCCTCGATGTCCACCGTGCGGCCTTCGATCGCGACGCGCACCGTGCCCACCCCCAGCGAATCGGGCGGGGCCGCCACCCCCTGAGGCGGGGGGGCCGGCGCGGCCCCGGCCGGCACGACGCCGATCGTCGCGATACCGGTAAGCCACGTGTAGGGCGGCAGCGCCTTGGTCAGCTGATCGAGGAGGTGCGGCCACACGTAGCGGTCCTCGTCGATGCGCCGGATCACGATGATCTCCGCCAGCAGGGAGTCGCGCGCGACCTCCATCCTTCGCTTGTTGGCGATGAGGATGTCGAAGCGGCGCTTCTCCGCCTTGACGTCCTCGAGCCGGTGCTCGAGCGCCGCGAGTTGGGCCTGATCCAGCACGAACAGCGCGCCGCCTCCACCCAGGGCCAGCACCCACGCCGCCACCGCCGCGATCAGGTACGGATCCTTGATCGTCGCGAGCAGCCCGCGGAAGTCGGGGAGCGAGAGCTTGAAGCCCGCACCCGCGGCCTTCCGCTTCTTCTGGCCGGGAAGCAGGTTGATTTCGATCATGAGGCGCGCCTCAGCGCCAATCCCACCGACAGCATCAGCAGCGGCGCCACCTCGTCGATCGACACCGCCTGGAAGGCGGCATCCCGGTAGCGCAACCGCTGCACCGGGCTCGCCATCTCGACCGGCACCTTGAGCCGGCCCGCGAGGGCGTCATTGAGGCCCGGGATGCGGGCCCCGCCGCCGCTCGTGAATACCCGCGCCAGCTGTCCCGCCGACCGCGACGCAGTCGCCAGGAACGCCGCCGCCCGCTCCACCCCCACCGCGATCTCCTCGCCCCGGCTTTCCACGTAGCCCGCCAGGTCCGCGTTCTGCTGCTGTCCCTGGATCACCTTCTCGGATTCCTCGGCCGACAGCCCCTTCTCCCGCTGCAGATCCTCCCGAAAGCGCCGCGTCCCCACCGACAGGTCCCGGGTCAGCGTCGGCACGCCGTCCTCGAGGATGTTCACGTTGGTGACCTCGTGGCCCACGTTCACCAGGGCCACGACCCCCTGCGTCGCATCGGGATGATTGAGCTCGAGCGCGTTGTGAATCGCGAACGCGTCCACGTCGATCATCGCCGCCTGCAACCCCGCCTCGCCGAGCAGGCTCACCCGGCCCTCCACCAGCTCCCGCTTGACCGCCACGAGCAGCACGTCCATCTGCAGCCCCTCGGCGTCAGGATCGAGGATCTGGAAATCCAGCTCCACGCTGGCCATATCGAAGGGCACGTGTTGCTCAGCCTCCCAGCGGATGACCTCCCGGGCGTCCTGCTCCTTCATCCGGTCCATCTGAATCTTCTTGACGATGACGTCCCGCCCCCCCACCGCCGTCACCACGGACTTCTGCTTGACCCCGGCGGTCGAAAACAGACCCCGGATCGCCTCCGCGACGATCCCGGGGTCCATGACCTCCCCCTCGACGATCGCATCGGCCGCCACCTCGGTCGTGGCCACCTTGGTCAGCTCCGGCTCCCCGCCGCTATGGTCCACCACGGCGAGCTTGATGATCCCCGAGCCGATATCGAGCCCGACCGTCGTTTTTTTGCCGCCTAGGAAGCCGAAAAGGGCCATATTCGCCTATCTAGTAAAAGACAGAGGGGCGAGGGCAAACTACAGTAAGCCCTGCCCCTTAGCCTGTCAAGCCTCGAACGTACTTGAGGCTAAAACACCAAGTCTCGCTGCGACCTAGACTTAGGCCGCTTAGAAGAGCTGGATCCACCCCCGCGAACGGATCGGCGATACCGTCTGCGTGCCCTCCATCGCGTTGGTAATAGCGCACTTAGAGTACTGGAGCGTGGCGTTACCGGCCAGAGTGTTCAGCTCCAGGTCCACGTTGCTCGCCATGACCGCCCCGTAAAAGTGGGCGTCCGTGCTGCCACCACCGGCAGTTGACAGGGAGCCCTGCACCAGGACGATCCCGTAGAAGATGAAGCTGCCCTGCACGTTGAGATCACCGTCCACCAGGAGGATGCCCTGGCCCTGGTCGCCGTTCAGGGTGGCGCTCCCGGCGATGTGGATCATCGGGAAGTAGTTCCCGCACGGCTGGGTGGGGTTCATCCCGTCCCCCCAGTTCATCGGATCGCTTCGATTGCACACGGTGCCGGAGAACGTCGGCTGAATTTTGTAGTTCCCGCCGCCCAGCTGAATGGTGGCGCTCGCCGCCAGCGAGGCGTAGGTGATATCGCCGAACTGGTTGAACGTGCTCGGGTGGACCGACGTGTCGCCGTTGACCGGCGGGTTGCCGTACAGCTGCCCGGGGCGCTGGGTGCTCACCAAACTCGGGTCGGGAGTACGAACGCCCGCCTTGGTGGTGTCGCCGACGGTGTCGCAGTTGGCGGTGTTCCACCCCTGCGGGATCGTGTCGCGCCCGTTCACGAGCGCATTCCCCTTGAGGCTCACGCCGCCGCGCGTGGTGAGCGCCGCGCCGATGCCGAAGTTCACCAGGCGGATGCGCACCAGCTCGCCGAGCCGCTGGCGGGCGCCGCCGCCGATGACGCCGGCGTTGCTGCGCCGGTCCCGGGCGGTGATGTCGATCAGGTAGACCTCATCGTTCAGACGGTACACGTAGCCGCCGTACACCCCGCTGTGATCGGGCGTCAGGGAGTCCGCCGGGTTGAGCGGTACCTGCATCGAGTCCAACGGGTACTGGCGGATCCGGTTGATCGTCTGCGGATTCCAGTTCCGGATGACCTCGTTGAGACCGGTTTCCGCCGCCCCGAACGACTGCTGCAGGCGGCGCCAGTTCTCGCCGACGCGCTGCTCCTGCGTGCCGGCGAAGAACGCCCCGGCCACCAGCGCGCCAACCACGACCAGGGCGAAGATGGCCAGCGCCAGCGCCATTCCGCGTTCGTTCTGCAGCACCCGTTTCATACGTCCGTCTCCTGTAAGAGTCGCCGGCCCCAAAAGCTAGAAGCGCCGGTTGTTGCGCAACGTCGTCCGCACCACGATGCTGTCGATGATCGGGCCCAGCACCGTGCCGCCGCTGACGCGGCGCACCGGTTGGGCCGTCCGCCCGCGGACGGTGATGTCCACGCGCTCGACCAGGGCCCGGTTGGCCGCGACCGCCGGATCGAGCAGCGTTCCGGTGGAATCGTAGTAGACCATCGCCAGTCCGTTCGTGAGCACCGGCCCGATCAGCGGCTGCATCGTATTCGACCCCCGCTGGTAGCCGATGTACCACGACGTGTCGCCCGGCGGCTGGTACAGGCTGTACGTCACCGCCGTGAACCCGCGGATCGCCGCACCGGAATAGATCGAGGTAGCGGTGTTCGGCGCCGGCGGCGTCAACCCGGTCTGAAACCGCGGCATGTAGGCGCCGACCGTAAGGACTTGCCCCGGCCCGTTGTCCGGCGTCAGGGCGCCGCCGGGGCAGTTGCCGGCGACCATCGCCGTGATCTTGCCCTGCACCCAGCTGTCGTCGTTGCGGGTGCCCTCATCGCCCTCGTAGCGAATCAGCACCGAGTCGTTCAGCGCCGGAGCCCGCGCGCCGTACTGGTGCCGGTTCGACAGCGTCGTAATCAGCACCGGCGACTCGACCAGGGGCGACGGCCCCGTGATCGGCGGGTTGCACAGATAGCCCATCCAGCGCATCGCGCGGAACGTGATCGACGTCGGCGACATCGCGATGATGTCCCCTTCGTTGGCGTCAGCCTCCCGCAACTCGCCCGGCATGATCGTCCCCGCGGCGCGGATGTTCTGCGACAGGTCGATGCGCTGGGTCTGCGTCTGGTAGATGCGCTGGTTGTTGACCAGCACCTGGTACAGGGCGGTGGCCACGATCCCCATGATGACCAGGGACACCAGCAGCTCGACCATGGTGAAGCCCCGCCGGCTCAAGTGAGACATGAGACCCCCATCTCCAACGTGTCCACGCGCATCTGGTTCTTGATCGTCTTGTAGACGGTGGCCACGCGGATCCGGTAGTACAGGTTGCCTTCGTCCACGAACGTCCAGGTGTTATAGGCGACCCAATTCGTGCCCCGCCACAGCGTGTCGGAGCCGTTCACCCGCTGGGCGGGGATGCACGCCGCCGGGCGCAGCTGTTCGGCCCGCTGGGACGCGAACATCGACGCCACCGCCGAGCGCTGACCGCGCGCGATCATCCGCGTCACCAGGGCGGCGGTCGTGACCAGCGCCAGCAATCCGACCGTGAGCACCATGATCGCGATGATGATCTCGATGATCGTGAAGCCCGACTGCTTGCGTTTCCGGTTCATCAGCGCACCACCTTGCCGACCTGGTTGATCATCACGGAATCACTGATGCCGCTCGCCGTCACCTGCAGCAGCGTCATCACGTTGTCGGGACTCACCCCGTTGGGCATGAAGGTCACGGAGTCGGCTCCCGCCGTGAGCGTGACGCTGTAGCGCGCCGCCAGCTGCTCGATGCCGCCCAGCGTATCCGTCAGCGCCGAGTTGCTGACCTTGCACGCCGTGATCCATACCGTGCCGCCGGATCCCGACGTGAAGTGGATCGCGGACTTGCAGCCGCGCTGCACGGCCGCCCCGCGCGCCTTGGCCACCAGCGTGCCGAGCGCCGCCCGCGCCGCGTGCACGTTGTTCTTCTGAATCGCGTCGCGAATGCGCGGAATCCCCAGCGCCGCGATGATGCCGATCAGCACCATCACGATGAGCACTTCGATGAACGTGAAGCCGCGTGTGCGCATGAGTCGCTCCCTTTCGGGGGAGAACTATTACAGGATGCGTGCCACTGGATAAAGCGTTGTGGGATATGGCGTTGTCGGGAAGGCGTTGGCAAGGAGCGTGCTGCAAAACGCTTCAGTCGTGCAAAGAGTTGCATCACTCCAGTTTGAGCCGGGCCATCTTGTAGAACAGCGTTCTGAGGCTCACGCCGAGGCGCTTGGCGGCGTCACGGCGGTTGCCGCCGGCGGCCTCGAGCGCGCTCTGAATCGCCGCGCGCTCGGCCGCGTCCGCAGCGTCGCGCAGGTTCCCCGGGCCAGCGCCCGCGGTTGGTGACGCCGCCGCCGGGCCCTTCTGAAGGTCTTCCACGTCGAGCTTGTGCTTGTCGGTAAGCACCGCCCCCCGTTCGATCGCGTGCTCGAGCTCGCGGACGTTCCCGGGCCAGGGCTGCCGCTCGACCCAGGCGAGCGCCGCGGGCCCAAGCTCGAGCGGCCGTCCCAGCCGGCGGCTGAGCTGAGCCGCGAACAGCCGGGCGAGTGGCGCGATGTCCTCCGGCCGCTCGCGCAGCGGCGGCAGGTGGATCGCCACGACGTTGAGCCGGTAATACAAGTCCTCGCGAAACCGGCCGGCCTTGGCTTCGACCGCGAGGTCCCGCGCCGTCGCCGCCAGCACCCGCACGTCGACCCGCCGGTTGCGCTGGTCGCCGACGCGGCGGATCTCCCCGTCCTGCAGCACGCGCAGCAGCTTGGCCTGAAGGCCGAGCGGCAGCTCCCCGATCTCGTCGAGCAGCAGGGTGCCGCCGTCGGCCGCTTCGAAGAGCCCCATCGCGTCCGCGCTGGCGCCGGTGAACGCGCCCCGGGCGTGGCCGAACAACTCCGATTCGAGCAGGCTTTCCGGGATCGCGGCGCAGTTGATCGCCACGAAGGGCCCCGCGGCCCGCGGGCCGGCGCGGTGGATCGCCCGGGCGACGACCTCTTTCCCCGTGCCGCTCTCCCCGGTGATCAGCACGGTGCTCTTGTGGTCGGCGACGCGCGCGACAAGGTCCAGCGCCGCCCGCATCGCCGCACTCTCGGCGACCACCCCCCGCGCGTCAGGGGCGGCGGCGAGCCGCGCCTCGAGCCCGGCGACGGCGCGACGCAGCCGCTCGCGCTCCTCGGCCTTGCGCAGCGTGAGCACGACCTCGTCCGGGCGGAACGGCTTGGGGATGTAATCGTAGGCGCCTTCCTTCATGGCGGCGATGGCGGCATCCTCGCCCCCGTAGGCGCTCATCATGATCACCAGCCCTTCCCCACCCCGCTCGCGATACCCACGAAGGAACGCGAGCCCGTCGAGCCCCGGCATCCGTACGTCACAGAGAATCAAGTCGAACGGCTCGGCCAGTGCCCGCTCCAACCCGCGCCGCCCGTCCCCTTCCGCGGTGACAGCGTATCCGGCGTCCGCCAGCAACAGACCCAGCGACTGCCGCAGCCCCGGCTCGTCGTCCACGACCAGGACCCGTGGCACGTTACCTGTCCCCCGTTGCCGGGAAGAACAACTTGAACACCGCTCCGCCCTCACGGGCCTGCGTCACCCAGATCAGGCCGCCCATTTCGTCCACCGTGCGCGCCACGATGGCCAGCCCCAGCCCCGTGCCGTGACCCGGCTCCTTGGTCGTGTAGAACGGGTCGAAAATCTTCTCGCGGTCGGCAGGAGGGACGCCGGGACCCGAATCGGCCACGAACACCAGGACGCCCGGCAGGCCCGGGGCGTAATCCACGCGCGACGGCCGCCGCTCGGCCCCGCGGGCGAAGAACGTGATGGCGGGATCGTCGGAGCGGCGGGGCGCCGCGTGCCCAGGCTCGTAGGCCCAACTGCGGGCGCCCACCACCAGCGCACCGCCGCGCGTCGCATCCACGGCGTTGAGCAGGAGGTTCACGAGCGCCTGCTCAAGCGCGTGCGCGTGACCGCGGATACGGGGCAGCTCCGCGGGGAGATCGAGGGTCGCCCGCACGGCTTTGATGGCACCCTGCGCTTGGAGCAGCTCAAAGGCGGCCCGCACCACCACCGCGACGTCCACGGGCTGGAGCGCTTCCTCCCGAGGCTGCGCGTAATCGAGCAGGCTGCGCACGATGGTGTCGATACGTTCGAGCTCGCGCGCGAGGCCGGCCATCACTTCGGGGTCGGCACCGCGGCGGCGCAGCACTTCCAGGTAGGTCCCGATGGCGCTCAGCGGATTCCCCACCTCGTGCGCCACCCCGGCCGCGAGTCGCCCCACGCTGGCAAGTTTCTCGCTGCGCACCAGCTGGCCCTGCGCGTCGAGCAGGTGGTCGGTCATGCGGTTCAGGCGTTCGGCAAGCACCGCGAAGTCCCGCGTCTCGGCGCCCGGCGCCCGGGCGGCGAGATCCCCCGCGGCCACAGCGTCCGCCACCGCAATCACCCGCCCCAACGGCCGCAGGATGTGGCGCCGGACGAGGTAGCCCCCAAACACGATGAAAATCCCCACGTCCAGGGCGACGATCGCGAGCAGCAAGGGCAGCACCTGGCCGGGGGAGAGATCCGGGGCGAGGGCCTGGACGGCCACGATCGTGCCGACACCGAGCAGCAGCGCGGCGGCAGCGAGGAACGCGAGGTTGAGGAGAAGCTCCGTGCGGAGCGAGGGCTTCGGCGCCATGATCGCCGAGGGAATAGGCAGAAAAACAGAGCGGCGGGGAAGTCCCCGCCGCCCGTTCCGTCCAAGCGTTGCTACGCTCAGGCCGTTAGATGCACTTCGGCTCGCCTTCCTTGTTGGCAGGCGCAAACGACGTCGACCCGACGTAAATCGCGCAGGTCTTGGTCGTGGTGGTGTGCTTCACCCACGCCGTCCAGCCGTCGGCGGACGTGGCGATGGTCGGGCCCACGACACCACTCGTGGTGGCGAACGCGGTGCCCAGGTTGGTGGTGTACTTCACCGAGTCGGCGAAATACGCCTCTTCGGCGGTCACGAGGTTCCGGAGATCCGACTTCATCGAAGCCAGATACGCCTTCTCCTTCGTGTTGGCGAACTTCGGAATCGCGATGGCGGCCAAAATACCGATGATCACCACCACGATCAGAAGCTCGATCAGGGTAAAGCCCTTGCGGTTCATTCGACAACCTCCCCGACGAGGAAAATCCAGGACGCTAAGTAACGAATACTCCGCTGCTCATATCAGCAAGCCTCATGCCGCCCCAGGCCTAATCAGCAGATCTGCTTACGGCGCAAGAAGATAGGCCTCTCTGATTGCCCGGATTGTACCCCTAGTTCGCGGCCTTCACTCTTGCTTTCTGCAACGTGACAGGACGGACGCAAACCGTCGGGGGCCAGGGTCAATGGGCGCCAAAACAGAGCGGCGGGGAAGTCCCCGCCGCCCGTTCCGTCCAAGCGTTGCTACGCTCAGGCCGTTAGATGCACTTCGGCTCGCCTTCCTTGTTGGCAGGCGCCAGCGACGTCGACCCAACGTAGATCGCGCAGGTCTTGGTCGTGGTGGTGTGCTTGACCCACGCCGTCCAGCCGTCGGCGGACGTGGCGATGGTCGGGCCCACGACACCACTCGTGGTGTTGAAGTTGGTGCCCAAGTCGGTAGTGTACTTCACCGAGTCGGCGAAATACGCCTCTTCGGCGGTCACGAGGTTCCGGAGATCCGACTTCATTGAAGCCAGATACGCCTTCTCCTTCGTGTTGGCGAACTTCGGAATCGCGATGGCGGCCAAAATACCGATGATCACCACCACGATCAGAAGCTCAATGAGGGTAAAGCCCTTGCGGTTCATCCGACAACCTCCCCAATGAGTAATTCCAAGGCGCAACGTAACGATTAGTCCGGTACTTATTTGAGCAAGCCGCGTGCCGCACCGAGGCAACATCACATACTCGGTTACTGGACAAGCAGATACGCCTCACCGCGTGTCGGAATTGAACCCCCTTAGGCGCACGCTAACTCCTGTTTTTTGCGAGGCACTAGGACGGACGCAATCCCCCGAGGCGCCCCGAAGATAGGCCGCATACCACGCGGCCTCCGCTGGATCCCACACCTGGGCGGAGTCCGCCAGCGCCCGGGCGCGTGTACAATCCCGGCGACGCAGATCCAGCAAAAAGCTCGCGCGCAGTGCGATCGGCTTCCGTAGGTCGAGCGCCCGCGCGCGGGCGACCAGATCGGCCACGCGCACCGTGTCACCCACTCCCAGCAGATAATACGCCCACGCCGCCAAGAGCTGCGGGTCTCGCGAAAACAGCGAGTCCGCAACTGCGTATTCACGCCGTGCCGCGGCGGCCTCCCCCATGCCGGCGTACACCGCCGCCGCCGAGAAATGCGCGCGGTACGACTCCGGGTGCTCCGCCAGCGTGGTGGTCAGCAGCGCGCGGTTGTCCCGCCAGACCGGAAGCCGCAGGGCGGACCGCACACTCAGCGCCAGCACGACGGCGGCGATCGCCGCCACGGTGCGGCGGTAGCTCAGCGTGCGCGTGGCAATCACCAATGCCCCCATCCCCGCGAGCACCGCGACGAGCGACACGGGCAGGTACAGGTTGCGCTCGGCGAGCACCACTCCCGAGGCGAAGAGGAGGTTCGAGGTGGGGAGATACGCGAGCGCGGCGACCGCCGCGGCGAAGCAGAGGGCCGGGGCGCCACGGCGCGTTCGGAGGGCGAACAACAGGACGCCCAGTACGACGACCGCCCCAACCAGCGCCGCCACACCGAACGCCGCCGGCGCGGGGATCACTTGAGGGGTGTAGTCCGCCGAGAGATCGAGCGGCCAGACCAGGAGGCGCGCAGCCCGCAGGATCGCCGGCAGCGCGACGGCCAGGCGCCCGCTCGCGCCCACGCCCAGAAACGGTGACGCCACGTCCGCCGTGGCCCCGCGACCCACGGCGTACCAGACGCCGAAGTAGCCGAGGGTGACCGCGGCCAACGACGCGTAGAAGAGAATCGGGTAGCGGCGGGTCCCCGCCGGCCGGAGCCAGTCATCAATCATTATCACGACACCGGTAATGACACCATGCTCTTTGCTGAACATGGCGAGGGTCGCCGCGACGACGGCAGCGACCCACCAGCCGCGTCTCGCCGCCAGGACCGCCGCGAGCAGCCCCGCCGCGACGAGCAGCTCCGCCCGGGAAACGACGCTCGCTACGCCTTCGACGTGGACCGGGTGCACGGCGAACACCAGCCCCGCGGCCACCGCTCCAACCGACGGCAGCCAGCGCTCGAGTACCAGCACCACGAGCACGCAGACGATGCCGTGGAGGACGGCATTGACGAAATGGAACCACGACGACGCGCCCGCGCTCAGCTCCCAGTCCACGGCATAGGTGAGGATGGTGACGGGACGGTACAGTCCTCCGCGGGCCGGCGGAGGCCAATACGCTTGGTCGAAGGCGCGGATCGCCGCGGGGACCGAGTGCGCAGCGGCGCTGTGTGCGATGATGCCGCGGTCGTCCTGGACAAAGCTGTACCGTACCGTCGGCAGAAACAGGCCGACGGCGACGAGGAACACCAGGGCAAGTCTCACCGGGCGTCCCAGGCTCGGGCCCGCACGAGGAGCCACTCGGCCGTCGCCGTGTCGCCGCGGAAGCGTGCGGCTCTGGCCTGGACACGGAGGTAGTCGCCGCAGCGCAGGCACAGCTGGTCGGCGCGCGCGAGGAGGGAGTCGGCGAGGGCGGGGCGGCCCAGCGTGAAAGCGGCATCCGCGGCTCCCACAAAGACGCTGGGGTCACGGTCGAAGATCACCACCGCATGATGATACGCGTCGAGGGCGCGGACGGGATCACGGGCGTTCTGAAACGCCGCCCCGGCCCGCGCGGGGCCGCGGTAGGAAGCGGGCGAGTCCTCGAGCATGCTTTGGGTGACGCTTGTGTCTCCCTTCCAGATGGGGACGCGCGTGACTGTTCGGACGGCACTGAGGGCGATCACCAGCGCCCCCAATCCGGCAAGCCTGCGGCGAGGCCAGCGCGTCGCTGCGGCGCCGAGCGCGAGGGCGAGCCCCACCGAGGGCAGGTACAGCGTCCGCTCGGCCATCAGCACGCCGGTCGGGAACAGCAGGTTCGCCACGGGGAGGTAGGCGACGGCAATCCACGTCAGCCCCAGGGTCTCGACGCGACGCCCGCGGCGCCACACCCACCACAGCAGACCGGCCCAAACTGCCAAAACCGCGAGCCCCAACAGGAAGCGGCCGTCGACCAGCGAGGCGACGAGCGTACGCTCGTCGGGCGAGTAGTCGGCGCGCAGAGTGAGCGGGAACACGAGGAGCCGGCCGGCGTCTGCGAGCGCCGCGACTGCAGTGAGGCGCACCGCTATGGGGGAGGCACCGAAGAAGACCGGCGCCAGGGCCTGGGTGCGGGAGTAGGGGTGCAGAACCGCCCAGCGCACGATCATATAGGCCGCGCCGACCAGGGCCCAGGTCGCGACGTAGGCCCCGAGGCGGCGCCTGGGAGGAGGTGGGCGCACGCCGAGGATCCAGGCCGAGGCGATGAGGCCGGGCACGACCGCGGCGTTCTCCTTGCTCAAGAGGCCCAGCGACAGGGCTGCGGCCGTCCACCCCACGCTGTCCCGTTCGAGAGCCGCGTAAACCGCCAGCAGGCTGAAGCAGGCGGCCATGAGCTCCGCCCGCCCCACCACGTTCGCCACGGCCTCGACGTGGACCGGATGGATCGCGAACACGAGCCCCGCGACGAGAGCAGCGGTCTCCCCCGCCCACCGCCGTGCAAGCGCGGCCACGGCAACCGTCGCCCCGGCGTGCCAGAGCAGATTCACGAAGTGAAACCACATGGCAGTAGCCGTCAGGCGATCGAGGGCGAACCCCATCACGACGAGCGGCCGATACATCTTGCCCGCGAATTCCGGCGGCCAGTACGGATGGGCGAACGCCCGCCAGATTCCCGACGGTGTGTGGATCAGGGGATTGAAGACGACGATATACACGTCGTCCATCGCGAACCGGTTCCACAGGGCCCCGAGGTAGACGACGACGGCGCAGGCAGCAACGAAGAGGGAGATCCTCGCTGCGGCGCTCAGTTTGATCACGGGGGCGAACGCAGGCTGCGCTCGTGGGCCGTCAGCCAGTCGGCGGTCACCGAGTCGCCCCGCATCCGGCAGAAGAAGGCTTCACTACGATAGAGCGTGACACACCGCTCGCACTCCGCATCCGCCCGGCTGAGCAGAGACTCGGCGGCCGCCGGATGGTGCAGCGCATACTCGGCGTGGGCGGCTGCGATGTATACGCGGGCGTCGTGAGGGAAGATCCCACTCGACACCCGCAGGGCCTGGATTGCGCGATCATAGCGCCCGGACCACAGGTGGTCCCATCCGACGTACCGCCAGGTGAAATACGACCGCGGGGCGTCTCTGATTAGTCCCAACGCTACGGAGTGCTGCTCCCGCCAGACGGGAACCCGGAGCACCGAGCGCGTGCCGCCCAGCACAACCACCAGCGCCGCCACGGCCGCGAGCCGCCGTCCCACCAGCCCCCGGCACGCCGCGCCCAGGGCGAGCGCGAGTCCTACCGACGGCAGATAGAGGGTGCGCTCGGCGATGAGGATCTGGATGGGGAACAACAGGTTCGCGACCGGCGAATAGGCGATCGGGATCCAGCCCAGTCCGAACGCCTCGACTTTGCGCCCCCGCCGCCACGCCACACCGAGCAGCAGGGCCCAGAGGCCCAGCACCAGCACCCCGAACCCCAGCCTGGGGTCGAGCAGTCGGTGCACGGCGGTGCGGTGGTCTGGCGAGTAATCGGCACTGAGGGCCAGCGGGAAGAGCAGCAACCGGGCCACATCCCCCAGGGCGGCCGTCGCCGTGAGGCGGATCCCGAGCGCATCCTCGCCCAGGAAGACGGGCGCGGTGTTGCCGGGCCCGCGCAGGAATCCGTGAAGCACCGACCAGCGGAGGCCCAGGTACGCCACGCCCAGGATGAGCCAGCTCGCGACGAACATCGCGAGCTTGCGCCGCGGGGGCGCGGGCCGCACGCCCAGGAGCCACGCCCAGGCGACCAGGCCGGGGGCTACGGCGCCATTCTCCTTGCTCAGCACGGCGGCGGCCATCGCCGCCACGCTCCAGCCCACACTGCCGCGCTCGAGGGCGGCGTAGACCGCGAGCAAGGTGAACACGGCGGCCATCAGCTCGTTGCGACCCACGACGTTTGCCACCGCCTCGACGTGCACCGGATGGACGGCAAACACGAGGCCGGCGACGAGGCCAGCGGCCTCGCCAGCCCAGCGGCGCGCGAGCACGGCCACGAGCACGCTGGCACCGACGTGCCACATCAGGTTCACCGCGTGAAACCACGCCGTCGAGTGCGTGGACCAATCGAGCGCGTACGTGGCGACGGTCAACGGGCGGTAGGCCGACACGTCGACGGTGGACGGGAAGTAGGACGACCCGAACGCCTGCCAGACCCCGGAGAGGCTGTGCACCACGGGGTTCGCCAGGATGATCGAGAGGTCGTCGAGGACGAATCCATGCCACAGGACGGCCACGTAGACGAGCGCCGCCGCCGCGGCGACGAGCAGATACAGACGTCTTGCGCTCACGGGCGCACCGCGTAGAGCCAACGAGCGTCGGGCCAACCGTGCACAGGCACCAGCCACGACGGGTAGGCGGCGATCAGGCCCCGGAGTTCACGCGCGGACGCCGACTGCGGACTCGCGAGCAGAACGTGGGTCACGCCCTGGCGTTCGAGGTACGCCCGCTGCTCGGTGGGGCCGGCCTCGACGACCCTCGCCCCCCGATAGCCATAGAGATAGAAGGGGACGGCGGTGCGGTGGCTGTACAGCCACACCAAGGCCTCGTCGTCGGTGGCGACGACGGCGGTTGGCGGAAGCTGCCCCAAGTCGGGTAGCACCTCCCGGAAGTTCGCTGAGATGTCGCCCGCCGGACCGGTGTAGCCGTGATGCGCGAAGCCCGCGACCTCATACGACGCAAACCCGACCACGAGGACCCCGGCGAGCACGAGCAGCGGGAGGTGAAGGCGCGCGTGGCGCCATAACGCCGCCGCGCCCGCCGCCCACGCCATGCCCAGCCACGGCAGCACGCCCCACAGGAACCGATCGGGGGGAAACGGCCACACGGCGAGGATCGCGAGGTAGCCGGCGAGCGCGAGGCCAATGCACGACCGCTGGGCGAGCACGGCGAGACCGTACAGACCAACGCCGAGCGCGGGGACCGCGAATAGCCAATGAATTGCTCCAGCAGGGAGCCAGCTCAGGGTGATCGCGGCGAGCGGCCGGGGAAGATCGAGAATGCTGCTTCCCAGGGCGCCGAGGCCGGTCTGGCGCAGCACTTCCCCGTAGCTGCCGTAGTTGATCGCGAGCGCGGGGTCAACGGCCCGGCGGTGGGCGAGCGTCCACCACGCCCACCCGAGACTCGCCAGGAGGACCGGGGTTGCCGCGGCGAGCGCCCGGCGCGCGGGGACGCGGCGCATGAGGAGCAGGAACCCGACCACCCCCGCCCCCACCGCGATCCCGATCGTGCGGGTCAGCAGGGTGAGGGCGGCGACGACCCCGGCGGCGACAGCCGCGCCCGCGGGCGAGAGCCGCGCGGGCGGCCGGTCGCCGATCACGACGGAAATGGCGAGGAGGGCCGCAAACAGCGGCTCGGCAAACAAGACCGACTGCACCACGAGAACAGGGATCGCCAGGGCGGCCGCGAGGACGATCGCGGGGGCGATCCAACGCGGCATGGCGGGACCCAGGAGGTCCGTGCGCACAGCGTGCCACGCCACCAGGCCCGCCGCCGCGGCCGCGAGCGACAGGTTCAAGATCTTCGCCGCCATCACCGCGGCCCCGAGAGGGAGGAGCCCGAACAGGGGCGTCAGGATCAGCGGATACAGCGGCGGGAAGTGGGTCGCGGCCGGGGCACCAGGCAAGTGCAGATAGGCGTAGCCGTGGCCGGAGGCGAGCGAACGGGCGAGCACCGCGTAGAGCCCGTCGTCGTAGAACACGCCGACGAGTGAGTCGTTCAGGGCGAGGGCGCCCGCGGCAAGGGCGCCCAGGGCGACCGCGACCCCGGCCCGCCCGGCAGCGGTCACGCCCGGAGCTTTCGCCAGTCCCCGCGCGGCGGGAAGAGGTTGTAGCGGACGATGTGAAACAGCGCCGCGAGACCGTCGCGCCACGTGATCTTCTTGCCCTCGGCGTACGTGCGACCGCTGTACGTGATGGGCAGCTCCCAGATCCGGGCCCCGCATTGCGACAGGCGGGCGGTGATCTCCACCTCGAAGCCGAAGCGATTGGAGGTGAGCGGTAGGCGCTTCAAGAGATCCGCGCGGACCAGCTTGTAGCAGGTCTCCATGTCCGTGAGGTTGAGATTCGTCAGCATGTTGGACAGGAGCGTGAGCAACTGGTTCCCCACCGAGTGCCAGAAGAACAGGACCCGCCGCGGTCCCCCCTGGAAGCGGGAGCCGTAGACGGCGTCGGCGCGGCCGCTGCGGATCGGCTCGAGCAGCCTGGGGAGGTCGCCGGGATCGTACTCCAGATCGGCGTCTTGCACGACGATCACGTCGCCGGTGGCAGCGGCGATCCCCGAGCGCAGGGCGGCGCCTTTGCCGCGATTGGTCGGATGATGCACCGCCCGGTCGATGACCCGCTCGGCGACGAGACGGTCGATGACCGCCGCGGTGCCGTCCTTCGAGGCGTCGTTCACGGCGACGATCTCGAGCTTCAAGGGC
>Ga0209375_1000734_pt1 | contig 26692 bp, 27 predicted proteins | sample GraSoiAngelo_131_FD_185888 | JGI IMG/M metagenome (GOLD analysis project Ga0209375, IMG submission 185888) | Grasslands soil microbial communities from the Angelo Coastal Reserve, California, USA - 14_0929_02_30cm (SPAdes) (version 2) | ecosystem: Environmental > Terrestrial > Soil > Grasslands ... | reverse complement strand
GCAGGGTACGTGCGCGGGAACCGCATTGTCCGGCGCCCCCTCGACGACCAGATCAGCGTGGCGTACGTCATCGAAGGACAGCACCGGATGACGCTCGTCACCGATGCGATGCCCGAGTCCTGGCGGGTGACCACAGACCATTTGCACCGGCTGGCGGTGGACAACTTGCAGACCCGCACCCGGCACATTCTGGATGAGATCGGGGGAGCGCGTACCGAATATGTGTCGCTCGATGGATTTGACGCGGCGAGGCTGCTGGTCGCGGGCCTGATCATCCCGCCCGGCATGGCCGACCCCCTGCTGGCCATTCCTCACGAACATGCCTGCCTGATCGCGCCTGCGACTGAGATCGACCGTCTCGCGGCCCAAGCAGACGAGCTGTTTACATCAGCGCAATCTCCGCTGACACCGCGGCTCTACCGGGTCGGTCCCGACGGTCCGGTCCCAACGGAGTGATCCCTCTTCCCCTCTGTGTAGTTATAGAACCCACGGCCGGTTTTGCGCCCGTGCAGCCCCGCCAGCACCATCTGTTTCATCAGGGGCGGCGCCGCGTACCGCGCGTCCTTGAATTCCTGGAACATCGCCTCCGCGATGTAGTAGGTGGTATCGATGCCGACGTAGTCGAGGAGCGTGAGCGGCCCCATCGGGTGAACCAGACCCAGCTGCACGGCGGAATCGATGTCTTCTTTGGTGGCGATGCCCTTCTCTAGCGCCCGCACGGCGTCCAGCAGGTAGGGCACCAGCAGCAGGTTGACGATGAAGCCGGGGCTGTCCTTGCAGATCACCACGGTTTTGCCCAGCGACTCCGCGAAGCGCCGGCCGGTGGCCATCGCGGCATCTGACGTCTGCAGGCCGCGCACAAGCTCAACGAGTTTCATCACCGGGACTGGATTGAAGAAGTGCATCCCCAGGAATCGGTCGCGCCGCGAGGTCACCGACGCCATCTCCGTGATGGACAGGCACGAGGTGTTGCTGGCAAACAGGGTGGACGGCGGACAGTGGCGATCGAGTTCCCGGAACACCTCCTGCTTGAGGAGCATGTTCTCGATCACGGCTTCGAGAATGAGATCGACCTCGGCTAGATCCTCCAGGCGCGTGGTTCCTGTAATGCGGGCGCGGGCGGCTTTGGCCTCATCGCCGGCCAATTTGCCGCGCTGCACCCCACGCTGCATCGACTGCTCGATCCGGGCCAATCCCTTTGCCAGCAGCTCGTCGCTGACTTCCCGCACGATGACGGTGTATCCGCCCCGCGCGCAGGCCTCGGAGATCCCCGACCCCATCAGTCCACAGCCCACCACACCAACACGCGTAATCTTCATTCTGGAGTGTCCTCCATGGAAGTGAAATAGTTGAGACTGAGGTGAATAGTGAATGGTGAATGGTGAATAGTGAATAGAAAATGCTTCCGTTTGATCCTTCAGGCTATTTACTATTCACTATTCACTATCTGAACCCGCGTAGTGGCAAGTTCATTCTCGCCCACAATCACCACCTGATCAAACCCCTCGTCCCGTATTGTGCGCAGGGCCTGCTGGAAGCGGTCCCACTGCTGGTGAATCACCGACTGTCCAACCTGGCGGTCGCGCCGGTGATCCCACGCCAGGCATGTCGCCTCCGGCACGTCAAACAGGACAGCGATCACTGGTACCCGTCCCCGCCTGGCGATCTGGCGCAGCGTCGCTCTGGCCTCCGGCTGCAGCGCGGTGCTGTCCGCCACGGTCAGCCGGTGGCGGCGCACCCGCATCTCGATGATCGTATGGAATAGCTCGAACGCGTCCGGCGAGACCCGGAGATCGGCTTCGTCGTCGGCGATCATCGCCCGGCAGCGATCGGAAGAGACAATCGCAGTGTCCTGGAAGTGCCGCCGGGCAAACGTGGACTTCCCACTCCCGGCCGGCCCGCACAGCACCACCAGGGAAGGGTCGGAAACCTGCAGGACCATCTCAGGAGATCACCTCGTGCACGAGAGGACGTGGCGCGGAAGCCCGCGCGCCGATTCGGTACGCCGCCTGGATCTGCCGCCCCGCCCGCTCCGCGCTCATGCGGTCGGAGGCGTGGACGTCCGCCAGCGGCTCACCCGGGCGCACGGCGTCGCCCACTTTTCGCGCCAGCACGATCCCGACCGCAGGGTCGATCCTGTCGTCCCGTCTGGCGCGACCGGCACCCAACTCCATCGCCGCCACCCCGACCGCCTGCGCGTCGATCGCCGCTACGGCGCCCGACGACAGCGCCTCCACGCTCACCCGCACGGGCGCGGTGGGCAGCCGGCGGAGGTCGTCGACGACCCGGCGGTCGCCACCCTGAGCTTCAATCATCTGCCCGAATTTCGCCAGGGCACTGCCGTCGCGTAGCAGCTTCGCCACCGCCGTTTTCCCGTCGGCCGCGGAACGGGTCACGCCGGCGAGGGTCACCATCTGCGCGCCGAGTTCCAGACACAGGTCCCGCAGGTCCGCCGGGCCTTCTCCCCGCAGCGTCTCGATCGCCTCGGCGACCTCCAGCGCGTTGCCCACCGCCCGGCCCAGCGGCTGGTCCATGTCCGTAATCACCGCGATGGTACGCCGTGTGACCTGGGCACCGATGCCGACCATGGCCCTGGCGAGCTCCCGCGCGCCGTCGAGGGTCTTCATGAAGGCACCGCTGCCGGTCTTGACATCCAGCACGATGGCATCGCCGCCGCCGGCGATCTTCTTGCTCATCACGCTGCTGGCGATGAGCGGGATACTGTCCACGGTCGCGGTCACGTCGCGCAGTGCATAGAGTTTCTTGTCGGCCGGCACCAGCTCAGTGGTTGCGCCGGCGATGGCGCAGCCGATGCGGTTTACTTGATCGATCAACGCGCGCGTGTCCAGCTGCGTGCGAAAGCCCGGAATCGATTCCAGTTTGTCGATCGTCCCCCCGGTGTGTCCCAGCCCGCGGCCCGACAACTTCGCCACCGGAGCCCCGGCCGCCGCGACGAGGGGGATCAGCACCAGGGAGGTTTTGTCCCCCACCCCACCGGTGCTGTGCTTGTCGACCTTGATGCCGCGGATGGCGCTCAGGTCGAGCGTCTCCCCCGACCGCACCATGGCCATCGTGAAGTCGGCCGTCTCCCGCAGCGACATCCCGCGAAAGAAGACGGCCATCAAGAACGCGCTCATCTGATAGTCCGGAATCTCGCCGGCGGCATACCCGGAGAGCAGCATGGAGATCTCATCTGCGGTCAGCTCACCGCCATCGCGCTTTTTCTGGATCAGGTCGTAGACGCGCATGGGAGAGCCCGGCGACGTCATCTCAAGATCCGGCTTACGCCCAGCCCCGCGAGAATGGCAATGACGCTGCTGGTCAGCGTGCCGATGAGGTAGTACTCCCCAAATCCTTTCTGTTCTTCGATCTTCTTGTACCGGGCGATCGATTTGGCCGCCAGGACGAAGCCGACCGCGCCATACTGCTGCAGCGCGACCAGCGTCGTGATCGCCAGCCGCTCGACCACGCCGATGTAGGCGCCGGCGCCCTCCACCCCGGTCTCGCCGGGAGCGGATGGCACTTGAAAGAGTGCTGTGGTCAGCTTCACGAAGATCGAGCCGCCAAACAACGCGGCCACGTAGATGCTCAGCACGTACACGTCGCGGGTGTTGTTCCAGACCGCCGCGACCTCGCCGGCCAGCACCTCTGGTGGGATAAACCCGAACGCCGCGGCCAGGGCGACGATGGAGACTCCATGCAGGCCCTGGTCCACAAGGAAGGCCGCCACGGGCCAGTAGCCGCCCCGTTGTGCGTCGTTGACCTGGATCTTGCCCCAGTCGATGCCGATGTGGACGACCGCCAGGGCGATGGCGACCGTCCAGTAGGCGGACGACCAGCTGCCGAGCCCGACCCCCATGGACGTGGCAAAATAGATCACGCCGTGGAGCAGCAGCCCTCCGAGACCCTGGGCTTTGCGGCGGACCAACCACGAGGGCTGCAACACGAAGTCGGCGAGGAGACTGGCCAGGATGAGCTTTGCGAGGACGATGCCTGACCCCCCTTCAAGCACAGAAATATTGACTCTCTATTTTGTCAATATTTATATATTGACACAAACGACCGTCAATAGATTGCTATTGACTAAACAAGCGGATTGCCCGAACTCCCAGGCGTGCCGCCAAGCAGAAAGGCCACGATCTCTGGCAGCTGCGCCTCCGCAACCAGCACGCGGTCCCAGAGGGTGAACCGGAGGTCCAGGCTAACTGCCTGCTTGGTGACACCCGCCTCTCGCGCCACCTTCTCCAGCGACCGGTGTTTCCGGTAGAGGTTCACCCGCTCCCACTGCTTGAGTTTCCACCTGCTCTGGACGCCACCGATGAACCCGTAGATGGTATTCAGGACCGCGTCTACATGGTCACTGCCTGAGACGACCACCACCTCCAACTTCTTGCTCTTCCCCGTCTCGACAGCCCGCCGCGCGCTCACAAACACCGGGCCATCCATCTCGGTGACCCGCGTGGTGAGTTCCGTCGCGACGCCGCCGAGACCCACGCCCACCGTGATCGCATCGGGCCGGAACGCGGTGTGGATGGTGGAGATGACGGGTGGGAACCGGACCGGCTCGCGCAGCAGGCCCTGGATCTCATCTCCCAGGGTGATCATGAACGGCGCCGCCAGATCTTTGCCAAACTCCGTGTTGAGCGTGTCCACCAGCTGCACGAGTCTGCGCTGCGTCCCGCGCCTGTCCGCAAGCCCCCGCGACATCACCAGATCCGCCGTGACCACGGCGTACCGATGCTCCGGGGCTCCCGTGCCAGGCGGACCCTTCATGGGAGTTTCATCTCCCTCACGATGCGCTTCACCACCCGGATGAATTTCGGCTCGATCTCCCGGGCCACCGCCATGACGTCCTCGTGGGTCACGGTCTTGATCTGCTCCCCGGTAGCCATGTCGGTGATCGCGGTGATGCCGAGCACCCGCATCCCCATGTGCCGGGCCGCGATGACTTCGGGGACGGTGGACATCCCCACCGCATCGGCGCCCCATCCGCGCAGCATGCGCAGCTCGGCCGGCGTTTCATAACTGGGACCGTGCACCCCCGCATACACGCCCTTGCGGATCGCGATACCCTCGGCCAGGGCGGCGCGTTCTGCCAGCGCGATCAGGTCGGGGTCGTAGGCCTGGGACATGTCCGGGAACCGCGGGCCCAGGTCTGGATCGTTGGGACCCATCAGCGGGTTGCTGCCCATGAAGTTGATGTGGTCGGCGATGATCATCAGATCTCCGCTGGACCACAGCCGGTTGATCCCGCCGGCTGCATTGCTGACCAGGAGCACCCGCGCGCCCAGCGCGCGAATGACCCGGACGGGAAAGACCACGTCGGCCAGGGAATAGCCTTCGTAAAAGTGCGCCCGGCCCTGCATCACCGCGACGGCCCTTCCCTCCAACCTGCCGACGAGGAGGTTGCCAGCGTGTCCCTCGACCGTTGACCGGGGGAAGCCGGGGATCTCTGCATACGGGACGACGGCATCGGCCCGAACCTCGCCGGCCAGCGCCCCCAGCCCGGATCCGAGAATGATCGCCACCTGGGGTGCGAGTGATACACGCTCTCGCACCACTGACACTGCACGATCGATCTGCTGCTTCAAACTCGCCACGGTCTCTCCATGTCAACTGCGTCTACTTAGTCTACTTGGTCGACTTGGTCTTCTTAGTCTACCTGCCGGCAGACTAAGTAGACTAAGGAGACTAAGTAGACCAAGGAGACGCTATTTCGTAATCATGGGGAGCACACTCGTGCCCGGCCCTTCCCATGGAATGGCGAGGGCGTCTGCGACGGTCGCCCCGACATCGGCAAACGTGGAGCGCACTCCCAGGTCTACACCGCCGCGAACCGCGGGGCCGCCGAACAGCACTGGAACATACTCACGGGCGTGATCGGTGCTGCCTGTCGTCGGATCGTTCCCATGATCTGCGGTGATGACCACGAGATCGTCTGCACGTACACGGCCCATCACCTGCGGGAGGGCCGCATCGATGGCCTCGAGATCACGCGCATAGCCGGCCGGATCATTCCGGTGTCCAAATTTGGAATCCAGGTCCACCAAGTTCGTAAAGATGATCCCCCGCGCGGTCGCGGTCATCGCGGCACCCGTCTGCGCCATGCCGTCGAGGTCATCCCGCGTGTGGATGCTGCGCGTCACGCCGCGACCGGCAAAGAGATCGGAGATCTTGCCGATTCCCACCACCTCCAACCCCTGCGCGGTCACCGCATCCAGCACCGTCGGGGCGGTCGGCGGCAACGAGAAATCGCGCCGGCGGTCGGTGCGCGTGTACGCGCCCGGCGACCCCACGAAGGGTCGGGCGATGACGCGGCTGACCGCATGCGGGCCGGTCAGCAGGCGCCGCGCGGTCAGGCAGATCTCATACAGCCGCTGGACCGGAATGACGTCCTCATGCGCCGCCACCTGAAACACGCTGTCGGCGGAGGTGTAGACAATAGGATAGCCGGTGCGCTGATGCTCGGGGCCCAGCCGCGCGATGATCTCCGTTCCAGAGGCCGCCTCATTGCCCAGGATCGAGGTGCGGATCGCGCGCTCGAACGCGGCAATGAGATCGGCCGGAAATCCCTTGGGATACGTGGGAAAAGGACGGTCCACGATCACACCCATCAGTTCCCAGTGCCCGGTAGTCGAGTCCTTTCCCGCCGACCGCTCAGCCAGCTTCCCATAGGCTCCCCGAGGTGCCGGCAGCGGACGGACGCCCTCGAGCGGCACAATCCGGCCCAGGCCGAGCGCCTCAAGCTGTGGCACGCGAAGCCCGCCCACGGCCCGGGCGGTGTGCGGCAGCGTGCCGCTTCCCTCGTCCCCGTACCGCCCGGCATCCGGAAGTTCACCGACACCGGCGCTGTCCAGGACAATGATGATAACGCGAGAAAATCTGCCCAAGAGATGTGGGCGGCACTTCCGCCAGCACCGAGGAGGCGAAGCTAGCGTCCTTTGGTGCGCGTCGCGATGTACCAGATGTGCTGGCGCGAAACGCCGAACTCCTTCGCAAGTGAGGCGACCACGCCGCGCTCTCCTTTTCTGTATCGACGTCTAATCTCCGTGTTCTGCTGAGGAGCAAGCTTAACCAACTTCGGCAACTCCTTGTACTCCTGACTCGTGCTTTGCTTGAGTGCTTTGCAAATCTGCTGCTGGCGCCTCGGGCTCAAAATCGAATAAAGAGTCATCATCACGCCCCTAGCTCGTGAGCCTCTCACCGTCCACATCTCACCGTCTCTGGCGCGTAACCCACGCCGACGGCTGCTTCCCTGTCTATGAGTTGTGATAGAACCCCCAAACAATGCCAGAAGCCTGCCCAACGGCACGAGGTTATCCGTCTGCGCGGCATGGATTGCCGCCGTCGCACCTCGGAAACCGAACGTGCCTTCCCCTTCCAGAAACCCTGCTGCCCAGTGGAGCTCATTTGGAGTCGGACTCGTTGAAGCCGTGTGAGTTGATGCCCACTCTTGCCCGAGTTGGGGCATGATCATCACCTCTGTAACTGGGTCTTGCCTTGGGAGGAGGGTTTCCCGCGTAGGGGTATTTTCATCGAGTCGCGTGGATGAGCGTGAGAGTACACATCGCGCAGTCTTTGCCGCGTGAGGTGCGTATAGATCTGCGTCATCGAGAGACTCGCGTGCCCAAGCATTTCCTGCACAGCCCGGAGATCTGCTCCACGCTCCAACAAATGCGTCGCAAAGGAATGGCGCAGCATATGTGGGGTCACCGGCCTGGTGATCCCGGCCCGCCGCGCGTGGCGGCGGATGAGCTTCCAGCATCCCTGCCGGGTCAGGGGCCGGCCGAGGCGGCTGACAAACAGCGCCTGTGTGGGACGGGCGCGAACGAGCCGCGGCCGGACCTGCGCCAGGTAGACCCGCAGCGCCCGCACCGCCTGGGTCCCGACCGGCACCACCCGCTCTTTGTTCCCCTTGCCCACACACCGCACCACCTCGTGCGCCAAGTCAATGTCACTGAGGGCCAGACCGACGGTCTCGGACACGCGCAGCCCGCTCGCGTACATTAATTCCAGCATGGCGCGGTCTCGGGTGCCCTCCGGGGTCGACGGGTCGGGGGCGGCCAGCAACTGCTCGACCTCCGCCAGCGTGAGCACGCGGGGCAGGCGGCGTGGCAGTTTCGATGGTGAGAGGTCGAGCGTGGGATCGGACCCGACGGCCTCCTCCCGCAACAGGTACCGGTAGAAGGAACGGATCGCGGCCGTCCGCCGCTTCACGGTCGCCGCGGCCCGGCCCCGCCGGCGCAGGCTGATCAGGTACACGGTGATGGCTGCGCGGGTGACGGTCGCCGGCGACGGCGCGCCGCGCGATGCCACAAATCCGGCGAAGTCGCCCAGGTCGCGTCGATAGGCGGCGATGGAGTGGGTGGCCAGCCCTTGTTCCGCAAGCGCATGGGTCAAAAAGTTGTCGATCGAATTGGCAAACGCCTCGGGCAGCACAGTGGTCATCGCGGCGCATCCCGGCGCGCGCCCAGCAACAGGAGGCCGATGATGGATTTGGCATCCACGATCTCCCCCTGGCCGACCAGGGCGACCGCCTTCACCAGCGGAACCTGCACGACGGTGAGGTCTTCTTCCTCAGCGTAGAGACGGTGCGGCACCAGATCGCGGGCGGCGTAGACGTGTACCGCTTCGGTCAGAAATCCTGGGGACGGATAGAAGGTGATCAGGTGCTCGGTGCGGCCCGCCCGCATGCCGATCTCCTCCGCCAGCTCACGCTGCAGACAGGCTTCCACACTCTCGCCGGGTTCGAGACTGCCGGCGGGAATCTCCAACAGCGCGCGTCCCACCGCCGCCCTGAACTGGCGGACCAGCATGACGTCCCCGTTGATGAGCGGCACCATCGCCACGGCACCGCGGTGCTCGACAATCTCCCGCACGGCGCGCTGTCCGCTGGGGAGCTCGACGTCGTCGGTACGCAGACTGATGACGCGCCCCTCGTAGATCCGGCGGCTGCCGAGCGGGCGTTCGGCGGTCATGAGGGTGACATGGTGCGTAACCTGAGTGCCTCGACCGAAAAGCCGCTCCTAGTGACGTTGGTTGAAAGGCCTGGACTTGCGGATGTGTGGCTCCGGAGATGCATTTAAACCCGCCGCTCCGCAACCTCTTCCCCGTAGATCGGTGTCCCTTCGCGCATCACCAGGTCGCGGAAGGCGGCGATCAGTCGCTGCGTAATCGGCCCGGGCGTTCCCGCGGCGATGCGCCGGCTGTCCACCTCGACCACCGGTCCCACCTCCGCCCCCGTGCCGGTCAGGAAGCACTCGTCGGCGGTGTACACGTCGTACAGCGTGAAGACGCGCTCCAGCATCGGGAGCCCCTGCCTGCGCGCCAGCTCCATGACCGCCTCGCGGGTCACGCCCTGCAGGATGCCCAGGTGCGCCGGGGGGGTCCAGACCTCTCCTCCGCGCACCAGAAAGATGTTGTCGGCGCTGCACTCGCACACATACCCGTCGCCCTGCAGCATCAGGGCCTCCTCGACGCCGGCCCGGTTGGCCTCGAGGCGCGCCAGGATGCTGTTGAGGTAGTTCAAGGTTTTCGCCTGCACCGACACGGCATCCGGGCGGACCTTCCGGACCGCCGCCGTCACGGCGCGTAGCCCGCGCTCGTACGCCTCCTTCGGGTAGAGCTGGATCGTGTCGACGATGATCACGACCGTGGGGACCTTGCACTTCCGCGGATCGAGGCCCAGGTCGCCGACGCCCCGCGAGATCACCGGCCGGATGTAGGCGTCGCGCAACCCGCACCGGCGCACCGTCTCCACGATGGCCGCGCTCATCTCCGGCTTGCTGAGGGGGATCTCAAGCATCAGATACCGGGCTGAATCGTACAGGCGGTCCAGATGCCGGTCCAGTCTGAAGATCCGGCCGTTGTAGGCGCGGATGCCTTCGAAGATTCCGTCCCCGTACAGGTACCCGTGGTCGTAGACGGAAATCTTCGCCTCCTCCTTGGGCACGAACGCGCCGTTGACGTACGCCACCAGCCCCATCGCCGTTCCTCCTATGACTGTGCCTCTGCCGCGTTCCGCGCGCCCACCGCTCCACGGGCCCGTCGCAGCGCCGCGCCGATGAAGTCGCGGTACAGCGGGTGCGGCCGGTTCGGGCGCGACCGGTACTCACCGTGAAACTGCGTTCCCACGAACCACGGGTGATCTGGGAGCTCGACGATCTCCACCAGATTCTTCGCAGGAAAGACCCCCGTCACCCGCAGGCCGTGCCGGGTCAGCACGTCCAGATAGGCGTTGTTCACCTCGTACCGGTGGCGATGGCGCTCGGCGACCTCCGGCTCGCCGTACGCCGCCGCCGCCCGCGAGCCCGGGGTGAGCCGGCACGGGTACACACCCAACCGCATCGTACCGCCTTTGTCGGTGATCCCCTTCTGTTCGGGGAGCAGGTCGATGACCGGGTGAGGCGTCTGCGGGTCCACTTCGGTGGTGCTGGCGCCGGCAAGGCCGCACACGTGCCGCGCGAACTCGATCACCGCCCACTGCATCCCGTAACAGTCCCCCAGGAGCGGCACGCGGTGCTCGCGGGCGTAGCGGATGGCTTTCACCTTGCCCTCCACGCCGCGGGCGCCGAACCCCGGGCACACCAGGACGCCGTCCACGCCGGCCAGACGGCTCGCCACCTCGGACTCGTGCAGGGGCTCCAGGTGCTCGGAGTCGACCTTCTCGATCACCACCTCACAGCGGTGCGCGATCCCGCCGTGACGCAACGCCTCGACAACGCTGACGTACGAGTCCTCCACGCCCATGTACTTACCGACCAGCGCGATGCGGACCCGTCCGGTGGGACGGGTGATGCGTTCGACCATTTCCTGCCACTCGCCCAGGTCCGGGGGCCGGCACTCCAGCCGCAGGCGCTGCACGGCAATCTCCCCCAGCCCCTCCCGTTCCAGGATCAGCGGCACCTCATAGATGGTGGCCACATCCAGGGCCTCGATTACGGCCTCCACGTCCACGTCGCAAAACAGCGCGATCTTCTCCTTCACCCCGCGGGACAACGGCCGCTCGGTGCGGCACACGATCACGTCGGGCTGAATCCCAATGCTGCGGAGTTCCTTCACGCTGTGTTGCGTGGGTTTCGTCTTCAGCTCCCCCGACGCCGGCAGGTAGGGCACCAGCGAGACGTGCACGTACATCACATGCTCAGGGCCGACGGTCCGCCGGAACTGCCGGATGGCCTCCAGGAACGGCAGCCCTTCGATGTCGCCGACCGTGCCGCCGACTTCGACGATGACCACATCGGCCGACGCGGCTGCACCAACCTTCCGGATCTCATCTTTGATCTCGTTGGTGACGTGGGGAATGACCTGCACCGTCCCGCCCAGGTACTCCCCGCGGCGCTCCCGGGCGATCACCGCGCCGTAGATCTTCCCGGTGGTCGTGTTGTTGTCGCGGCTGAGGTTGGTGTCAATGAACCGCTCGTAGTGACCCAGGTCCATGTCGGTCTCGGCGCCGTCATCGGTCACGAACACCTCGCCGTGCTGGTGCGGATTCATGGTCCCGGCGTCGACATTGACGTAAGGGTCGAACTTCAGCATCGTCACCCGCAGCCCGCGCGCCACGAGCAGCCGGCCCAGCGAGGCAGAGGTGATCCCCTTGCCCAGGGCCGAGGCCACGCCACCGGTCACGAAGATATATTTGGTCATCGCTCCCCCCATGCCAGCTTGGTCCGCAGAATCCCGTAGAAGCTCGAGGTCCGAACGCGCACGAACCGCGTCGTCTGCTCCGCCCGCCGCACCCGGACCTGCCAGGAGTCGCCCAGGCTCACGCCCAGCCGGCCGTCAACGGTCACGGTGGCTTCCGGCGACGGCACCGTCAGCCCGATCTCCACCGCGGCGTTACCGTCCACCACCACCGACCGCGCGTTGAACGTATGCGGGCAGATGGGGGTGATGACGAGGGCGTCGACGTTTGGGTGCAGGATCGGGCCGCCCGCGGACAGTGAGTACGCGGTCGAGCCGGTCGGGGTGGCCACGATGACGCCGTCGGCCGGGTAGCTGGCCAGGTGCTCCCCGTTGACCAGCACCCGCAGCCGCAACACGCGGGCCACGCCGCTTTTGGTCACGACCGCGTCGTTCAGCGCCAGCAACGCCTGTGGCTCGGCCTGATCCGTCTGCACCTGCAGCATCATCCGCTCGTCAAGTTCATAGTGTCCGGCCAGCAGATCTGGCAAGACTCCGGGCAGGTCATCGGTCGAGATCTCCGCCAGAAATCCAAACCCTCCCAGGTTCACGCCGAGGATCGGAACGCCGCGTCGCGCCGCCAGCCTGGCCGCCCGCAGGATGGTGCCGTCCCCGCCAAACGCGATGATGATCTCGGCGCGCGCCGCCAGCTCATCGTCTGGCCTGCCCTGGTCGGCCATGCCGAGCGTCTCCGCGCCCTCCACGTCCAGCCAGACCGTCGGGACACGCCGCCGCAAGGTCTCGATCGTGCTTCGCACCGACGCGGCCATCTCCGGCTGCTCACGCAGCCGGGTCGTGTTGACGATGATGCCCGCGGCCTTCATCGGCGGGGCGCGCTGCGGCGCGGCACCTGCTGATGCGCCTGCGCGACCACCGCGTCGACATCGATGGGCGCCGCCGTCCCCGTTCGGCGGAGGTGCACGAAGAACTCGAGATTCCCGTCCGGCCCCGCGATGGGCGAGTGCGTGGCGGCCACGGGCACCAGCCCGCTCTCCGCAGCCCGGGCCAGGACCCGCTGCAGCGCATCGCGGTGGACGTCGGCATCACGGACCACACCGCCGCGTGCCAGTCGCGCCTCCACTTCGAACTGCGGCTTGACCAGGGCCACGATCGATCCATCCGGGCTCAGCAGTCCGGCGACCGCGGGGAGCACCCGGGTCAGCGAGATGAACGCGACGTCGACGGTGGCAAGATCCACGGGGCCGCCGAGCTCCCCGGGCGCCAGACCGCGGATGTCGCGCTGTTCGAGCACGACCACGCGGGGGTCCCGCCGCAGCGTCCAGGCCAGCTGACCGGTGCCGACGTCTGTGGCGTAGACGAGGTGCGCTCCGTGTTGTAGCAGGCAATCGGTAAATCCCCCGGTCGACGCGCCCACGTCGAGGGCGCGCGTCCCGGTCGGATCGATGCCGAAAGCCCGCAGGGCAGAGGCCAGCTTCTCCCCGCCGCGGCTGACGAAGCGGGGTCGGCGGGGCCGGATCTCCACGACCGCATCTGCGGCCACCAGTTGCGCCGGCCGGTGTGCCCGGATGTTGTTCACGTAGACCTCACCAGCTAGAATCACCGGTACCGCCTTCGCCGCCGATTCCACCAGGCCGCGCGCCACCAGTTGCGCGTCCAGACGCCGCCCCTTTGCTGCCGCCACGGGCTTGGTTCCCACCCGGTTAGCGCTCCCTCACCAGCAGGAGGTGCGCCAGGTCTCGCAGGAGCGCCCCGCGATCGCCCAGCGGGCCGAGCGCCGCCACGGCCTCGTCAGTCAGCCGGGCCGCAATCTCGCGGGACCCTGCGACCCCGAACGCCGCCGGATACGTCGCCTTCGCGGCGTCGCTGCCGGCATGCTTGCCCAGCGCACGTTCATCCCCGACCACGTCCAGCACGTCGTCAATGATCTGGTACGCAAGCCCCACCTGCTCGCCGTAGGCAGAGAGCGCCTCCAGCGTGGCGGGCTCGCCGCCGCTCAACATGGCTCCCGCGCGGACGCTCGCGCGGATCAGGGCAGCGGTCTTGCGGACATGAATCTGCGGCACGAATTCGGCGATGGAGCCTACGGGCAGCCCGGGCGTTGGGGCTGGAAATGTTCGGCCTTCTCCCAGCAGATCCAGCACCTGCCCACCGACCATTCCCTCTGTCCCGATGGCGCCCGCAATTTCCCGCGCGGCAACAAGCGTGCGCTCCGCACCGCACCCCGAGGAGGACTGCGTGATCAGGTGAAACGCCAGCGCATGCAGCGCATCTCCGGTGAGGATCGCGATCGCCTCGCCGAACGCAATATGGCAGGTCGGGCGACCGTGGCGCGTGTCGGAGTCGTCCATCGCCGGCAGGTCGTCATGGATCAGCGAGTACGCATGGATCAGCTCGACGGCGCACGCCACCGGCAGGACGGCCTGGGGAGTCCCCCCGCAGGCCTCGGCGCTGGCCAGCACCAGCACCGGACGCAGCCGCTTGCCGCCGCCCAGGACGCAGTACCGCATGGCCTGATGCAAGATCTGCGGCGGCCGGTCGGCCGCGGGTAGGGCGGCCTCGAGCGCATCGTCGACCAGGCCCCCGCGTGCGGCCAGGTAGGCCCCGACGTCGACATCTGTCACCGAACTCACGGACCGCTGCTCCTCATCAGTGAATCTGAAATCCCTGCAGGCCCGCCGGCGGTTCCCACTCCGCCTGCACGTCCCGGATCACGGCGCCCATCGGCCCCCGGTTCACGTCCGCGATGAACGCCTCCAGCATCACCTTCGGCCCTTCCACGACGATCTCCACGCGTCCGTCAGGCAGGTTGCGGACCAACCCGGCCAGACCCAGCCGGCGCGCAGCCCGCTCGGCGAACATCCGGAAGCCCACGCCCTGCACGATCCCGCGGACCCAGAGATGACACCGGACGGTTTCCGCGGTCTGAGTCCGTTTGCGCTCATTCATCGGAGACCCCGGACCGTTCGCCCCGGCGACGCAGCACCGCCCCCAGCACGCCGTTGACAAACTTTCCCGAGGCCTCGGTGCCATACGCCTTGGCCAGCTCCACCGCCTCGTTGACGACCACGCGCGGCGGGGTTGGGAGATGCTGCAGTTCATACATGGCGATGCGCAGGATGGCGCGATCGGTGCTGGCCAGGCGTTCCACCGACCATTGCGGAGTCAGCTCGGCCAGCAGCGCGTCGATACGCTCGCGCTCTCGCCACGTCCCCTCGCACAACGCGCGGAAGAACGCCTGCTCCCGGTCCGGGACTTCGGGAGCGACGCGGCCGACGACGGTGGCCAGAGACTGCCGGCCGATATCGGCTTCGTAGAGGGCGCGCATGGCGAGTTCGCGCGCCCGCCGGCGGAGTCCAACGGTTCTCACCACGACGATCCACGCCCAAAAAAGAAACGACCACCCTGCGGTGGTCTGGTGGCACGCGATCCCGGCTGCGAGGCAGCCGCCAGGCGCGCGGTGCTCAGACGTGGGTGGTCAAGCACGGGAAGAGTATAGCAGAGGGGGTACGCTGTCGCAAGGCGACCTGCGCGACCGTCATTTCACCCGCTCCAGGTACGCGCCGGTCCGGGTATCCACCCGGATGCGGTCGCCCACCGACACGAACAAAGGGACCTGCACCGATACGCCGGTCTCCAGCCGCGCCGGCTTCGATCCTCCCGAGACGGTATCGCCCCGCACGCCGGGGGCGGTCTCCACGACTTCGAGCTCCACCGCATTGGGCAGTTCGACGGCGATGGGGCGCCCTTCGTAGAAGACCACCGTCACGTCCATGTTCTCTTTCAGGTAGTGGGCGGTATCGCCCAACAGCGCGCCCGACAACGACAACTGCTCAAACGTGTCCTGGTCCATCACCACGTAGTCGTCGCCGTGACGATAGAGGTACTGCATCGGCTTTCGATCCAGGTAGACCTGCGGCACGCGGTCATCCGAGGCAAAGTTCCGCTCCAGGACGGCGCCGGTGCGGAGGTTGCGCAGCTTCGCGCGCACGAAGGCCTGGCGCTGCGCGCGCTTGTGATGATGCGTTTCCACGACGGCGTACAGGTCGCCGTCCAGCTGGATGATCACCCCGGGACGGAACTCGTTGCTGGAAATCATCTCGTGGTCCCTCGCTACAGCTCCATCAGGTGTTTGGGCGCCGCGGTCAGATCGTCACACCCGTCTGGCGTGATTACGACCAGGTCCTCGATGCGCACACCGCCCCACCCCGGCAGGTACACTCCTGGTTCGACCGTCACCACCATCCCGGCCTCCAGGGTGGCCTCCTCGCGCGGGGACAACGTCGGCCCCTCGTGGATCGCCAGTCCGACGCCGTGGCCCAGGCCATGGCCGAAGTGATCGCCTTGTCCCGCCTCGGTGATCACCCGCCGCGCCAGGGCATCGGCGTCTCTGCCCGCGATCCCGGGCCGGATCCCCTGCAGCGCAGCGCGCTGGGCCGCCAGCACCAGATCGTAGATCTCCCGGTGGCGGGGGGAGGCGTCGCCGATGACGACGGTGCGCGTGCAGTCGGAGTGATACCCGCGCACGACCGCGCCGAAGTCGAGCGTGACGAACTCGTCGCCTCCGAGCACTCTCTCAGACGCGCGGCCATGCGGAAGCGAAGAGCGGACCCCGCTGGCCACGATGGTCTCGAAGGCTTCTTTGTCGGCGCCCTGCCGCCGCATGTAGAATTCCAGCTCCAGGGCGATCTCTCGCTCCTGCACCCCCGGCCGCAGATAGCCCTGGATATGCGTAAACCCGGCATCGGCAATCGCCACCGCCGTGCGGATCCGCGCCAGTTCGTCCGCATCCTTGATCCATCGCAACCGGTCGACGCCTGCCACCGGCACCAGTTCGGTGGGGCGCAGGGCGACCGCCAGCTCGTCATATTGCTTGTACGTCAAGCCGTCGCTCTCGAACCCGACGCGCCGCAGTTCCCGGCCGCGGGCGATCTCCGTCACGATGTCTGTGGCCTGACGGGGCACCTGGACGACCTCCCACCCAGGGGCCTCGGCCGCGGCCTGCTCGACATAGCGGAAATCCACCAGCAGCAGCGTCTCCCGCCCGGTGACCAGCGCGAAGCCCGCCGACCCAACAAACCCGGTGAGGTAGGTCCGGTTCTCCGGGTTGTGAATCAGGATGGCGTCCAGGTGCTGTCCGGCCAGCAATGCGCGCACGCGATCGACTCGGGTCATGCTGCTCCTCTCATCACATCCGCGCGAGCTCTTCTGGTGATTTGCCTGGACCGCGCGCATCTCCTCTGCGGTGGCACCAAAAAGAAGAGGGCCCCGAATCGAGGCCCTCTTCCGTCGCAGCAGAGAGATGTCGTGTGTCGTTAGTGGAGGAACTTGACGGTCTCGGACCCCTCGAACGACAGGCCGTCGGTTGTCTGACCCTCCAGCGTGGCCATTGAGTCGCTCTGCGCAGCGCTGGCCTGCGCGCTGGCGTCCACCCGGATGTGAACCATGACGTCCTCAAGCCCATCGCCGTTGTAGTCGCCGAAGCTGGCCATCGGTTCGCCGTTGCCCTTCATCTCCAGCGCCCACCCGTTCAGATGGATACTCGCGAGGTCGGCACTGTGGACGTCAAATGCCGGGCACTCAGGTTTCTGGCCGTCAGAGCTGTACAGGATGACCGGGACGGTCCCCTGTTTCTTCAGGTTGATGGCACCGGGGACGATGTGGATGCACACCTTGATCATCTGGATCGGTGTCAGGAACGTGCCAAACCCCACGGGGGAGCTCAGGTTCGGCAGGTTGACCGTGCTGAGCAAGGCCCCGGAGGTAGCGTTGAGCACTGACAGCGTGTTACTGAACCGGTTGATGACGTACACTTTGGTGCTGTCCGAAGTTACTGCCACCCCGTGCGGGCCATCGCCGACACTCGTCGTGACTGGCGTCGCACCGACCAGTGCCGCATCAATCATCGTGACGTCGTGACTCCCCGAGTTGGCGACAACGACGCGCTTCCCGTTAGGTGAGACGGCCACGCCAAAGGGGCCAGATCCCACGTTCACACACGCCACGAGTGGCGCTGCCGGAGCGGCGCAGTCCACAACGGCATCGGCGGCGATGCCCGCCACCGTGATGCCCAGCAGCCTGCCATTTCCATAGTCCGCGGCATAGAGACGCGTCCCATCGGGGGCTATCGCCACGCCGACAAACACGCTGCCGACTGCGAAGATGGTGGCGATCACGGGATTCGCCCCCGCCACGCCGATCTGCGCCGGGTCAATCACCGAAATCCGTTGGGAGGTATTCGCCACATAAACGCGGGTGCCCGACGGGCTCACGGCCACGCCGGTGGTCGCACCGCCGAGCAGCAGCGTGGCGTCGAAGGACAGCGCCCCTGTGCTGCTGATGGTTAGCATCGAAAGTGCGCCCTGCGTCGCTCGGATCCCGAACTTCACCCCATGGGTCACAAACAGGCGTGTCCCGTCGGGGCTGACCGCGACGCCGAACGGAGACCTCACGGCAGTGGCGAATGTCGCCGACCCGACCACCGCCTTGGACTTGGCATCAATCGCATACACTGAGCTCGGAGATCCCGTCGCGCCCGCCACATACACGCGGGTCCCCTTCGGGTCCATGGCGACGCCATGTGTGGAGGCGCCGATGGACACCGCACTGAGTCCGTTGGTAGCGGTGTCGAGAACTGAGACATCGGTTACGCCGGAGTTGGTGATAAACGCGTTTGCACTTGGGCCTGCGCTGATCGCAGAGCCGGCAAGCAAAAGCGCCATCACCAGCCCGAGGACTAGATGGCGCATTGGTATTCACTCCTGAGAATTTGCGATGGATGGCTGAGCGCGGAGAAGGCCTGCGCATCACCCTCCTCAATTCCCTTGTTTCATGCCCGCAACAAGGGTTGCATAGACCTCCGACGGACCTACAGGAGTGGCCCCGGATCTGTGGCGCTGGGAGCGGTAGAACGTGTGTTTGCCCGTTCTTCATCGGGGTCTGACCCTTTTGAAATCCCTGTACAGCCTGCACGCCGACTGAGCCATGCCTCACGAACCTCGCTCTGCAGGAATCTTCAGGGCGCCGATCGCTGCCGCGCGCATCATCGCAACCAGCTGAGCGACCTGCGCATCACGGCTGGCACGACCGGCGAGCCGCCAAGCCGCCGTCATGACGGTTCCCGGCGAGATACCGAGGTACCCGGCGATATCGGCGGCCGAGAAGCTCTCGACTCCTCTCAGCACGCCCATGACAAGAGTCCGAGTTCGATTACGAGGAGTCTTCCGGAACAATGCGGCAGGGGGGATCCCCGCCGCCGCGAGCGCGGCGGTCGCCGCAGCGGCAATCCGGCTGACACCCTCCCGGTCGGAGGATGTCCGGTGCGTGTTCAACCCGTCTTCTACAAAGCGTTGGTACGAGGACCCGCATCGCTTAGGATTCTCTGAAACCAGCTTTAGAACACGGTCAGGCTCAACGGGGACCAAGTCGTCCTTTCCACCAAGGTACCGCGCATAGCTGCTCCACCGGTAATCCTCTGGCCGGTGAACAAGACCTGCCCGCACGGGATTCAAGTGGACATAGCGGGTAGATTCCAGCAGGTACTCATCGCTGTCGACGACCGAGCTATGGAATCGGCCTCCAAACAGGTGCCCCCGCCGGTGCTGCCGACGGTTGAACGAAGCGGCATAACAACCGTGTAACCACTGCATGGCGCCGGAAATATTTGGCTGAGGCGTGCGAGCCACGAGATGAATGTGGTTGGTCATCAACCCGTAGGCCAGGAGGCTGATTGCGAAGCGCCCGATGGTTCCTGCCAATTGCTCGAGGTAAGCAGAGTAGTCCTGATCATCACGAAAGACGGCCTCGTCATTGTTTCCACGGATTGTCACGTGGTAGATGGCTCCGTCGTAGGCAATTCGAAATGGGCGTGGCATACAAAGGGGTCTGACCCTTTTGAAATCTCAACCTTTGGGTCGCAGTCACCTCTCGAGGGGGTTTAGGGACAGCCGACCGCGGCCACGCGGATCCGGCCAGTCGCGGGGAGCAGGCGGACGCACCACCTGGCCTGGCCATTGGCCAGAGTGACGGTTCCACCCCCAGATGGGGCGCCAAACAGGCTTACCCCGTTGAACAGCGCGGCGGTGGACACAGCGCCTCCGAATCGTGCGTAGGTCACTCGAACGCCGTCGGGCAGCCGCCGGAGGCGGCTTTGGGTCGTCGTACTCTCGTCGCGGACGACGATGAAGTAGCGATCACTTCCAGGCTCGAACTGCAGCCCGTGCGCCCGCCTGGGGCGGCGCTCCGCCATCGCGAGGGCCTGGGCGGCCCGCAAATCCGACACCAGTGCCGTAGCTGCGGCGCGAACGCGGAGGCGCGCCGTGAGCGAACCGGCCTGCCAGACAATTGCGGCGACGACCGCAATGAGACCAATCGCGACCAGAATCTCGAGAAGGGTCGCTCCCCGAATCCTCTGACCTGGGGCCACCGGACGCCTCTGCCCGTCCGGACGCCATCAGACCATAGGAACGGCCGGCGGCGCAATGACTCAACCAGGTCAAAAAACAACCGGCCGGGCGCTGTTGCCCGGCCAGGATTGAAGCCCGTGCCCTCCAGGTTACTTCAATGGAATCGGCGGTGTGGCCGCAAGCAGGCGGTCAACCAGCCCGGCCCACTTGCCGACTGCCCCTACCAGGATGTAGGCGTGCTCAAGCGCAAGCATCGCGGCCGGATCCGGCTTCAGCTGCACGGACCGCTCCAGCGATGCCACCGCCCTTCCGCCAAACCTGCCGGCATAGGGCGCCAGGCCAAGCTTGGACAGCTGGTACGCGTACAGATACGCGACGCCCAACCAGTAGTGCGCCTCGGCGTCGTTCGCACTACGGGCGATGCTGTCCGTATAGGGCTTGATCGCTGCGGTGAACTCCGCTTCCGAGTACAGCCGCGTCGAGTCGAACTGCGGTGAGGCAGCCGACACGGCCGCCGTAGCCAGGGCGATCAGGATTGCGACAATCGACAGCACGCGACGCATGGACATCGCCACCTTAGTCCTTCACGATCTGCGGGGTGATCAGGAAGATCACCTCCGTCTCCGACGCGTTCGTATCCGTGGACCTGAACAACTCTCCGAGAATGGGGATATCCCCGAGCAGCGGCACCTTCAGCACCGTCGTGCGCTCCGAGCGGTCGATGAGGCCGCCCAGCACGATGGTCCTGCCGTCTGGCACCGCCAGCGTCGTATCCGCATTACGCGTATTCACCCTGAACGCCGACTGGCCTGAAAAGATTTCCTGCGTGCCAAGCGAACTGACCTCGGGCGTCAAGGACAGGGTAATAAGGTTATCAGTATTCACTCGGGGGGTCGTGACCAGTTTGACACCGACGTCGATATAGCTAATCGTCGTCGTCGTCACGCCTTGCTGGGTGGTCGTGGTAAACACCGGGACTCGTGTAGCAAGTTGGATCGTCGCCTTGTTCCCATCCAGCGTCGCGATGCGAGGAGATGTTAAGATCTTGGCCTTGCCCTCGTTGACCAGCGCACGCAGGTTGAAATTCAAGAGCGTCGAGGAAACAAGGTTGAAGGTGAGACGTCTGCTCGCGCTGTCCAGCATGACGTTCCCAAAGCCGATGCCACCGGGGGCAGCAGCCGCGGTATCGCCGCTCCAGAGACCCAACCCGCGCACAGCAGTGATGTTGACCTCCACCACGCTCACCTGGATGACGACCTGCGGGATCCTCACATCAAGCGTGCCGAGCACTTTCACCACTTCCTCGTGCTGCGCCGACGTTCCGGTGATCAACAGCCCGTTCGTCCGCGGATCTACGGCGACCCGCACTCCGGGGACCGCCGCGGCCACGGCCGCGCGGATGGCGTTCACATCACCATAGGACAGGTGATAGGCGATGGTCTCCGGCACCTCCGGCGGCGGGGCCAGCTTTTCGGCCGAGCCGACAATCAGGTTCTTGCCCAGCCGGCGGAACGCCAGGCCGTTGGCCTCCAGCACGTACCGCAGGGCCTCCTCACAGGTCACGTCCAACAACCGCAACGTGATCGTCCCCTGCACGGAGGAATCGGTCACCAGGTTGAATCCGCACAATTTAGAAAGAGCGCTGAGCACATCGGCCATGGACACGCCGCGAAATTCCAACAGTCTGATCAGGCCGGGCCCGGCCGGCGCACCGGGCACAATCGGTTGCTGCGCCGTCTTGATCAGACCCGTCCCCGCAGGTGCCGAGACTGCAGGCACCATAGAACCGCCAGGGGTTGGGATCGGCGTGCTCACCGCAGCCGCGACCTCGGCCGCGCCGGGCGAATGCAGCGGCACGCTCACCGCCAGGATGTTCGGCGCAGAGCGTTGCACATCGACGTGCACGGCACGAACAAGATCCACCACCACCCGTGCGATCGGGGGGCTGTCCTGGAACTGACCCACCCGCACGCGCAGGACGTTGCCCTTCTTCACGTCTGTGGCCACGCGCACGCGATCATCGGCCACGGCATTGAGAATATCAATGGCCACGCGGGGCGGCAGCGGGGTCTCGATCTCCGTGATGTTGAACAGGATCTGCCCGGTGGTCACAATGCCGACGACCAGGCGTGTCCCGTACTCTCGCACGGTGACCTGTGTAACTCGCATCGGGCCGGCCTGCACGGGCGCCGTCACGACTGACGGAACGACCAGCAACGCCACCAGGAGTGGGATCAGGACGATGTGTAGGCGAAGAGTTCGAGCGCGCATAACGTCTCAGTCACCTCCCATGGCGACGTCAAACCGCTTCCCGGCCTGCAGGAACGTCACCGTGCGCCGGGTGGCGTCGATGCGTAAGACACGCAGATCACCGATCTGATCTCCTGGGGCGATAATTTCCGTCCGGCCTCCAATGACGATCACCGCGACCGACTTGCCGTCGCCCACAATCCCGGTGACGGCCAGCGGTCCGCCCGGAACCCCCGGCACCTGTCCTGGCAGGGGCGGCGGAGGAAGCTGGCCCGGCACGGGAAACGGCGGCGGTGGCAGCGCGCCCGGCGGCGGTGCCTGGCCCGGAACAGGCGTCGTTACAAGAGGAATGAACGGATCTGGCCGACCGGTCGGCCCCTGCGGCACCACCGACGTCTTCGGCAGCGTTGGCGTCGCGGGAGCTCCCGGAGCCGGGGCCGGCGCTGGAGCCGGTGCCTGGGCAGGCGCCTGGCCTGGCGCCGTGGCCCTGGGCGCTGCCGCCGGCGGAGGTGAAGGTGGACGCGTCGCCGCCGGCGGGGCACCACGGCCGCCGAACAGCCGGCCGGCCACGAGATACGCGGCGACGACTACGACGAGGATCATCAGACCGTAGCGCGCAAGCGGATTTTTTTGGAGAAGCTCGCGGACCTTGGCAATGACCGCGCTGACCCTGGCCATCTACCGAGCCCCCCTGGGAAGCACGTACGTTTCGATATCGGCGTTGACGGACAATTCCGGAATCTTCTTCGGGCCGAACGCCAGGTTCCGGATGGCGATCATGCGCGGAAACGCGTTCAACTCGGTGGCCAGCTTCACGATCTGCTCATACGTTCCGACCACTGTCAGCGTAATCGGAAACCGCTGGTAGGCCGGGACCGCGGCGGCGCCAGGTGCGGGGGGAGCTCCACCCCCCGGAGCGGGCACGGCGCCCGGTGGCGGAACGGCAGCGCCCGGCGGCGGAACAGGTTGTGACGATTGCACCTGGCTGGGCCGGATGCTGTCCAGGCTCACACCCAACGACCTGGTCAAGCGCTCGAGCTGCACCAGCAGCGACGGCACTTCCTTTTCGGCTGGAAGCTTCGCCTCCACCTCCGCAATGAACGCCTGCAGCCGCGCATACTCCTCGCGGAGCCGGGTGAGCTGACGGGCCGTGGCTTCCATCCGTTCCAGTTGGGTGCGGCGCTCCTCGAGCTGCGCCCGCAGGGCCTGATATTCCGCCTGCTTGGGTGAGTAGATGAAGTAGTAGAAGATCAGCAGGATCCCCAGGGGGCCGAGGACCATGAGGATGAGGCGCTCTCGCCGACTCATGGGATACCGGCCTGCTTCTGCTGCGGGGTCAGGTGCGCGGTCACCGAGAAGTTGATGACGTCCCGGTTGCCCTGGATCTGTTTCTGGCCGATGCTCAGGTCAGAATCCTGGAACAGCGGTGAGGCGTCGAGGTTCACCATAAAGCGGGCCACGGCCTCATAGCTCATCCCAAATCCGTTGAACGTCAGGTTGCCATCGCCTTTCGCTTCGATGCGAATCAGCCACACATCCGCCGGGATGATCTTCCGTAGCTCATTGAGCACGTTGTCCCAGGGGATGCGCAGGCTCTCCAGCTGCCGCAGCAGCTGTTCCTTCCGACGAGCCTCGGCAATCTGCCGCTGCAGGGCTTCCACCTCAGCAACCTTGGGTTTGAGTTCCTCGATGCGGGCGTTGACGTCATCGATCTCCCCGCGCACGCGAGCGTTGCGCAGGTTCAGCGCCAGCGTCGCCAACACCAGAGCCGCCGCCACCACCACAAAGGCCAGCCCCACCAGCAGCCGCGGCGCCACCGCGGGCCGGCGGACTCGCTCCCGGGGAAGGAGGTTAATCCGGATCATCGCTCGACGGTTCCCCGCAGGGCCAGGCCCACCGCCGTGGCCATCGCCGGCGCGACCTGCTTGCGTTGCTCGGAGGGCAACACGCGATCAGAGACCTCACATTGCACGAACGGGTCGCCCACGACGGTCTCCACCCCGAGTTCCAACGACAGGAAGCGATCCAGATTGGCCAGGCGCGCAGTGCCACCGCTCAGCACGACCCGCCCGACGCGGCTCTCTCGCCAGCGGGTCTGGAAGTAGTCCATGGACCGGCGCACCTCGGTGGCCAGATCTCCCAGGATCGGCAGCATCGCATCGTGCAGCGCGGAGACCGTCCGGTCTTCAGGCGGGGGTTCACCCTCCAAGAGCACGGTCCCCTTCTCCTCTTTGACCTGTGCTGCCGATGCGAACTCCATATCGAGCCGCGTCGCCACCGCTTTTGTGAGGCTGTCCCCGCCGACGTTGATGTTGCGGGTCAGCCGGAGCTGGTCGCCTTCGGTGATCACGATGTCGGTCGTTTCCCCGCCCAGGTCGACGAACACCGTGGCGGCGCCGTTGGTGGCCGTGCGTCCCTGCGCCACCAAGGCGCGGATGACCGCAAACGATTCGACGTCCAGCACGAACGGTTCCACACCGCCCGACTCCAGCGCCTGCACATGTTTGTCGACGATATCGCGGCGGGCAGCGACAAGCAGCACCACGATCTTGCGTTGGTTGTCTTCGGTGGTTTCCCCGATGACGTCGAAGTCCATGTTGACCTCGCGCACGCCATACGGGATGTACCGTTCGGCCTCGAAGCGGGCGGCCTGCTTCAGTTCATCCTCCGACATCGGCGGCAGCTTGAGTTCGCGTACAATCACAGCCTGGCCGCCGACGGCCGACACGACGCGGCCCGGCTTGATACCCGCCTTGGCCACGACCTGCCGGATGGCCAGCCCGAGGGCCTGCGGTTCGACCACCGCGCCCTCTTTAACGGCTCCGGGCGGCGTCTCGGCAAAGCCGGCGTGGACGACCCGATATTTTCCGCCGGCGGGGGCGATCTCCACAGCCTTAATGGCGTGGCTGCCGATGTCCAGCCCGACGAAGCGTTTCGGCCCAAAGAGTGCCATGAAGCCTCCCTGACGAACCTGCGTTTGGGCTCGCGCGCTAGGCTACTCTTCTACAGCAGCCTATAATTCCTGCAAGCTTCCATGGAAGCGCCTTGAATTATCCTGCCCTAGCTCGGGCCGTATCAGTCCTGCCAGCAGCATGACGAACTAGCGTTCATACCAGGCTTTCCCAAACACCAGCGAGTTCCCCGTTGGCACACCGGCCGCGCCCACGGTGGTGCCGCCGTTCACAGTGATGTTACCAATCAACCGCAGCGTGTCCTGGGCGACCAACCCGCCATACACGGTCACGTTCCCGGTGCCTGCCTGCAGGGTCCCGTTCACAATGATGGTGCCGTAGTACGTGAAGTTCCCGTTGACGACGAGGTTGCCATTGACAACGATCGTCCCGTATCCGGTGAGGTTCCCGTTGATCGTCCAGTCCCCGTTGAGCTCAAACGCGACGGAACGGCTGCCCGGCGGGGGGCACGGAGGGGTCGAGCTCGTGTTGCTGCAGTAGCCCAGGTCGGAGGTGGTGGCGCTGCCATCCGGCTTGGTGCACGACGTGGGAAGCGAGTTCAGCACCCCGCTGCCAGTCTTCGAGCAATAGTAGTTGCTGGCGACAGATGACATGTCTGGGAAGGGCGGCACCGCGCCGAACTGCGGATACTGGACGAGGTCGGGCTGCGTGTTGTTTGCGGTGCAGATGCTGCCGTCAGAATCGGCAAACGGACCCGGCAGGTCCGGACTGAGGCACGCCTGAGTTCCCTGCCCATTTCCGCGCTTCACCACGGTCAGCTTGTCCACGTCCATCCGCCAGTAGTTCTGGAACCACTGCTCGAAGACGACCGTCTTGAACCACCGCCGGCCCGGCACGTCGCCGCCGGGCAGCGGGCTGCCACCCTCATCAGAAAGGTCCGGGTAGTCCATCGCCACCCATTTGTACGGAAGCCCACAGGCGAGAAAGTCGGGGTCGAGTTGGGAGACGGCAGACGTCGGCAGCGGCGTCGTCCACGTACGCACGTTCGCGCAGCTACTCGAACAGAGGTCGACGTCAATCGTAAAGGTCGTGGCCGTGTTGTTGGGGATGATCCCGGCCAGCTGGTAGTACGATGAGGCGCCGTTCTTGAACGCATAGATCCCGCGCGCTGTTACGCCTGCTCCGGTTAGGATATTGCTGAGGTTGATGTTCTGGTTCGTGACGTTAATGGGATCGCTTGAGGGCGATGCGTAGCTCTCGCCGCTCGTCGTCCACCATGTCACCACGAAAGTATAGGTCCCGTTGAGGTTACCCCCCCCGCCCGCCGTCGCCGCTGTGGGCTTTGTCAGCGGGCCAGCAACCATCGGCGGGGTGTCCGTGTCGTAACCGTACACCTTCATGTTGGAGGGAGCCGCGACCTCATTCTGCAGGATCGCTCCGGCAGGAATGTTGTCCTGGTACCCACCCGTGGCCTGACAGGTGGGG